>OGYP01001359.1_pt1 | contig 11997 bp, 11 predicted proteins | sample 1576571 | NCBI WGS metagenome assembly OGYP01 (sample SAMEA3541559, study PRJEB24748) | human gut metagenome | biome: human gut; feature: human-associated habitat; material: faeces | place: China | collected 2012
GCGTGCAGCCCCTAAGGCGGGGTCCGCTGCATTCGCAACAGCGGCAGTTTTCTTTGCAAGCTTTCTTTTGCTGCCAAAAGAAAGCGAGTTTCCGGGGGACTGCCGTTCCCGGTTTAGCCGATAACCTCTCCGTGCCGCACAACCTTCAAAATATCCAGCTTATCATCGACCAGCACGACGTTGCCGTAGCGGCCTGCGTCGAGACTGCCGTAATCGGCATCGATGCCGATGCTGCGGGCGGGGTTCAGGGTCGCGGCGCGGACGGCACTCTCAAGGGGCACGCCCATGTCGAGGACCGCACGCTTCATGCAGTCAAACAGACAGGTCGCGCTGCCCGCAATCGTGCCGGGCTGCTCTGTCAGCGTCGCGCGGGGTCCGCGCACCGTGACGGCCTGGCCGCCCAGGCTGTACTGGCCGTCAGGCAGACCGCAGGCCATCATGCTGTCCGCAATCAAAATCACATGATCCGCCCCGAAGGTGTTGAAGGTGAACCGCACCATCGCCGGGTGAATGTGGACGTTGTCGGTGATCAGCTCGACCTCGGCACCATCCTCCAGCGCGGCAATGATCGGCCCCGGCTCACGGTGGGTGATGCCCGGCATCGCGTTGTACAGGTGGGTCATGTGGGATGCACCCGCCGCAAACGCGGCCTTGGCCGTGTCGTAATCGGTGCAGGTGTGGGCAATCGAAATGCGCACCTCATCGCGGCATTCCCTGATGAAATCCAGATTGCCCGGCTCCTCGGGGGCGACGTCAACCAATTTGATCAGCCCGCCGCTGCGCGCCTGCAGGCGGCGGAACATGCCCGCGTCGGCAGCCATGACGTACTTCGGGTTCTGCGCGCCAACCTTCTTGGGGCTGATGTACGGCCCCTCCATGTTGATGCCGACCAGATCCGCGCCGCGCTCGTTCTTGTGGGCCGCGGCCACGTCCATGATGCCGTTCAGGATCTCCTCGCTGAACGTCATGGTTGCGGGGCAGATGGCCAGCACGCCCTTGCTCGCCTCAAAATCAGCGATGGCCTGCAGGCCGGCCTCGTCGGCGTCGCAGAAATCGTGGCCGACTGCGCCGTGGAAATGGATGTCCACCAGACCCGGCAGCGCATAGGCACCGCCCGCGTCAATGACATCCTCGCCCTCCTGCGGGGCCGCGCCAAAGACGATGCGGCCATCGCGGATGATGAGGTCCTTTTCCACAAAGCGGCAGCCGTCGCTGTAGACTTTTGCATTTTTGATAATCATTGCAGTGTTCCTCCGCAAATCAGATCTCGCTCAGGGCTTCCTCGTCGCCGACCAGAATGAAGTCGGGGTGCATCTGCAGGATGCTGGCGGGGACCTCCGGCGTGACGGGGCCGAAGAACGCCTTTTTGACGATGTCGGCCTTGCCCTTGCCGTTGGCGACCATCAGGACCTTGCGGGCCTGCATGATCGTCTTGATGCCCATGGTGTAGGCCTGCTTGGGGACCAGGTCGGCGTTGCCGTCGAAGAAGCGCTTGTTGGCCTCGATGGTCTCCTCCTTCAGGTCAACGCAGTGGGTGCCCAGCTCGAATGCCTCGTTCGGCTCATTGAAGCCGATGTGGCCGTCGTTGCCGATGCCCAGCAGCTGCAGGTCAACGCCGCCCACATTGTGAATGACCGCGTCATAGCGGGCGCACTCGGCGTCGGCGTCCATGTTGGTGCCGTCCGGCAGGTTGATGGCCTCGGGACGGATGTTGACATGGTCAAACAGGTTGCGGTGCATGAAGCTCCAGTAGCTCTCGGGGTGCTCCTTGGGCAGGCCGCGGTACTCGTCCAGGTTGACCGTCGTGACCTCGGAGAAGTCGATGTCGCCCTTGTTGTACCACTCGACCAGCTGCTTGTAGGTGCCCACGGGCGTACCGCCGGTGGCCAGGCCCAGCACGCAGTTGGGCTTCATAATGACCTGGGCCGAGATGATGTTGGCGGCCTTGCGGGACATGTCGTAGTAATCTTTTGCACGGATGATCTTCATAAGAAAATACCTCCTGATCTTTTCGGGGTGCGTTGCCCCAGATTTCCTATTTTTCATTATACCACGCCATGGGGCGGGATACCATGACCGGTTTATGTGATTTGTACCAAGATTTTGTACCGTTTTTGCAGCAAATCACAGAAAAAGCCGCGGACGGGCTGATCGCCCGCCCGCGGCGGAGTTGATAAAGGGAACCAGACCTTTACCGAAAGATGTCGGAAATTACAGCATCTTCTTCAGCTCGTCGTAGACAAACTGAACCTTGGGTCCGATAACGACCTGGCAAGCGGTCTTGCTGGGGCGGATAACGCCGGCAGCACCGGCAGCCTTGACGGCCTTCTCGTTGACAGCAGTGCTGTCCTTGACCTCAAAGCGCAGACGAGTGGCGCAGTAGTCAACGTTGGCAACGTTGCCCTTGCCGCCGACAGCAGCCAGAACGCCGGAGGCGATGGCGGTGAAGTCGTTGTTGGCGAGGGTGATGTTGGCCTCAGCAGCCTCGGCATCCTCGTCCTCACGGCCGGGGGTCTTCAGGTCGAACTTGACGATAGCGAACTTGAACACCAGGTAGAAGACAACGAAAGCGGCGATGCCCAGAGGGATGATCATCCAGGTATTGTTAGCAGCGGGCAGGCTGGCGGAGAAGATCAGGTCGGTAGCACCGGCGGAGAAGCAGAAGCCTGCGCGGAAGCCGGTGTAGTAGGTGATGATGGTGAAGATGCCGTACAGAGCAGCATAGACAACATACAGGGGGAAGCAGAGGAACATGAAGCCGAACTCGAACGGCTCGGTAACGCCGCAGACGAAGGCGCAGATAGCAGCGGAAACAACCAGACCGATAGCAGCCTTCTTGTTCTTGGCAGTCTGGACCATGGCCAGAGCAGCACCGGCAATGCCGAACATCATGCAGGGGAAGAAGCCGGACATGTACATGCCGAGGCTCCAGCCCACATCGGCGGAGGTTTCACCGGCCCAGTAGTGGCTCAGGTCGCCCAGACCGATGGTGTCGAACCAGAACACGTTGTTCAGGGCGTGATGCAGGCCAGTGGGGATCAGCAGACGGTTCAGGAAAGCGTAGATGCCGGCGCCGATGCCGCCCATCTTGGCAATGCCGTTGCCGAGGGCAACCAGAACGCCGAAGATGATGGGCCAGACGAACAGCAGGACAACGGAAACCACGATGGAAACAACGGCGGTCACGATAGCAACGCTGCGCTTGCCGCTGAAGAATGCCAGCCAGTCAGGCAGCTGGGTATTCTTGAACTTGTTGTAGCAGGCAGCACCGATGATGGCGGCCAGGATGCCGATGAAGGAGTTGCCGGCGATCTTGCTGAAAGCAATGTAATCGACGGTGCCTTCCTCCAGCGTGCGGACAGCGCCGACAACGCCGGGGCTGAGCAGCTGCTGCATCATCAGGAAGCTGACCAGACCGGCCAGACCGGCGGTACCGTCATGGTCATCAGACAGACCGACGGCAGCGCCGATGGCGAACAGCCATGCCATGTTGTCGATCAGGGCGCCGCCGGCCTTGATCAGCAGGAAACCGAGAGTGTAAGCGAAACCGGAAGTTGCGCCCTCAGCACCCATAACAGCGGGAGCGAAAGCGTAACCGATGCCCATCAGGATACCACAGACGGGCAGTGCAGCAACGGGAAGCATAAGAGCTTTGCCGAGCTTCTGCAGATACTTCATCATAAAAGCATTCCTCCAAAAATTGTGAGTGGGTCTTTCCCAACTCGGCGCCGGGCTGTCTGGTTCCGCAGCCGCGACACTTTGTTAATCTCATATTAACATATTCTTCACAAAAAAGAAAGTGATTTTAGCAGAATTGTCGAAAAGCCGAAAAATCGACGCTTTCTTTGTGCAATATTCAAACACGCCATTGATTTTTGCCCAAATTTCTTTGAAAATTTAACTTTTTCGGAAAGTTATTTTCATAACGGGATGAATCTACACCTCGGCTACGTCCTTCGTTGCCACCACATCCACGCCGGTCCCGGCTGCATCGGGCAGCAGGACCTGACCGATGTGTACGGGGGCGGGCACCACAACGCTTTTCAGCGCGCGGACAACGTCAAAAATTTTCTCCTTCGGGATGTCGCTGCGGGTCTTGCAGCTCACGGCGGGCAGGGTGCCGCCGGTCACGCGCACCGTTGTGGTCACAATGCGCGTCGGGGCGGTGACCTCCTTGCGGGCGTAGGCGTCGCCGCGCGGGCAGGTGTTGCCCTGCACGGTGACCACCGCGCCGCCGTCCAGCGTCACAGTCAGCGGGCAGCCCATCGGGCAGCCGATGCAGATCAGTTCACGTTTTTCCATCGTCAGCCCTCCTCCAACGTTACCGTCACGGCGTCGCCCGGGCCGCGCAGGAGCTCGGCCTTCAGCCGCACAGTCTCCATCTCGCCGGGGGCCAGCACGGGCCGCTTGCGGCTGTAGACGCAGTCTGTACCGCGGTACACCGCGATTTTTTTATTTTTGTACACGCCGCCCACGCGGAACCGCAGTGTCACGGTATCCCCCGCGCAGTCGGGGCGGATGGTGGTCGGCACGGTGTAGCGCACGCCGTTTTCGCAACGCACGGGCAGGGTGCGGCCCGCCGCGGCCTCGCCGCCCGCAATGTATGCCGCCGCGTGCTCACCTGCCGCCGCGGCCTCCTCCGACACATAATCCACCAGGTCATGCACATGCAGCACGTTGCCCGCGGCAAAGACGCCGGGCAGGTTCGTTTCCAGGCTCTCATTGACCGCCGGGCCGCCGGTGACGGGGTTCAGCGCCACGCCCGCGGCGCGGCTCAGCTCGTTTTCGGGCAGCAACCCGCAGGAAAGCAGCAGCGTGTCGCAGTCGTAGTGCTCCTCGGTGCCGGGGACGGGTTTTCCGTTTTCGACCCGCGCCAGCGTGATGCCGGCCACGCGCTCCTTGCCCTGAATGTCCACTACCGTGTGGCTCAATTTCAGCGGAATGCCAAAATCATCGAGGCACTGCACAATATTGCGCTTTAAGCCGCCGGAATACGGCATCAGCTCCGCCACGCAGAGCACCTTTGCCCCCTCCAGCGTCATGCGGCGTGCCATGATAAGGCCGATGTCGCCGCTGCCCAGAATCACGACCCGCCGCCCGGGCAGGCAGCCCTCCATGTTGACGAGCCGCTGCGCCGTGCCCGCGGTGAAGATGCCCGCGGGTCGGTAGCCCGGAATGTTCAGTGCGCCGCGCGGGCGCTCACGGCAGCCCATGGCCAGAATGACCGCTTTGGGGTGCAGCTGAAACAGTCCGTCGGTCTTGTTCATGGCGGTGACGGTCTTGTCTGCCGCCAGATCCAGCACCATCGTATTGAGCTTGTATTCAATTCCTAATTTGCGTACCTGCGTCACAAACCGTGCCGCGTACTCGGGGCCGGTCAGCTCCTCTTTAAAGGTATGCAGGCCGAAGCCATTGTGGATGCACTGGTTCAGGATGCCGCCCAGCTCACTGTCGCGCTCCAGGATCAGGATGTCCTGCACGCCGCTTTTGCGTGCGGCCACCGCCGCGGCCAGCCCCGCCGGGCCGCCGCCGATAATGACCAGATCAACGTTTTTCATGGCAGACGCCCCCCTTTCACAGGCTATCCTTGTTCGTGCCGACGATGATTTTGGACGCACCGCCGGACTTGGTGATCTCGCTCTGCGGCACGCCCAGCTCCCGCGCCAGGATCTCCATGACGCGCGGGCTGCAGAAGCCCGCCTGGCAGCGGCCCATGCCCGCGCGGGTGCGCCGCTTGACGCCGTCCAGGCTGCGTGCGCCGGGCGTGCGGCGGATGGCGTCGATGATCTCGCCCTCGGTCACGCTCTCGCACCGGCATATAACCTGCCCGTAGGCCGGGTTTTGCCGGATAAGCTCCGCCCGCGCTGCAAGATCCAGCGCTTTGGGGTCCAGAATGCCCCTGCGCGTCGGGTCAAAATCGGGCTTATTGTGTAAGTGCAGACTGCCGCGCACGATGTCCGCGACCATCGCACTGATGGCCGGGGCGCTGGACAGGCCGGGCGACTCGATGGCCGCGCAGTCCACAAAGCCGGGCGCGATCTCGCCGATGAAGAAGTCGTGCCGCGCCTCGTGGGCGCGCAGACCCGCGAAGCTCGTGATGGTCTGGCGCAGCGGAATGTCCTTGACCGCGAGGCCGGATTTCTCCCGCACCTCGTCCAGGCCCGCCGCCGTCGTGGCCGTGGCCTCCTTGTCGTCCACGTCGATGGCCGTCGGCCCGACCAGCAGATTGCCGTGCACTGTGGGCGTTACCAGCACGCCCTTGCCGTATTTGCCCGGCAGCTGGAATACCGTGTGCCGCACATGCTGCCCCGCCGTGTGGTCAAGCAGGAAGTAATCTCCCCGCCGGGCCGTGATGGTCATGGGGTGCGCCGCGTCGGCCATATTGTGCAGCGTGTCGGCGTATACGCCCGCCGCATTGACGATGCAGCGCGTTTCCAGCGTGCCGTGGTCGGTCTCGACGGCCCACCCGGTTCCGCCGCCGTCCAGCGGGTGCAGGCCCGTAACTTTGGTGTCAAACCGAAACTGCACACCATTTTTGACGGCGTTCTCCGCCAACGCAAACGTCAGGCCGAACGGGCAGACGATGCCGCCCGTGGGTGCCCACAGTGCGGCGACGGCGGCGTCCGAGATGTTCGGCTCCATTCCCACCAGCTCGTCCCCTTCTATGATGCGCAGCCCCTCCACGCCGTTGGCGATGCCGTTTTCATAGAGCTTTTGCAACGCGGGGCGGTCCTCGTCGCTCAGGCAGACGACAAGGCTGCCGCACCGGTCGTAGGCAAAATCCAGCTCCTTCGCAAGGGCCGGCATCCTGCGGCTGCCCTCGACGTTGAGCTTGGCCATCAGGCTGCCGTGGGCCGCGTCGTACCCGGCGTGGACAATGGCGCTGTTGGCCTTGGACGTGCCGCAGCAGACGTCCTCTTCCTTCTCTACTACAAGAATTTTCGCGTCATACCGCGAAAGCTCCCGCGCACAGGCGCACCCGGACACGCCCGCGCCGATAATGATGATGTCGTACATATTGATACCTCGTGTTGTTTGTTTGCAGAGCATGTGCGGTGCCGGAAGCCCTCCGGGCCGATGCGGGCATCGCCCCCTACAGCGTAGGGGCGGATTCCATATCCGCCCGGGCCTTGCCGCTGCCGCCGGTCAGGCCTTTCCGCAAGCGTAATTTTGCCTTTTGGCAGAGGGCCGGACATGTCCGGCCCCTACCGGGAGGCACGCTTTTAAAAGACCTCTTCCGTAAGTTCTCCCCTCATCCGCCCCTTCGGGCCACCTTCCCCCCAAGGGGAAGGCTTTTGGGGTCAATCCTCCTTCGCCCAGCCGTAGCTGCACCGCACCGCCTTATTCCAGCCCTTCAGCCGTCTGGTGCGCTCGTCGTCGGGGATGCCCGGCATAAACTCACGGTCCACCGACCAGTTTTGCAGCACGTCCTCGGTGCTGCTCCAATAGCCGACGGCCAGCCCGGCCAGATACGCCGCGCCCAGCGCCGTCGTTTCCACGCAGCAGGGACGCTTGACCGGCAGGTTGCTGATGTCCGCCATCGTCTGCAGTAAGTAATTGTTCGCGCACGCGCCGCCGTCCACCTTGAGCGCCGTCAGGTCAATGCCGGAATCCGCCTGCATGGCGGCCAGCACATCGTTGATCTGGTAGCACAGGCTGTCCAGCGTCGCGCGGATGATGTGGTTCTTGTTCACGCCGCGGGTCAGGCCCACGATGGTGCCGCGGGCGTACTGGTCCCAGTGCGGCGCACCCAGACCGGTGAACGCAGGCACGACGTAGCAGCCGTTCGTGTCCCTGACCTTCTGCGCCATGTACTCGCTGTCGCGGGCGTCCTCCAGCAGATGCAGCTCGTCCCGCAGCCACTGGATAGCTGCGCCCGCCACAAAAATCGAGCCTTCCAGCGCGTAATTCACCCTTCCATCCAGTCCCCACGCCACGGTGGTGACCAGCCCGTTTTGGGAGAATACCGGCTTCTCGCCGGTGTTCATCAGCAGAAAGCCGCCCGTGCCGAAGGTGCTCTTGGCCTCGCCCTTGGTAAAGCAGGTCTGGCCGAACAGCGCGGCCTGCTGGTCGCCCGCCGCCCCCGCGATCTTGATCTCTCCGCCGAAGTGCATCGGATCGGCGTACTCGTAGAACTCGCTGTTGGGCACGGGACGCGGCAGCATACAGCGCGGTATATCGAGAATTTTCAGTATCTCGTCGTCCCAGTCCAGCGTGTGGATGTTGAACATCATCGTCCGGCTGGCGTTGGAGTAGTCGGTCACGTGGATCTTGCCGCAGGTCAGCTTCCAGATGAGCCACGTCTCCACCGTGCCGAACAGCAGGTCGCCGCGCTCGGCACGCGCACGCACGCCGGGCACGTTGTCCAGGATCCACTTGAGCTTTGTGGCCGAGAAGTAGGCGTCGATGACCAGCCCGGTCTTTTGCCGGATCAGGTCGGTCAGGCCGCGGGCCTTCAGCTCGTCGCAGTACTCGCTTGTGCGGCGGCACTGCCAGACAATGGCGTGGTAGACCGGCTCGCCGGTGTCACGGTCCCAGACGATGGTCGTCTCGCGCTGGTTCGTGATGCCGATGGCGGCGATGTCCTCCGCCGACGCGCCGACCTCGTTCATGGCCGACAGCGCCACGCCGAGCTGGGTCGTCCAGATCTCGTTGGCGTCATGCTCGACCCAGCCGGGCTTGGGGAAATACTGGGTGAACTCCTTTTGCGCGACGCTGCACATCTCGCCCCTGGCGTTAAAAAGGATGCAGCGGTTGGACGTGGTGCCCGCGTCCAGCGCCATGATATATTTTTGCTTTGTCATCGCGGTTTCTCCTTTTACAGCAGAAAATCGATCCGTGTCTTTATTATACAGGATGTTCAGATTTTATGCGCGTGGCAAAACCGCCAAATTTTTCACCCTATTTTTGGCAGGGCTGGCGTTGGGCGGGGCAGGCACGGCATACCGGATGGTGCGGAGATGCCCCCGTATAAGCTATGAAAAAGACCGAAGCGGTACGCCCATGATTTCCGGGCACGCCGCTTCGGTCTTTTTATGGTTTTGTCTCAGGGGGCTTTTTCCGGCTCTTGGGCAGCTCCTCCGCCGCGGCAATCGCCACAGCGGTCACCTCCACCGCACCGGCCTGCAAAAGTGCCAGCGCACACGCCGACGCCGTCGCACCGGTTGTGATAATGTCATCGATCAGCAGCACCCGCCTGCCGGTCAGGTCTGTGCCGGGGCGGCAGCCAAACGCGCCCCTGGCGTTTTGCAGGCGCTGCTCGCGGGTAAGCTCCTTCTGCGGGCGGCCCCGGCGCTTGATGTACAGCGGTGTCTCCACCGGGACCCCCAGCACCGCGCCCAACCGGCGCGCCAGCAGCAGCGGCAGACCCGGCATACCGGGCAGCGGCAGACCCGGCATACCGGGCAGCGGTTGGCGGGGCGGCACCGGCACAATGCAGCTGTACAGCGGCAGCGCGGTCACACCCGCATACTGCGGCATTTTTCCGGGTTGTTTGGCCGGCAGTGCGCCGAACACCAGCACGGCCACACGGTCCGCCAGCTCCCGGGCATACCAAAAGCAGCCGCCCCGCTTGCAGCGCAAAACGGCTGTACGTACAATATCCTCGTAATAATACGCCGCGGCAGCCTCCCGCACGGCGTAAAAATCGTGTTCGCCCTCCGGCAGACGCGCCGGAATGTGCTGTAAGCGCATTTCCTCGGGCACGCAGGCCGGGCAAACCGTGCCCTGCAGTGCGTCCGGCCCCAGCAATGACCCGCAAAACGGACAGCGCCGCGGAAAAAGCAGGTCCGGCAGACGGCGCAGCTGCGCAAAATCCGTGCGCACTTAATAGAAGCCGCAGCCGTGCTTGCCGTTCTGCTTGACACGGTACAGCGCCTTGTCAGCATCCTTGAAGATGCTCTCGCCGGGGTTTGCGCGATCCGTATAGCTCAGATTTTGCGACGTTGTCATGGCAGATTTCAGCAGCGTGAAAGCATCGGTGTCGCCGTAATGCTCTGCAAAATACTCTAAAGCGCTCTCGCGGCGGCGGGTCGTGTTCAGCTCCTCAAAGTAGTTGTCCATGTACTCCCGTTGACCGGTGGCGGTGTACATCCGCACCTGCTCGATCAGGTAGTCCGACCCGCTTTGCAGCTGCCGGGCCAGTGTCTCGCACTGGATGTAATCGTCCGTGGCGGTTTGCATTTGAGCCAACTCCCCCGTGCCCTGCACCGCGAACGCGACGAGCACCACCGCCAACACCAGCGTGGCGACAATATCAAAGATGCTCACCCGCTGTATCCTAATCTTTTTCAACACCCGGCTCGCTTTCCAACCAGAATTTCTATAATATTTCCGATTATTTTGTATAGTATATATAGGTATAGTATACAAAAAGTCAAATCTGATTGCAACTTTATTCGTTTGGCACAATCGACAAATTTGGGACAGGATTTTTGGCAGGACCTCTTGCCGCCGCCGTCGTCTGCGTTTTTCAAATCGTATTATAATATCACATTATTCACAAATAATGTATAAAGAATTTGGCATTCCCCACAATTGACGCAGCATCGTTATGTGCATATACTTTATTTGTACGGTTTTATACTGATGCGGGAGGCGTGCGCTATGGCCCGGTTCTGTGATTCCAACCAAAAAAGAGGGCTTACCCTCGTTGAGCTGATCGTTGTCCTGGTCATTCTGGCCGTATTGGCAGTGCTTTTGGTCCCGTCCCTGACCGGCTATATCGACAAAGCCGTTGAAAAGCGCGTCATGCTCCAGGCTCGCTCCCTCATGACCGCCGCCCAGGCGACAATTGATGAGGCGTATGCGAAAGGGCAACTCGTATACAGCGCCGCCGCCGACGCCTACGTGCCTTCTTCTGCAGCGGTCAAGCAAGCCATGATCAAGCAAATTCTGGATTTGTCTGAAATGAGTGAGGACGACTGTGAGTGGAGATTCTCAATTACCGTCGCCTCAAACACAGATTACCCCACCGCAAAAATTGACATCCTTGAATTTTGTAATAAGGAACATTCTATTACCTATCGTCTCCGAAACATCAATAAGAGATACCCTGGCGGTTGGAGCGGTGTCACCAGACAAACAACGCTCTCTCCTAAATGGCCCAGGCCGTATACCCCTATCTGTTTATCTTCTGCAGAGTACGATCCTACAAGGTATCCATCTTGATTTGTATACTGTCTCTGTAGTTTTTTCATCCAGTATGATGCTCTCCTAAGTAAAGGGCCGACCTCTCACACCACCGTGCGTACTGACCAGTACACGGAGGTTCAACCGCATGCGTGCAAGGTCTCGTAGCAGTTGAGGATGCCAAAGTATCCTGCTGCTGCAAGTCTTTCGTTTGTACCGTATCTCTTACATTAAAGGTCCTTGAATTTCTACAAAAAAAGGAGCCACTGACCTCAACCCAAGTCAACGGCTAAATGATAGGGTTCGTGCTCTCCGTAGCTTGTCAGCCCAGCCGGGAATGAACAATGTTCCGCCTTGATTGCGTAATAGCCGTGGTCGATACCGATGATGATGCTCATGGGAAATACCTCCATTTTTTTGTATTCTACAATCTATACTAAACGGTTGCCTTTTGGGCATGCGCAATTTTTTGCATGAAAAAGCGGTTCATTGGTATTGTACCAACAAACCGCCATTGAGGATTTGGAGAGCATATTTTGACAGTCCTCTCCCCTTCTGATATAATTTGCTCTTGATTGTCGCCTCCAAATTACGAGGGAGGTGAACGCTTGAGTTTTCAGGAAATAATTTTGCTGCTTACTTTTATTGGCAGCTGCATATACGCTACCGTTTCTCTTACAATAAAAGTTCTTGCATTTCTCCTACAAAACAAAAAGAGCCGCTGACTTGGGTTGAAGTCAGCGGCAAAACGAAAGCACTCACACAAAGCGGCAATCATTATGAAAAAAGCCTTACGTTTCCGTAAGGCTTTTTTTGGTGCACCATCGGGGACTCGAACCCAGGACCCACTGATTAAGAGTCAGTTGC
>OGYP01001361.1_pt1 | contig 11989 bp, 8 predicted proteins | sample 1576571 | NCBI WGS metagenome assembly OGYP01 (sample SAMEA3541559, study PRJEB24748) | human gut metagenome | biome: human gut; feature: human-associated habitat; material: faeces | place: China | collected 2012
TTTCCTCGCCTTGCGCGTCATCAAACTCATACAGCTCGCCAGGCTGATAGACACGGTGCTTTGCAGCACGTATCATCTGGGCAATGTTGCCTCGAGCGCCCACTTTATCAATAAAAGCACAGACATTTTCCATCTTGGACTCGTAGTCGCCCAACGTAGTGGTGCCCGCCCGGATGGCTTCCAGAATAGCCACCCGGCTGCCCGCATCCTGCTCTTCCTCATTTACCACGTTAGCAAAGGGCTGGAGTCCAAACATCATCCAGTTGTTGGTATCCTGCGCCAGGCCGCGCATGATATTACAGGCTGTGTGCATATGTCCGTCAACAAAGCCGGGCAGAACCATGTGGTGATCCAGAGTAATGGTTTCCTCCGCGGTATACTCCGCCAAAATCTTGGCCTGGTCACCCACTTCCAGAATTTTCCCGCCATCCACCGCCATAGCGGTGTTTGCACGGTAACCTACGCCCGCTCCCTCCATGGTGTAAAAATGGGGAGCCACTACAAGGGTGTCAATCTTTCTCATCACAAGCCTCCATTCTTTCTCTGCGTATTGACGATTTCACCTTACAATTCACTGCCCGATCAATAGGGCAGAGCGAATTGAATCATTCCCAGCATAACAGCTTTAATAGAAATACTCAAGACATACTGCCTGATATTTTGGCAGAGAAAGGCAGCTTGATGAACTCCAAATCGTCATTTCTCCAAATATAGACAAAACTATATTCCAGATATAGTTATCCCCGTGAAAAATGAATATTTTCTTATTATAATCGCATTGTTAATCTAGAAATTTTGTTTGCGAAAATGCAGCGAAATCGCACTATTTAATCTAAATGCGCGTAAAACAAGCAATATTCATCCCTTTCTTTCATCAATATCGGCATATATCAAAACACTGCGCAGCAAGTTCTCCTTCGCAGTATTCGCAAATCATGCAAAATCAGCTTCTTGTGCATGTTATCCAAAAACTGCACACAAAATTCACGCGCTTCACAAAAATAAAAAATGCGATTGAATTTTGAACGCGTTCAATATATAATTGTGCCCATAATAGAAATGTGGTTAATCAATAAAAAAGGATTGTAAGCCATTTTATTTTTTATGATAAATCACAAATACATTGTGAGGCGCAAGCATCTGGATTTTGTCGCTCTCCTAATTTGAACACGTTTTGCCTCGTGGATCCCCTTTTGGAGATGTGACGTGCCGAGCCGATTTTGCGCAATAAACAGACATAACATTTTGCCATAGTAAAGGCGAAGAAAGGACGTGTTTGAGATGGAGGACTGCGCTTATCGTTTAATCAAAAATGGAACGATTGTCACTGCAACCAAGACATACCGGGCAAATTTATATATTCGTCAGGGTAAAATTGCAGCTATCAGCGAGGATGAGCTTGATGTTGCGGTGGAAAACGTAGTGGATGCGGCTGGAAAACTAATCTTGCCCGGTTTTATCGACACACACGTCCACTCCAGAGACGGAAAAAATGGAGCACACTATAAAGAGGATTTCCGCCACTCCTCCGCATCGGGCGCAGTCAGCGGAGTAACAACCATTTATGAAATGCCTAACAGCAATCCGGCCGTTTATAACGTGGAAAACCTCAACAGTTTAGTTGAGTGCATTACTCCAAAAGCGTACACAGATTTTGGAGTCTGGGGATTGTGTCTGGGAGATCTAAATATTCAAGAACTGCAGCCGCTGGCAGAGGCTGGCGTGGTAGGTTTCAAGTTTTTCTGGGGCTATGCCATTGATGCAAAAACTTATCAGCTTATCTATAACTACAAAGACGGAGAGACAGGAGTAATTCCTCCCTTAGATTTGGGGCAGATCTACGACATGTTTGCTATGGTGGCCTCCACTGGAAAAATGGTGGCTATTCATGCAGAAGATTTTGAGATCATCAAGCGTTTGACTGAAAAAGTTCAAAAGCGCGGAGCAACTGATTATGCCGCAATGCTGGAGTCCCGCCCGGTTGTAAGTGAGACAATCGTAATTCAAGAGGCGATTCAGCTGGCAGAGGCCCTTGGGGTACACGTTCACATTCTTCATTTGGCCGCCGGAGCCGGGGTTGATTTGATTCGAGAGGCTCAGAAGAAGGGTATCCCGGTAACCGGCGAGACCTGTCCCCACTACTTAGCACTGACGGATCAGGACGCAGGCAAGCTTGGCGCTATGATCAAGGGATATCCGCCCGTTCGTACCCAGGCCGACCAGGACCAACTTTGGGAAGGTCTGAGGGAAGGAACGCTGTCTCTGGTCTGCTCAGATCATGCGCCCCATTCTCCTGAAGAAAAACAAAAGAGCCTCTGGGAGGCTCCCGCAGGAATGGCAACGATTGAAACTATGCCAATGATTATGTTGGACGCAGTGAGCAAGGGCAAAATCTCCATGCAGGATCTGGTCCGGATCATGTCGGAAGAGCCTGCAAAGCTGTTTGGTACTTATCCGCAGAAAGGATGCATCGAAGTGGGCGCCGACGCGGATTTGATTTTGGTGGACCCGGAAGAAGAATATACCTTCCATCAGGAAAATCTCCACTCTCGCACCAAGCTTTCTCCGTTTGATGGCTGGACCTTCAAGGGCCGCGTGAAAGAAACGATTCTTCGCGGACAAACAGTGGCCAAGAACGGCGAAGTTATCGGGGAGCCCACCGGCCGCTTTGTAAAGGCCGGCGGCAAACAACAGTAAGGAAAATACTTCCTTTGCATTTGTGCCCGGTTGTGTCGTATTGTGAAATAGTTGCAGCCGCGGGACGAAACCATGTCAAATTATTCGAAATGGGGGATGAAGGATGAACCACAGTTTTGAAGACATTTCTTACGCAGAACACCTCTTTGACCAATTCTATGACATTGGAAGCTGTCCGGGGGGCGGCGTCACACGTCTGGGATATACCGAGGTGGAGGATCAGATGCATGACCTCTTTGTAAAGCTGGGAGCACAGGAAGGTTTCACCCATTTCAGTGACGAGGTTGGCAATACCTACGTCTGCAATTCTGACCGCGCCCGGGGATATCATCTGATCGGCTCTCACCTGGACAGTGTGATTGAGGGCGGCCGGTATGACGGTGTGGCCGGAATCCTGGCCGGACTTATGGTCATGAAATGGATCAAAGAGGACGGCCTGAATATTCCCGTTCGGGTAGGTGCCTTCCGCTGCGAGGAGAGCAGTAATTTTGGCCGCGCCACCATTGGCAGCGGTTTGATTACCCGGGAAGCCACCAAGCACGACATTGCCGATGTAAGCGGCAAGGACGGACGGCGGCTGGCCGATATTTTTGAAGAGCGGGGATATAACTTTGCCCCCAGCCGCATTGACGGCATGCTGGATTATCTGGAAGTCCACATCGAGCAGGGCAAAGTATTGGAGGAGTTCGGCGAGGATGTAGGAATCGTGCAGACAATTGCCGGCCCCAGAAGATTTTCCATTCACATTTTGGGCACTGCGGAGCACTCTGGAGCCACCCCCATGGGAATGCGGACGGACGCTCTGTGTGCGGCGGCAGAAATTATTCTGGAAGTGGAGCAGATCGCAAGGGATGAGAGCATCTACCAAAGCGTTGCCACAGTAGGAGTGATTCGAAACACACCCAACGCCATGAATGTGGTGCCTGGCGAGGTCGAAATGGGACTGGATATCCGCGGTGTCGATATTTCCAGCCTGGACCGGATCGAAAGTCGGGTGCGGACAGCCTGCAAGCGGATCTGCGGAAAACGAAAGGTAACCTATTACCGGCAAAAGACTTCTGACATTCCGCCCATCAATATGGACGGAGAGCTGCAGAAAAAGCTGCTGGACGCGGCAAGAAAGCTGAAGATATCCGCACGGTCCATGATCAGCGGCGCAGGCCACGACGCCATGAGCTTTGCTCCCATCTGCCCCACTGCAATGGTGTTTATTCCCTGTGACCGCGGAATCAGCCACAACAAGAATGAGTTTACCACCATCGATTCCATCTGTGATGGCGCCAGAGTGATTTACGAGTACTTAAAGCGGGAGGCGAGCCGGAAATGATCCTGATTAAAAATGGACGCATTATTGATCCCAAGACCAAGCGGGACGACGTGCTTGATATCGTCATTGACGGCGGGAAAATCGTGGATATCGGCAAATACGGCCGCAACGATGACTATGAGTATATTATTGAGGCCACAGGCTATGTGGTAGCTCCGGGATTTGTGGATGTACACACTCATTTTCGGGATCCCGGCTTCCCGGAAAAAGAAGATATCTACACCGGCGCCAAAGCAGCGGCTCACGGCGGATTTACCTCTGTGGTCATGATGGCCAATACCAATCCCCCCATTGACTGCCCGGAAGTATTGGATCAGGTTTTGGATAAGGGGAAAGAAACTGGCATTCATGTTTATTCTGTTGCCTGTATTTCCAAGGGAATGGCCGGGAAAGAGCTTACCGATATGGAGGCTCTGAAAGAGCATGGCGCGGTAGGTTTTTCCGATGATGGAAAACCGATTGAAAGCATGGAACTGATGCTGGAGGCTATGCGGAAAGCAAAGGAACTGAATGCACCGCTGAGTCTGCACGAAGAAGCCGCAGAGTTGATCGGCGTTGCCGGCATCAACGATGGCCCGATCGCCAAAAAACTGGGCATCGAAAAGGGTGCTCCGGCCCTCTCGGAAGATATCATGGTTGCCCGGGACTGCATGTTGGCGGTCAGCACCGGAGCTCCGGTTCATTTCCAGCATATCAGCTCCATGAATGCGGTCCGGCAGATTGAATTGGCCAAGAGTATGGGAGCCCATGTTACTGCTGAGGTCACCCCGCACCACTTTACCTTGACGGAGGAAGCGGTGGAAGCCTATGGCACTATGGCGAAAATGAACCCCCCGGTCAGAAGCGTGAGAGACCGTTTTGAAGTGCTCAACGGGCTAAAACGCGGGGTCATCGATATGATCGCAACGGATCACGCGCCGCACACCGCAGAAGAAAAAGAAAAGCCCTTCCCGCAGGCCCCTTCTGGGATCATTGGCCTGGAGACGGCTTTGGGTTTGGCAGAATGTTATCTGATTCGTAAGGGTCATATTACCCTGACCAAGCTGATCGAGTTACTTTCCTGGGCTCCGGCCAAGCTTTATGGTCTGGATGCAGGCTATCTTGCTCCCGGCGGCCCGGCAGATCTGGTGATTTTCAGCGAGCAGGAGCCATGGGAGGTAAAGGATCTCATGTCCAGATCGCAAAACACCCCCTTCCTGGGCCAGACGCTGTACGCAAAGGTCAAGTACACCATCTGCGACGGACAGATCGTTTACTCAGACAGCGAGCTTCACCCGAACAGACCATCTGAGTTTGGCGACGGAAGGGAGAAGTAAATTTGAAGATCTGTATTATCAACCCCAACAGCAGTGAGGATATGACGCAGGTCATTGGACGCAATGCCAAACAGTTTGCATCAGACTTTGACGTGGAATGTATTCGAAACGAAAGCGCCCCACCCTTTATCGGCAGCTACGAGGACATTCAGGAGAGCATTCCCGGCATGGTAAAGATCATCAAGGAGAAGCAGGAACAGTATGACGCCTTTGTGATTGCCTGTCACAGTGACCCCGGTCTCGATCTTCTCAAAGAGATCAGCTGCAAACCGGTAATCGGCATTTGCGAAGCTTCGGTCAAGCTGGCAACCATGTTGGGTCACCGCTTTTCCGTTATCTCCACCGGTCAAAGACCCATTCCAAACAAACAGGCGTTGTGCAGAAAGTATGGCGTCGAAAGCTCCTTGGCTTCCGTGGTGGGACCGTGTTCCCTTCGAGCCGATTGGCACAGCGAGGAATCTTTTATCGAAAGCGGACAGCGTGCCATTGAACAAGATGGAGCAGAGGTTCTGGTCTTGGGTTGTGCCGGTATGGGCCACATTACAAAGAAAATGGAAGAGACTCTGCAGGTTCCCGTCTTAGACGGAGTCGTCTGTGCACTCATTATCGCTTCCGGCCTGGTAAAAGCCGGTTTGACCACCAGCAAGCGCTGCCGGTATCGCAGCCGGGAGATGGGATGAACTGAGTACTGCGGAGGGATTATTTATCTAAGATAAAATGGAGCAGATCTGTAAAGCGTGCCATCACCGCTTGGAGATCTTGTTCCTTCTGATCCCTCACATCAATCAAAAAGCTCTGCTGCATGCGGATCACCAAATTTAAAATACGCTCCTCGTTTTCTGCAGGCAGATATCCATCCTGGATCATTTTCTGAACCAGATGACGGTGGCGCTGAAAGAGATTTCCTTCCCGCACCATGGAGTTCAGTTCCACCGGAAGATCCGGGAGTTCCTCCGGGAACAGGTCATAATACTCCTGTATAATGGAGCAAAAATTGTCCCGGTGAGGGCCAAAGAACATGTTGTAGAAGATATCGGGGTGCTCAAACATACTGCTGGTAAATAAGCAGGTAACCTGGATATAGTATTCCTTTGAGTTCAGCCCTTTCAGACCCACCTCAGAGAGTTTGTGTACATAGTCTCTCAGATACCCAATGGACGCAAACAGGATCAGCTCATTGATATCTTCAAAATAGCTGTAGATCGTAGAGCTGGAGTATCCGGCAATATTTCCGATCATCCGGCTGGAAACGTGTTGAAGACCCTTTGTGCGGATCAGCTGCTCGGTGGCTCGGATCAGATAGGAAAGCGTACGTCGACGCTGCAGATTCTTCCGGGCGGCAGCCTCTTCTGTGATGGTATCGCTTGGTACGATGGGCATACGTTTTAAAGACATAGGGCACCTCAATTCATTCCACGTTGAATTGTTTCATTGCTGAACCTTATTAATGATAAAGCATTTTTTGGTAACAATCAAGGGATATAGAGAGTTTTACAGGGGGAAGAGCTTATGCTTGCAAAAAGGATTGTGGATATGACCCCGTCAGCCACCAGCATGTTGATGGGGAAAATTGCGGATCTTCGGGCCTCCGGCATTGATATCATCGGATTTAATGTGGGAGAACCTGACTTTCCAACGCCAGAACCGGTTGTATCCTCCTGCTGCAGCGCCCTCAAGGACGGCCACACCAAATATGTAGGTGTAGGAGGCATACAGGCACTTCGGGAAGAAGTATGCAAAAAGCTGGAGCGAGATAACGGCCTTCACTATACTCCCGCACAGATCTGTATTTCCACCGGCGCAAAGCAGGCACTGTACAATGCGGTGATGACCCTGTGTGATCCGGGCGATGAAATCATCGTGCCAAAACCCTGTTGGGTGAGCTATGTGGAAATGATCAAGCTGGCCGGAGGGGTCCCTGTCTTGGTTGAGACAAACGACGACTTCTCTCTGAATACAGCAAACATCCAGGCGGCTGTGACAGAAAAAACCAAGGCAATCCTGATCAATTCTCCCAATAATCCCACAGGAGCGGTCTATGACCGGGAATCTATCCTGCGGCTGGGTGAGATTGTAGTACAGCATGATCTTTATGTAATTTCTGATGAGATCTACGAAAAGCTGATCTATGGAACCGCTGAGCACGTGAGTATCGCATCTGTTTCGAACGAGCTTTACCAGCGCACAGTGGTCATTAACGGCTTTTCTAAGGCCTACTCCATGACGGGATGGCGTATCGGATACAGCGCATCCTCCCCGGAGTTGGCCAAGGCGATTACCGGACTACAAAGTCATATTACATCCAACAGCACCAGTTTTGTCCAGTACGCTGCCATAACCGCGCTGCAGACCTGCGAGCAGGATATCAAAACCATGGCCCAGGCATTTCGTGAGAGACGGGATTATATGTATCAGCGCCTGAACCAAATTCCCGGTATCACCTGCAAGTGCCCTCAGGGTGCATTTTATCTGATGCCGCAGGTAGGCTATTACATCGGAAAACATGCTGGAGAAAAGAAAATGAGTAGCTCTATGGATCTGTGCAACTATCTGCTGGAGACAGCACATGTGGCCACAGTCCCTGGCGAAGCGTTTTACATGCCTAACACCATCCGTTTCTCCTACTCCACCTCTTTGGAAGAAATCAAGCGGGGAATGGATCAAATGGAGGCGGCGCTGGCGGAACTGCGCTGAAAGCTTGTCTCTCCAATACCCCCTTAAGATGGCAGATCCAGAACTTCCCAGGGCCAATTAGGAAATAGCACCCACACAATGACACACAACAGGGAGACTCACAATGAAAAAAATCGATATGCTTATTCTGGCAAAACATATGTATACCATGACTGGAGAAGGCGTGGGGTATCTGTCAGATCACGGTGTGGCCATTGACGGCGGCAAAATTATTGCTGTGGCGCCGTGCGATGAGCTCCAGAAGACCTATGTGGGAGAAAAAGTCATCCATGAGCCGGATAAGGTTTTGATGCCCGGCTTTATCGACGGCCATATGCATACCGGACACGGAATTTTGCGCGGTGTGGCACAAGATATCAGCAACTGGATGATGGAGGGGATGGCCCCCTTTGAGGCCCAGCGCAGCAGCGAAGCCAAGACCTGGGGCAGCAAGCTGGCCATTGCGGAGGCGGTGATGAATGGTACCACGACAATCGGAGATGACGGTTCCGATATGGAGGGTGCCTGCCGCTTCATTCAAAAAATCGGAGTGCGCGGCAATGTGTCTGTCCGCATCCGGGAAGCAATTCCCCGCTCCTATAAGGCGGGCGAACTGTATGAGTTCGATCCAGGCATGGGGGAACGGACGTTGAACGAATGTCTGGAACTTTTTGATCGCTTCCACGGGTTTGACGATGGGCGCATCCAGATTCGTTTTGGCCCTCAGGGACCGGACTTTGTCAGCGAAGGGATGCTGCGGCGGGTAAAAAAACTGGCCAAGGAGCGCGGCACCAAAATTCATATGCATCTGGAGCAAGGAAGCCGGGAGGCAAAGCAGATGCAGATGCGCTATGGCCGACGCAGTATCCCATGGCTGGAGTCCATCGGATATTTTGATTCGGACTTTATCGGAATTCATCTAACCGACGCCACCAAGGAGGAAACGGAGATTCTGGCTAAGTATGGGGCCAGTATGATTCTCTGCTCCGCTTCTATCGGAATTATTGATGGCATTGTCCCTCCGGCTAAGTATTTTCAGGACGCCGGGGGATGTGTCGGACTGGGAAGCGACCAAGCTCCGGGAAACAACTGCCACAATATGATCAATGAGATGAAGTTGACCGCCATCTTAAACAAGGTCCGCTTTGAAGATCCCGAGGTAATGCCGGCCTGGAAGGTTGTGCGGATGGCTACCATTGAAAATGCCAAAGCGCTGGGCATTGAGCAGCGGGTCGGCTCAATCCAGGAAGGTAAGGATGCAGATCTGATTTTGATCGATGCAAAACAACTATCCTTGTCGCCCATGATCACCGTTCCAATGCGCAACTTTATTCCCAATTTGGTCTACAGCGCCCGGGGCCCCGAAGTAGATACCGTCATCGTCAAGGGAAACATTCTGGTAGAACACCGCAAACCTCAGACATTCGATATGGATGAGATTATAGAGAAGACCCAGGCCTTGGCAGACGAAATTGGAGAAAAGGCTGCCGCGCAGTTCTATGAGATTAACGGAAAAAATGCCCAATACATGCGAGAGGACAAGCTATAACAAAATGTTTAGAGGCGCCTGCAGTGAAAGGAGGGGGCAAGGCGCCGATCCGGTACAGATAAACAAAAATAAAACAGGAGATGGGAAGAATGGGAGGTGCAGAAGCAAGAAAAGAAGCGGTACAGAGAAGAAGCCACATATGAATACGACAATTTAGGAGGAAACACATATGGAACCTAACTATGGCATCATATCCGTTATCCCCGCCGTCGTCGTGATTGGACTGGCGCTCTATACCAAGAAAACGGTCCTTTCTCTGGTGATCGGAACATTCTTGGGTGTGACCATTCTTAACGGCTGGAATCCTTTGGTGGCGGTGGTGTCCCTGTTTCAGGACTACCTCTATCCCAATCTGACCAGTACAGGAAATCTGAAGACCATTATTATTATCATTGTCCTGCAAGGATACGTAAAAATGCTGAAACTCACCGGCGCAGGAGAGTCTCTCTCCAGGTGGGCGCAGAGATGGATCAAGAGCAAACGCGGAGCAGAGGTCACCACCTGTGCAGCCGGTTTTGCCTTTATCTATACGGAACCTAACTTCGTGCTGGGCGCAGTCATGCGTCCCATCACTGAGGCCTTTAAGGTTGCTCGGGTCAAGTTGGCTTACATCACCGACTCTCTGGGCTGCAATGTAGCTGCTATGTCCCCCATCACCTCCTATGGCCCTTACTACACCGGCCTGCTGGCGGCTGAGCTGACCGCCCTTGGCATCACTGCCGATGCCTGGTCCTATTATTGGAAATACCTGCCCAACAACCTTTATGCCATTTTGGCCATCTTGGTAGCCTATTATGTGGCCGCTTCGGGCAAAGACATTGGTCCTATGTATCTGGCGGAGAAGCGTGCCAATGAAACTGGCCGTATTCTTGGTCCCAAAGATGATCCCATTGTAAAAGACATGCCTGGCGAGACCTTTGCTGCAAGCGATCATCTGCCTGTACGCAACTTTATTATCCCCATGGGCACCATGTTTATCGCGCTCTTTGCCAGCATCTTTTATACCGGAAAGATTTGGGAAAACGGAGCCAACGTGTTTACCAACTGCGATGTGACTACCAGTATCATCATTGGTTTTTCCGCCGCAGGTATTGCCGCCATTCTGGTCGGCACCAGCCAGAAGCGTTTCTCCTTTATGGAAGGCTTCCAGCAGTGGATCAACGCATTTGCCAACGGCAGCGAGATCGTGCTGATTTTGGCCTTTGCCTGGGCTCTTTCCACTGTTTCTGGCAACCTTGGTCTGAAGTACTTTGTGGCTGAGATCGTGGAGTCTACGGGTGTATCTCCCGCGCTGATTCCTGCTATCATTTATCTGGCCGGCTGTGTGATCTCCTTTGCTACCGGAAGCTCCTGGGGTACCTCTGCACTGCTGATGCCCATTGCGGTTCCTGTGTGCTATAGCTACGGCATCGGGATTGAAATCGCTGCCGCGGCTGCCATCGCGGGCGGTCTTTTCGGCGATCACTGCTCTCCCATTTCCGACACTACTATCAAGGCCTCCATGGCTGCCGGATGCGATCACATTCAGCACGTACGTACACAGATTCCCTATGCAGTTACCTCCGGAATGTCTGCCTTTGTGGCTTACATTGTGTCCGGACTGACCAACAACACAATTCTTGGCATCGTGGTGGCGTTGGTTCTTGCGATTGCGGCAATCAACGTTCAGCATAAGCTCGCGGTGAAAAAGTACGCCAATGTTGATTTTTCCCAGGAAGAAATCAACCCAAATCTGTTGGTACACTGATGGCAATCCGACATTTGTCTGAAAGCAAATCTGTTTGCTAACGATTAACAGTTACAGTTGAGGAAAGATTTCCTACGCTGCACCCCATCCTTGGGCAGTATACTATACGGCCTGCGAGTGGGGTGCAGCCGCTTTTTTAAATGGGCTATCAAGACCAGCCAATTGAAGGGAGCATTTTAAGACCTTTAAGCACAAACATTGAATTTATAATGGTCTTAAATATAAGGAGGGAAACGATGTCTATCGCACAATTCACTCTCTGGGGCAGAGAATGTCAGTGGTTGATTGCCTGCGCAATTCAAAAGAGCGGTTTGCTAACACCGTATTTTAAATCCGGTCGCATTTTATTAAAAGGCTCTTCCACCATTTCCTGCCTGACTACCCTACTGGCCAACACCCCCATGCGCATCTGTGGGCGCATCACAAAAAACGGCATGAAAACTGCTCTGCACACCGGGTCAGGCGCCCACGTTTTTCTGTACGAACAGGGAAAGCCGAAAAATGTGGATCAATGTCTGGAAGACACAATACGTACGTTAGGGGCAGAGGATCTGTTTATAACAGGTGCAAATGCAATTGACGCAGATGGTCATGCAGCTTTATTAATTGGAAGCCAGGGTGGGGGCTTACGCAGCCCAACGCATCACACGCCCAGCTTCTCCAGCGCCGCCAGACGCAGG
>OGYP01001375.1_pt1 | contig 11922 bp, 8 predicted proteins | sample 1576571 | NCBI WGS metagenome assembly OGYP01 (sample SAMEA3541559, study PRJEB24748) | human gut metagenome | biome: human gut; feature: human-associated habitat; material: faeces | place: China | collected 2012
TATATGAAAAATTTACATTTGAAAGGAACTGATATTATGTTTTGTAAATCTTGCGCCGACATTCGGGCGGCCATCGACGATTTCGAGCAGACGGCCCCCGGACGTCAGACGCTCGATGAACTGAATGCCGCCGCCCGTGAGGAGGTGGTCCGTCTGCTGAACCTTTCGGCTCGCCAGCGCAAGGTCTTCGATCCGATCTATGCCTCCTATCGCGAGGCGCTGGAGCGCGCCGTGCGTAGCGTCTCCGATCCGGTGACGGCCGACGATGCGCGCCAGCGCACCGTGCTGAAGGAGCGCCTGTCCAACATCGCCGCCGTGGCGCAGGTCAAGCGCGACTATGTGGACCGCTTTGCCGAGGTGCTCACGGCCGAGCAGATCCGGCAGCTCTACAATGCCGAAGGACAGATCGGCACGAGCATCAAGCGCGCGGCGGGCGAACGCCGCACGGAGATGCCGCGGGTGTTGTCCGGAAGCGGCCGGCGTGTCTCGCAGGACTGGGGGGCAGCGGGTGACTATACGGCCATCGAGACCGGCGCCTTCTTCCATGTGACCGTCAGTCCCACGGCCCGGACCATCACGGTGACGGCCGATGACAACGTGATCGACTACCTGAAACTCGACCGTACCGGCAGTCGGCTGGCTTTCAGTCTCCTGCCGCGATCCGGGCGGACCCGCCGGATCGAGAACCTCTCCATTTCGGTGGTGGTTCCCGTGTCGGCGTCGCTGCGTGAGATCTCGGTCGGTTCCTATGCCGGATTCGAGAGTGCGACGCCCCTCAGGGTGAAGAACCTTTCCGTCTCGGTCTCCTCCTATGGCTCCGTGAAGGCCGATATCGTCGATTCGGGAGATTCTCGGCTCCAGGTGTCGAGTTACGGCCGTTTTACGGGCAAGGTCGAAAGCGCCGGCGCCCAGCTCACTGTCGCCAGCTACGGGACCTTCGAGGGCCCGCTGTCGTGTGTCGGAACAGCCGCCGTTTCGGTGGGCAGTTACGGCTCCTTCAACGGCGATATCCGTGCTGCGCAGGCCGACCTCTCGGTCAGCAGCGGCGGCAAGTTCTCGGGAGCGCTGCGGGCCGATGCCGCGTCGGTTGGGGTGTCGAGCTATGCCCGGTTTTCCGGCCCGATCGATGTTTCGGAGCTGAAGGCTTCGGTCAGCAGCAGCGGAGTGCTCCAGAGTGCCTTTGCCGGCCGACGGTGCGAGGCTTCGGTGGCCAGTTACGGGAAACTCGTGTTCACGGGTTCGGCTGATGTGGAGGCGGTGTCCGTGCAGCTCTCGCCGCAGAGCAGCTTCTCGGCTCCGGATTTGCGGGTGAAACGCTACGACATCCGTACGTCGAGCTATTCGAAGGCCGACGTGTGGTGTTCGGAGTCGTTGCGCGTCGATGCGGCCGCGACGTCCCAGGTGACTTACGACGGGCCCTGCCGTCTGGAGGCGCAGACCTCGACCGTCCGGCGGCGGTAGGTGTCCCGGATCCCTTTCCCGGCACTTTTCCGGATCAAAAAAGCGGGCGGCCTTTTCGGGCCGCCCGCTGTCGGTATATGGAGGGAATTCGGTTTTTCCCCAATGCTTCGGTCCGGCTTTCCCGGTTGTCGGGTCCGGCCCCCCCCCGTCCGGTCTCCGCCGTCCCGCGTCGGAAGTTTTTCCTTACTGGATGCCGCGGAGGTGTTTCTCCCAGGCCCAGGCCGAAGCGAGCGTCTCATCGAGCGTGCGTTCGGCCTTCCAGCCCAGCTCGTTGTTGGCCAGCGTCGGGTCGGCCCAGATGGCGATGATGTCGCCTTCGCGGCGCGGTGCGATTCTGTAGTTGAGCTTCAGGTGATTGACCTCTTCGAACTTGCGGACCAGCTCCAGCACCGAGACCCCGCGGCCGGTGCCGACGTTGAAGATCTCGTAGGGCTGCTTGTTGCGGCCCTCGATCATGCGGCGGATGGCGGCCACATGGGCGCGGGCCAGGTCCACGACGTCGATGTAGTCGCGGATGCACGATCCGTCGGGCGTCGGGTAGTCGTCGCCGAAGACCGAGAGGCACTCGCGGATTCCGGCGGCCGTCTGCGTGATGTAGGGCACGAGGTTCTGCGGCACGCCGCGCGGGAGCTCGCCGATCAGGGCCGACGGATGAGCGCCGATGGGGTTGAAGTAGCGCAGGGCGATGCCCTTCAGTCCGGGATAGGCGGCCAGCGAGTCACGCAGGATGTCCTCGCACATCTGCTTGGTGTTGCCGTAGGGCGAAGTGGCCGGTTTGCGGGGCGTCTGTTCGGTGACGGGCTGCTTGTCCGGTTCGCCGTAGACGGTGCACGACGACGAGAAGACGATGTTCTGACGCCCGAACTCGCGCATGAGCGAGATAACGTTCATGAACGACGTGAGGTTGTTGCCGTAGTATTCGAGCGGTTTCTGCACCGACTCTCCGACGGCTTTCGATGCGGCGAAGTGGATCACCGAGTCGAATTCGTACTGTTCGAAGACCTTGCGGAAGGCTTCGCGGTCGCAGCAGTCCACCTTGAAGAAGGGAATCTCCGCGCCCGTGATGCGGCGCACGCCCTCGACGGCGCTGATGTCGCTGTTCGAAAGGTTATCGACGATGACCACGTCGTAGCCGGCATTGATGAGTTCCACGGTGGTGTGCGACCCGATGTATCCCGCACCGCCGCTGACCAGTACACACGATTTTTTCATGTAAGGAAGGATTATGTTTCTCACAAAGATAGCGAAAAATACGGGATTTCGCGCATCCTGCCGCAAGGAGTTGGAAAATCGTTCCGGGAACGGTGTGGTGTCCCGTTTTTTTCCGTATTTTTGTCCCAAAACAAGCATGCGATGGAACGATTCAGAGTGGGCATTCTCGGTGCCGGGCACATTGCGGTGAAGATGGCGCGCACGCTGCGCGGAATGGAAGGGGTGGAACCCTATGCGATCGCTTCGCGCGACGGGGCGAAGGCCGCGGCTTTCGCCCGCGAGCACGGCTTCACGCGGTCGTACGGCTCCTACGGGGAGCTGGCAGCTGATCCCGACGTGGACCTCGTCTACATCGCTACGCCCCATTCGCACCACTATCCCCAGGCGCGGATGTGCCTCGAATGCGGCAAACCCGTCCTTTGCGAGAAGGCCTTCACGGCCAACGCCGCCGAAGCCGAGGCGCTTATCCGCCTCTCCGAACGGCAGGGCCTGTTCCTCGGCGAGGCCATCTGGACGCGCTACATGCCCTTCACGACGACGGTTGCCGATCTGGTCCGCAACGGTGTGGTGGGCCGGGCGCAGATGCTGACGGCCAACCTCGGCTATGCCATTGCCGACAAGGAGCGGATCGTCCGGCCGGAGCTGTGCGGCGGGGCGCTGCTCGACCTGGGGGTCTATCCGATCAACTTCGCCTTCGCGCTCTTCGGCACGGAGGTCGAGTCGGTGGCTTCGTCCTGCGTGAAGGGCCCGTCGGGGGTCGATATGCAGGAGAGCATCACCTTCCGTTACGGCGACGGCCGCATGGCCGTACTCTCCGCCACGGCCTGCTGTGCCACCGACCGGCAGGGCATCGTCTCGGGCGATGGGGGCTACCTGGTGGTGGACAACATCAACGACTCCTGCACGGCCGAGGTCTACGACACCTCCCACCGGCTTGTCGCGCGGCATGTCTGCCCGCCGAAGCTGACCGGCTTCGAGTACGAGGTGGCGTCGGCGGTCGAGGCGATCCGCGCCGGGCGCTGCGAACCGCGCGAGATGCCGCATGCCGAGACGCTGCGGGTCATGCGCCTGCTCGACTCCCTGCGCGCCGCCTGGGGCGTGCGTTATCCGCAGGACGGTCTGGAACACCTCTCCACGCTCGGCCTCTGACGCAGGATTGGCCGCAAGGTTTTGGCGCCGCACTCCCTTACGGGGGGCGGCGCTTTTCGTCGGAAGGACTGGCTCAGAAGGTGTAGCCCAGTTCGAGGTAGGCGTAGCGCCCCAGGTAGGAGGTCGTCGAGGTGAGGATGTAGTAGGTGTTGAACAGCGTGGCGGTGGCGTCCGGCCGGTTGATCAGATCGACGGCCCCGACCGAAAGGCTCAGCCGGTTCTCCTTTCCGAACTTGCGTCCGGCAGCCAGGTTCAGGAGGACGTTGTGTGTCGTCAGTTCGTGCGAGCGGCTGTTGCAGTAGAACTCGTAGCGGACGCCGATCTGTCCGAAATATTTTCCCAGACGCAGGTCGATGTTGCCGATGAGCTGCTCGCGCAGGTCGCGCGTAGTGGCCTCCTGGGCCGTGTAGGAGCTCATTACGGTCGAGGAGGAGATGTCGAGCCGGATCTTCTCCGAAAAACCCGAGTTGAACCCCGCCGTGACCGAGAGCGAGTGGTTACCCGAGCGGTAGAGCCGCTCGTCGAGGTAGTAGGGTGTCTGTCCGAAGTTGTAGGAGAGGCTGCCGCGGAGGGTCGAGCGGATCGGGGCGATCTGTTGTGAATAGAAGAACGATCCGCCGACGCGGTAGCACCCGCCGACATTGACCTGCGAGGAGAGCTGCGCTCCGGGCTGCGCCATGTAGTCGTACTCGGGGAGGTAGGTCTCTTCGAGGAAGAGGCGGGTCCGCGAGGTGATGTAGTTGAACGTGTAGGAGCCGTAGAGCGTCACCGAGCAGTTGAGGGCCTTCTCGGCGTTGTTGAGCGACAGGGAGGCCGATCCCGACAGGTCGTTCGGCTGCCGCAGGCGGTCGTTGCCCGTGCGCAGCGAGAGGGGGTTGGTGGCATCGAGCGTCTGGCGCAGCGCCTCGACGGGGATGGTCTGCGAGTAGGAGCCGATGTGGAGCGAGAAGTTGCGCTGCGGCGAACCGACCGAGAGGTCGAGCGTCGGGTTGAGCTGCAGGAAGTGCCGCGGGAAGCGGTGCCGCTCGGGAAAGCGCTCGCTGCGCACGATCTCGCTGGCCGAGAACTCGACCGATCCGAACAGGCGGAAGCGGTCGTCGTAGTAGCCGCCTCCCGAGCGTACCGTGTGGCGGCGGGTGTCGGTCGTGTAGTCGTAGCTGTTCACCGTATCGACGACCCCCTGCGGGTCGTTCAGGTAGTCGCGGGCGCGCTGCAGCGAGCGGTTGTGCTCGCGGGCGAAGTGGTAGGAGAGGTGGATCTGCCCGTGTTCGCCCAGCCGGTAGCGGTAGGCTGCCGAGGCGTTGATGTTGCAGCGGGTCCCCTCGCCGTCGTTGTGCAGCAGAAGGCGCAGCCCGGGGGTCGAGGCCAGCGTGTCGGTCTGCCGGCCGTCGCTGTCGCCCGAAGAGTAGTTCACGCCGGCCGAGAGGTTCATCGACGAGCGGGGCGAGAGGCGGAAATCGTATCCGGCATTGAGTGCGGCGTCGATGTTGCGGCGGTCGTTGTCCGTGTGCATGTCGGTCAGGGTCTGCTCCTCGTCGATGCGGCGCAGGGTCCGGCTCCCGCTGCGGGAGTCGAAGTCGCTGAAGCGGGCGTTGGCGCTGGCGAAGAAGGAGTTCTGCCTGCGGCGGATGACGGTCATGTTGCGGATGCCCACCCCGAGCGACCCGGAACGCGACGTGCTGCGGCTCTCGTCGCTGCGCAGCGTGTACTCGTCGGTGGGGAAGTAGTCGCTCAGCGAACTGCCGAGCGAGCTGCTCCGCTCGCGGGTGAAGTCTACGGCGCTCATCACCGAGGTCGAGTCGCCGCGGCGGAGCGTATGCTCCAGAGAGGCGTGGGTGCGCTGCTGCGGGGTGACCCGCGGCGTGAATGCCGCATTCTCCTTCTGCCCGTCGTCCTTCGAGTTGTGCAGGTCGAGACGCAGGTTGCCCCGCTCGCTGTTGCGGTATAGCGAGGCCGACTCGGTGTGGCGGATCTCGTGCCGCCCGGAGTAGTCCTCCTCGAGGCTGGCGCCGAGCGTCGCCTCGAGCGACCCGCCCCGCAGGACGGCGCGTTTGGATTTCGTCTCGATGTTCATCACCTTCTCCTTCTCGGCGGCGATGTCGTTCGTCCGCCGGGCCTCGGGCGAGGTCTCCTCGTAGATGCGCACGTGCTTCACGTCCGAGGCCTCGAGGTCGGTGAGCACGTGCTGCGTGGCCTCTCCGAAGAGGTCGCGGCCGTCGATGAGCACGCGCTTGACCTCCTTGCCGTTGGCATAGATCTTTTCGTTGCGGATCTCGACGCCGGGCAGCTGCCGGACGAGTTCGCCGAAGCGGTCGTCGGCCAGCGTCTTGAAGGCGCCGGCGTCGTAGACCGTCGTATCGCCCCGGAAGACCATCGCCACCCGCTTGCCGACCACCACCACCTGTGCGATCGCCTGCGGGTCCACCTCCATCCGGACGGGAACCGTGTAGCGGAATTCGTCGGGGGCGTAGCGTTTGCGGAAGTTCCGGTAGCCGACGTAGGTGACCTCCAGATCGACCGAGTCGCGGAAGATGCGGTCGCATGCGTAGGCGGCGACCACCTCGCGGTAGTAGTCCCGCTTGGCGGTGGTTCCCTGCAGCGTGTCGCCCCGGCTTGCGATGCGGACCGTGGCGCCGATGAGCGGATCGCCCGTCTTGCCGTCCTCGACCACCACCAGGGCCCTGTTGCTGCGGGGACCGAAATACTGGGGCCCGCCGCCGTGCGGGGTGCGGGCACGGGGCGCTCCGGGCAGCACGACAAGCAGCGCGAGCAGCAGCGGGACGAGGCGGTTCAACGGCGGGACGGTTTGCGCGAAGATAGTGATTTTTTCGTATATTTGTCCATCCGCCTCTCCGGAAAGGGCGAGGTGGGAAGACGCCCCGAAAAGAATGAAGCAAAAGGAAATCTTCACCTTCCGCGATGCCGAGAAGCAGGCGGGTCCCGTGGCCTTCTCGACGATGGTCAAGCCTGCAGGCTCGGCCTGCAACCTCGACTGCCACTACTGCTATTATCTGGACAAGGCCGTGCAGTACGGCGGACGCCAGGCCGTGATGCCGGACGACCTGCTCGAGTGCTACATCCGCCAGTACATCGAGGCCAACGAGGTGCCGACGGTGACCTTCTGCTGGCACGGGGGCGAGCCGCTGCTGCTGGGGCTCGACTTCTACCGGAAGGCAATGGCCCTCCAGGAAAAATACGCCGGAGGCAAGCGCATCGAGAACACGCTGCAGACCAACGGCACGCTGGTCGATGAGGCGTGGTGCGAGCTCTTTGCCGCGAACAACTTTCTGGTGGGCCTCTCGCTCGACGGCCCGCAGGAGATCCACGACTCGTTCCGCGTGACGAAGGGCGGGCGGCCGACCTTCGAACGGGTGATGCGCACGGTGGAGCTCTTCCGTCGGGGCGGTGTCGAGTTCAATACGCTCAGCGTCGTGAACCGCCTTTCGGAGGGACGCGGCGCGGAGATCTACCGTTTCTTCCGCGATACGGTGCGGAGCCGCTACATGCAGTTCCTGCCGGCCGTGGAACATGTGGTCGATGTCGCGGGGCACCACCGCCCGCTGATCGTCTCGCCCGAACGCGAGGGGGCGCGGCTGGCCGAGTGGTCCGTGACGGCCGATGGGTACGGGCGTTTCCTCTGCGACGTGTTTGACGAGTGGGTCGTTGCCGACGTGGGCCAGTATTTCGTACAGATGTTCGACGCGACGCTGGCCCAGTGGTGCGGCGTGCGGCCGGGGGTCTGCTCGATGGGCGAGACGTGCGGCGATGCACTGGTCGTCGAGCACAACGGCGACGTCTATTCGTGCGACCACTTCGTCTATCCCGAATACCTGCTGGGCAACATCCGCGAGACGCCGCTCGCGGAGATCTACCGCTCGCGGCGGCGCATCGAGTTCGGGCTTGCCAAACGCAACGCCCTGCCGGCCGAATGCCTGCGCTGCGACTATTATTTCGCCTGCCGGGGCGAGTGCCCGAAGCACCGCTTCGAAACGGGGCGCGACGGCTGCCGCAAGAATTCGCTCTGTGCGGGCCTCAGACGCTATTTCCAGCACGTGCATCCCTACATGGACCGGATGCGGGAACTGATTGCCCGGGAACAGTCGCCCGCATGGGTCATCCCCTTCGCCCGCAAGCGCATGGGGCTGATGTGACCTCTCCGGGTGCGGGTCGGACAGTCCTGGGGCGGATAACCGCCCGGGACACGAAACGAGGGGCTCCCCTGCGGGATACCCCTCGTTCTGCTTTGCAGGCCCTGTAAGCCGGGTTCTGTCCCCGGAGCGGACTCCGGGTCTCTGTCATTTATCTACGACGGCAGTCACCTGCCGCCTCAAGCAACCTACCCCCCGACATCGGACGAGCCATCCTTGATTGCCGGTATACACGGTCTTGCAACCCACGGGACGTACGGCCGGATGACATTGCTGCCTCCGCGGTGGGCTCTTACCCCGCCTTTTCACCCTTACCCGCCGTCCGGAGCCGGCGACCTGCGGCATCGCACGGATCCCGTCGTGTCCCGAAACTTCCGCCGGCGGGCGGTCATTCTCTGTTACGCTCCCACAACCTCACGGCTGTCAAGTCGTTAGCTTGCGTGGCGCTCTGTGTTGCCCGGACTTTCCTCCCCCGGCTTGCGCCGGCGGCGACAGAGCGGACCTGCGCTGCAAAGATACGAAAAATTTTCCGCGAGGCCCCGGCCTCCGGTGATTTTTTGCTGCGCTCCGCAGCGGACGGGCGCAGACGGCGGTCAGAGGATGCGCTTGACCCAGCGGAAGAAGCGGTAGGGCATGTAGCGGAACGGCGGATCGATCCAGGTCGGGGTGGTCACCGTGGCCCGGCGGTGCGAGAAGGCGTCGAAGCTGTCGCGGCCGTGGTAGCGGCCCATGCCCGAGTTGCCCACTCCGCCGAAGGGGATCTGCTCGTTGGCGATGTGCATGATCGTGTCGTTGAGGCAGGCGCCGCCCGACGAGGTGTGCAGCAGCACGTCGCGGCCTGTCCGCTCGGGCCCGAAGTAGTAGAGCGCCAACGGCTTTTCACGCGAGGTGACGAAATCGACGGCCTGCTGCGCCGTGTCGAACGGAATGACCGGCAGTACGGGCCCGAAAATCTCCTCCCGCATGACCGGAGCGTCGGGATCGACCTCTGCGAGCAGCGTCGGTTCGATGTAGCGCTCCGAGCGGTCGGTGCGCCCGCCTGTGAGAATCTTTCCCTGGCGGAGGTAGCCGGCCACGCGGTCGAAAGCCCGGTCATTGACCAGGCGGACGTAGTGGCGGCTGCGCTGCGGGTCGTCGCCGTGCAGCTGCCTGATGGCCCGGGCGTAGGCTGCAGGGAACTCCTCGAGGAGCGAGCGGTGGAGCAGCAGGTAGTCGGGGGCGATGCAGGTCTGCCCGGCATTGAGCGTCTTGCCCCAGGCGATGCGGCGTGCGGCGATCCCGATATCGGCGCCGCGGTCCACAATGCAGGGGCTCTTGCCGCCCAGCTCCAGGACGACGGGGGTCAGGTGGTGTGCGGCCGCCTCCATGACGATGCGCCCCAGTTCGGGGCTCCCGGTGAAGAAGATCAGGTCCCAGCGTTCGCGGAGCAGGAGCGTATTGACATCGCGGTGGCCCTGTACGACGGCGACATACTCCTCGTCGTAGATCTGGGCGATCATCCGTGCAAGGGTGTCGGCCACGTGCGGGGTGTAGGGCGAGGGTTTGAGCACGGCGGTGCATCCGGCCGAAATGGCCCCCACCAGGGGGTTGAGCAGCAACTGCACGGGGTAGTTCCACGGGGCGACGATGAGTGCCGTGCCGAGCGGTTCGGAGAGGATGCGGCTCGACGAGGGCTGCAGCTTGAGCGGCGTCGGCCGGTGCTCGGGACGCATCCAGCGCCCGAGGTGGCGCAGGTGGTGTCGCACCTCGCCCCGCACGATGCTCAGCTCGGTGAGGTAGGCCTCTTCGGGCGATTTGTGCAGGTCCAGCCACAGCGCCTCACACAATGCCCCCTTCCACTGCACGAGCGCCTGCTCCAGGCGGCGGAGCATCGTGCGGCGGAAATCGGCCGGGAGGGTGGCTCCCGTGCGGAAATAGGCATTCTGGGCCGCGCGGATTGCGGCGATGCGGTCTGAGGAGGTGCTTGCGGGTGTCATGGCGCTTCGGTTTATCGGTTGGATGTGTGGTCGGGGGTGCGTCGTCCGGTGAAGTGGTCCATCGTGCGGTAGATCCCCATCGCGTTGCCGACCAGGGCGTCGAACAGCTTGTCGGGCAGCAGTCCCTGGACCAGACGGATGAAGTGGAATCCCCACGGCAGACCGCGGAAGGTACGGTTGCGCTCGACGGCACGCACGATGCGGCGGGCCGTCTTCTCGGGATCGAGGATCGGCACCAGACGCGAACGGACGCCGGCGAACATGCCCGTGGCGATGTAGTAGGGGGCTACGGTGGTGACATGCACTCCGCTGCGGGCCTCCTGCAGCTCGATGCGCAGGGAGTCCGACCACCCGATGACGGCCCACTTGCTTGCTGCGTAGACCGACATGCGGGGATTGGAGATCATCCCGGCGGCCGAGGCGATGTTGCAGATGTGCCCCTCGTTGCGCTCCAGCATGCCGGGCAGGGCCTGCAGCGTGAGGTACATCGGGGCCGTGGCATTGACGGCCATCGTGCGTTCGATCTCTTCGGGGGTCTGGCGGTCGAAGGTCTTGTTGCCGGTGATGATGCCGGCGCAGTTGATGAGGATCTCCACCGGACCGCATTCGGCTGTTGTGCGGGCGAAGGTCTTCTCGACCTGCCGGCGGTCCGAGACGTCCGCGCGGTAACCCGCCGTCCGTTCCGGGGCGGCGTAGGCCGCCAGCGAGGCGGCGATGTTGCGCTCGTCGATGTCCCATACGACGACCTTGCGGGCACCCCGTTCGAGCGCCAGCCGGCCCATGATCCGGCCGATGCCCGAGCCTCCGCCGGTGATCAGCACGCATTTGTCCTTGAATCGGGTCATATTCTTGTTCGGTTTCGTGTCGGGTTCCGGGCGCATTCGGCCCCTGCCGGGCGGTTACCTCTTCTCGCGGAAGATGTTCAGGTGGGCCAGCAGCGGGTTGCGGCGCGGCAGGAGCAGGAATTCGGCCAGCAACAGCACGAGGGCGGCGATGAGCAGGTACTGGTACTGCTCGTTGAACTCCTCGAAGCGCAGGGTCGAGAGCTCCGCCTGCTCCATCGAATTGATCTCCTTGACGATCTCGTCGAGACCGATATCCTGCTTCGTGGCGCGGACGTAGGCTCCGCCGGTCGTCTCGGCGATCTGGGCGAGCATCTGCTCGTTGAGCTTCGAGACGACCATTTCGCCCTGCTCGTCCTTGATGAATTCTCCGTCGATCTGGATCGGGGCCCCCTCGGGCGTGCCGATGCCGATCGTGTAGATGCGGATGCCCTGTTTGGCAGCCCGTTCGGCCACGGCCAGGGCGTCGTCCTCGTGATTTTCGCCGTCGGTGATGAGGATCACCACGCGGCCGTGCGGCTGCTCCGTGTCGCCCGAGAAGGAGAGCAGCGCCTGTTCGAGCGCCTTGCCGACAGCCGTGCCCTGCACCGAAACCAGCGAGGGCGATCCGGCGCTGCGCGAACAGAACGTCGCGCTCATGGAGCGGATGATCCGCCTCGCGTCGATCTTCGGCCCGCAGCGGCTCGTGCTCCATCCCAGTTCGGAGCCGATCGCCGACGAAGAACGGGAGATCCGCCTGCAAAACTCGGCCAACTCCATCGGCCGCCTCGCGCTGTCCGCCAAAGAGATCGGCGCGGTGCTCTGCATCGAGAACCTGCCCCGCACGTGCCTGGGCCGCGACTCGGGCGAGCTTATGCGGCTCATCGCCGACTACCCCGAAGTCATGGTCTGCTTCGATTCGAACCACCTGCTCAAAGAGGAGCATGCGCACTTCTTCGAGGCCGTCGGCAACCGCATCGGCACGATCCACGCGTCGGACTACGACCGCAAGGACGAACGTCACTGGCTGCCGGGCGAAGGCGTCATCGACTGGCCCGATTTCCTCCGCCGCCTGCAGGCCTCCGGCTACAAGGGAGTCTTCATGCACGAAGGTCTTAGTATCTGTAACTACAGCAGACATACCTGCAATATAGC
>OGYP01001377.1_pt1 | contig 11911 bp, 8 predicted proteins | sample 1576571 | NCBI WGS metagenome assembly OGYP01 (sample SAMEA3541559, study PRJEB24748) | human gut metagenome | biome: human gut; feature: human-associated habitat; material: faeces | place: China | collected 2012
CAGCGACAAAGTCAGTTTAACATAATCATCACCCAAGCTATTGGAGAAGCACTGTGCCAATACGTTTGCAGAGTCAAGAGCAACCTGGTTGCTTGCGGATACATAGTAGTCAACTTCAACTGGGAAGGTAACGCCAGCAGCGGTCAGCTCTTCAATTGCCTGTTGTTTGTACTGTGCTGCCTTGTCTGCATCCAGTCTTACAATGGACTCACCATTTGCATCTGGCAGACCCAGTTTATCTCTAACGAGTTCTGTGTAGTCTGTACCATCGCTGGTATAGCAGAGGCCCTTCATGCTGTAAAATTCATTTTCACAGTTTAATGGATCAATTGGGTCAGTTCTCTTGTAATGATCTTTCAGATCCAGACCGTAGTACCAGGACAGACGGAATGCTTCATTTGCAGCTGCGGTATTCCAGTTAGTATCTGGTGTGCCGTCTTCTTTGCGTTTATCATAGTTGAAACGAATCTGGTAAGAATAGATATCCGATGGTTTGGAAACCAGCTGATCATGGAATTCATTATCTTCGTTTCCATTGATGGTAGCCAGGTTGCTTTCGGTCAAGTCGATGTAATCTGCTTCACCAGTCTGATACAGCTGATAACCTACATCGTTGGACTCGATCATCTTAATTGTAACGGTATCAAAGAGTTTGCAGTCTTTGTCCCAGTAAGCTGGGTTCTTGGTAAATACTTTTTCGTTGCCCTGAACATAAGAGGTCATCAGGTAGCAGCCGTTGTACCACATGGTCTCATTGTTCATAGCTTTTACACCATCAGGACCGCCCAGCTCATCGATCATTGCCTGAGATCTTGGATACATACCAGCCCAAGTTGCCAGAGAGTCAAAGTATGGTTTGTTGCCTGTACAGGTATAAACAATTGTGTTTGCGTCTGGTGTCTTAATTCCAACCATTTCCTGGAATTTAGAACCTTCACTTGCATCCAGTGCATAAGCCTCTTCTTTGGTCAGGCTCTTGGTGTATTCATAATATTCTTTTGCACCAGCAATCAGTTCGATTGGCTGTGCGGTATGTGCTGCATCGTTTTTGTAGTAGTTGAGTACCCACTCCATACCGGTTGCAAAGTCGTAAGATGTAACGTCTGCTTTTTCATTTGCATTGACGTCAACCCATTTTACGCCTTCACGAATGTGGAATGTCCAGTTCAGACCATCATCTTCTGTGCCCCACTCATCTGCAATACATGGAACCAGTTTACCATGTGTATCAACTTCCAGCAGTGGATCCTGCATGTTGGTCAGGTTTTCCAGATCAAAAAAGTTCTGGCTGTACAGAATATCGAATGTCTGCATTTCTCTGGTAGCCAATCTTGGAATTACCAGATCTTTGATTTCATTCTCATTTTCTTCTGCCTGGCTTTCTGTTCCAGCACTGTTTTCATCTGTCTGATTGTCTGCTGTTTCGCTGCTGCCGCTGCCGCCGCAACCACTCAACACCAGAGATGCTGTCAATGCCAAAGCCAGCAATTTGGATATTGTTTTCTTCATAATTGCTCCTCCTTCGGACTTGGTGTCTTTTTTAAGTCACCTAAAAACGATTCCATAAAATGTATCGCTTTTACTTTACTTTTTTATAATAGCAACCTTAGCTCCCATTGTCAATAATGTCTAATTATTTTCATTATTTTCTTCGTTTTTTATGTTTAATATCTTGCATATTGCTAATTTTTTTAGATAATATATAGATTTTCGATCATTTTTTTAAGCATTATGGTGCTATTATTTCATTCACTTTGATTAGTGAGCACTTTTGTTTTTTGCTATATTAAAAGTGAGAGGAAATTCCTCTCACTTTTAATATATAATAGTTACTTTATTTTATGCTTCACGGTTATCATGTTTTTCCTTGATTTCCTGCATTTCTTCACTGGTATAACCATTTGCATTGGTTTCCCAGTTCTTCATCTTGGAATTCTGGATACCGTACATTGCTTTCATCTTGCTGTATGGATTAATCTTGGAAAGAGTCCAGCCGATGTTATAGTAGTTTGGCATGGTCAGAACATGGTCGATCAGATAAGCCTCTGCTTTTGCAAATGCTTCATAACGTGCATCCAGATCATCACAGATCTTGTTTGCTTCTTCAACCATTGCAGTGTATTCTTTGTATTCATCCAGCAGCACTTTGGTAGCTTCGGTTTCTTCTACATCATTGATGTTAGAAAGAGTTCTGGTATAGTAAGCATAATCGTTTCCATAGGTTTCCTGACCCAGATAGTTCTGTGGATCACCGTAGTCAGCACCCCAACCAGAAATGTTGATCGACTGGAGTTTTGGCTCATAAACTTCTTTGGAAGCGCTGGAGATATAGGTCTTAATGTTGAGTGTTACATAATCCTCTCCCAAGCTGTCAGCCAGTGCCTGTTTGAGTACGTTTGCGCTGTCCAGAGCTGCCTGGTTGCTTGCTGCGATATAATAATCAACACCAACTGGGAAGGTAACACCCAGAGCTGTCAGTTCTTCAATTGCCTGCTGTTTATACTGTTCTGCCTTTTCTGCATCCAGACGTACCATTGTTTCGCCATTGCTTTCCGGCAAACCAAGTTCCTGTCTTACCAGGTCGGTATAATCTGTACCATCCGAGGTATACAGCAAGCCTGGCATGCTGTAGAACAGGTTTTCACAGCTCATTGGATTTACTGCGTTGGTTCTGCTGTAGTATGGAGTCAGATCCAGACCATAGTACCAGGATTTACGGAATGCTTCATTGGAAATTGCGGTGTTCCAGTTGGTATCAACAGAACCATCTTCATTTCGTTTGTCATAGTTGAAGTGGAACTGATAGGAACGGAAATCCAATGGCCATTCGATCATTTGATCGTGATATGGATTGCTTTCATCACCGCTGATGGTCTTAACGTTACTTTCTGTCAGGGTTACTTCATCCAGTTCTCCGGACTGATACAGCTGATATGCCACATCGTTGGATTCTACCATTTTAATGGTAACTGTTTCAAAGCGGCTGCATTCTGTATCCCAGTAAGTAGGATTCTTGGTAAATACTTTTTCGTTGCCCTGTACATAGGAAGTCATGGTGTAGCAACCGTTATACCACATTGTCTCGTTGTTCATTTCCTGAACACCTTTGACACCCAGTTCATCAACCATTGCCTGGGACATTGGATACAGACAAGCATAGGTTGCAACTGTGTCAAAATATGGTTTTGGAGTGGTGCAATGATAAACAACGGTGTAATCATCCGGTGTTTCGATTCCAACCATTTCGCGGAACTTGGAGCCTTCACCAGCAGTCAATGCCTGAGCTTCTTCTGCCGACAAAGTTTTGGTATATTCATAATACTCTTCCGCGCCCTGAATCATTTCCAGAGGCATCGAAGTATTTGCAGAATCATTTTTATGGAAGTTCAGTACCCATTCGAGGGAGGTTGCAAAGTCCTGAGAAACACAATCTGCTTTTTCCTGTGCGTTTACATCGACCCATTTTACACCTTCACGGAGTTTGAATGTCCAGGTCAGACCGCCATCTTCTGTTCCCCATTCTTCTGCCAGTGCTGGAGACAGTTCACCATAGGTGTCTACTTCCAACAGTGGCTCTGTCAGGTTACACAGGTTTTCAAAGTCAGACGCCAGCTGGCTATGTAAAATATTGAATGTCTCCAATTCTCTTGTTGCAACTTTTGGAATTACCAGATCGGTAATTTCATCAGCAGAGGATTGAGCATCCTGTTCGCCTTCTGTCTGTTCGTTTTGTGCTGTTGTGCTTTCGCCATCTGTTTTTTCTCCTGAAGTTTCTCCAGTGGAGCTGTTACAGCCACTCAAAACGACAGAGCTTGCTAAAAGCAAAGCAAACAACTTGGAAACTGTCTTTTTCATATTTTTCCTCCTTTACTCAACTGCCTTACACAGTTCATTCACATTGTTTTACCAATATTTTTTATGTTAAAAACTCAAAAACATGAGTTTAACATCACAACAAAATCACAATAAATTATTGTTAGGATACCACAGGATTTATAATTTGTCAATAATATATATTTAATTTCTTTATATTTATTAAAATATGTACAAAAATTATAATTTTAACGCTTTACTATACTGCATTATTCCTTAAAATTTTGTTATTCTTCATGACTTTCTCATTATATTCTGTTTTAAAAAACAATGTGATTTATTTTGGAAAATCAGCTACATTTTATTCTAATTTTAGAATAAATATTCTGTTGTTCTGATTGTTTTTTAAAGATAAATCAAATAAAAGCAAATACTTTTAGCTTTTTATTATATTTATTAAAAACTTTATTTATTTCTTCCTAATCGGCAAAATGTTTACTTTACATTTAAAACGACATAAAAAAAGTCCCCACATTACAGTGTGGGGACTTTTAAGTAACTCAATATAGGTTGCAGCAAATAAATTATGCTTCAATCTCTTTTCTGTACTGCTCCAGTTCACGTTTATTTCCGTAAACGAAGTGACCTTCTGTGATTTCTTCCCAGATTGGCTGATCAACAGAGTAATCATGTACAGATGGATCATATACCAACAGTTTCTTTTTCTTTTCAATTTCTGGGTCCGGAATCGGTACTGCAGAAAGCAGAGCTTTTGTATATGGGTGCAGAGGATGCAGGAACAGTTCCTCAGCCTCAGCCAGCTCTACGATTCTACCTTTATGAATTACAGCGATACGGTCAGAAATAAAGCGAACTACAGACAGGTCATGAGCGATGAAGAGGTAGGTCAGACCTCTGTCTCTCTTCAGACGGTTAAGCAGGTTCAGTACCTGTGCACGAATCGAAACGTCCAGCGCAGAAATTGGCTCGTCAGCAACGATGAATTCAGGTTCCATAACCAGTGCACGAGCAATACCGATACGCTGTCTCTGACCACCGGAGAACTCATGTGGGAAACGAGAAGCGAACTCTGGAAGCAGACCTACTTCGCGCAGAACCTTCTGTACTTTGTCTTCACGGTCTTTTTCATCTTTGTAGAGATGATGGTTGATCAGACCTTCAGATACGATGTAATCTACCTTAGCTCTTTCGTTCAGGGAAGCCATTGGGTCCTGGAAAATCATCTGGCATTTACGGATAACTTCTTTATCCAGCTCTTTGGAGATCTTGCCGTTGATTTTCTGGCCTTTAAAGTAGATTTCACCAGCGGAGGTTGGGTTAATTCTAAGAATTGCACGACCAATGGTTGTTTTACCAGAACCGGACTCACCTACCAGAGAGAAGGTCTCACCTTTGTAGATGTCGAAATTTACATGGTCTACTGCAACGAATTTCTTTTTACCGGTACCGAAACTGATCTGCAAATCTTTCAGTTCGATTAATTTTTCTCTTTCTGCCATTTTCATTAGCTCCTCTCTCTCATTTTCTCACGCAAACGACGGATGGAGTGTGGCTGCTCAATCTTAGGAGCACGAGGATCCAGATACCATGTTTTTGCTTTATGAGTTTCAGAAACGCTGAAGAATGGCGGCTCTTTTACGAAATCAATTGCCAATGCCTGTTTGTTACGTGGAGCAAACGCATCGCCTTTGATAACGTTAAAGAGGTTCGGTGGAGTACCTTCGATGGAAGGAAGTTCTTCACCTTTGATACCCAGCTGTGGCAGTGCGGACAGCAGTGCCCAGGTGTATGGATGCCATGCATCATAGAAGATTTCATTAACCAAACCGTATTCAACGATCTGACCAGCGTACATAACAGCAACACGGTCAGCAACGTTTGCAACAACGCCCAAGTCATGGGTGATGTAAATAACGGTCATGTGCAGTTCTTTCTGCAGGCTGTGAACCAGATCCAAAATCTGAGCCTGAATGGTTACGTCCAGAGCGGTAGTTGGCTCGTCACAGATCAGGATCTGTGGACGGCAAGCAACAGCGATAGCAATAACAACACGCTGTCTCATACCACCGGAGAACTCATGTGGATACTGATTGTAACGGCGTTCTGGGTTAGGAATACCTACTTTACGAAGCATTTCGATTGCTTCTTTTTTTGCTTCCTCACCTTTCAGACCCTGATGCAGCTCGATACTTTCCTGAATCTGTTTACCAACAACTTTCAGTGGGTTCAGAGATGTCATTGGGTCCTGCATAACCATGGCAATTTTTTTACCACGGATTGTCATCCATTCTTTTTCTGTTTTATATTTGGAGATATCTACTCCATCGTACATGATGGAACCGCCGATGATGCTACCATTGGCATCCAGCATACCGATAAAAGATTTTGTAAATACAGATTTACCGGAACCAGATTCTCCTACGATTGCTAATGTTTCGCCTTCGTACAAATCCAGAGAGCATTTTCTGATTGCTGTTAATTTACGACCACGCAAACTGAACTGGATTTCCACATCTCTAGCAGATAAAATAGGTTCTTTTGTTGCCATTTGTGCTTCCTCCTGTTCCTTGGTTTATACGTGATTTCGTGGGTCAGCTGCGTCAGAGAATGCATTACCGATCAGATAGAAGGTAATGGTGATGATGGACACGATAACTGCTGGGAATACCAGAAGGTATGGATAATCCAGGAAGTAGCTACGTGCGTTTCTAAGCAGAATACCCAGAGAAGGTGTATTGATATCCAAACCAAGACCGAGGTAAGACAGAGTAGACTCCATACCGATAGTACCTGGAATAGACAGAGCAAGACGAAGAATGATAACGCTGATCAGCTGTGGCAGAACGTTTTTAATCAGAATACGTCCAATTGGAGTACCCAGTGTTCTGGATGCAAGGTTAAACTCACGGTCACGATACATCATAACAAGGTTACGAACGTTACGTGCCATAACCATCCATCCGAAGCAGATCAGGGAAATGCTCATGATGGTGAAGCTCTGACCAATCAGAAGAGCAATCAGAGTCATGTAAAGAATCATTGGTACGTTGTTGATCAGGTTGTAAAGCTCTGTGAAGAAGCGGTCGAGCTGACGAACATAACCCCACAGACAACCGATTGTGATACCCAGTGCACATTCACCAACTGCTACGATCAGAGCAAGTTTGATGGATGTCTGGGAAGCGTACCATACCTGACACCAATAGTCACGACCGATGTTATCGGTACCAAACCAATATTCGGAGTTAGGGCTGATAAATGCTTTTGTACTGTCAGTTACAAGGTTTGCATAGTCGTATTTACCGATTGCAAGAGCAATAAACGAGAAAATAACCAATGCAAAGAAAATGATACTTAAAACTACTGCAGATTTTCTTTTCAAGAAATTTTGGAAAACGGACTTCCAGTAAGAATAATCAGAATAACCGATCATTTCAGCGGCTTCAGGAGAGTATTCAACGAAATGGAAGAGTTCATCTTCATTTTCCAGTTTCTGATCCAATACTTTGTTCTGATCTTCCACTATCTTGTTCCTCCTTTGCCTACAAGTGTGATACGTGGGTCGATGATCATCATGAGTACATCACCAAGGAATACACCCAAAATACCCAGTGTTGCGTACAGAATAACCAGTGTCTGTACAACGTTTACGTCGTAACGGTTGATCGAGTCTGTCAGCAGAGGACCCATACCTGGTACAGAGAAGAATCTTTCAACAAGCAGGGAACCACCGATGGTGGACAGAATCGACTGTGGCAGGTACTGTGCAATCGGAACGAATGCGTTTCTCAGTACGTGTCTTGTCATGATCTTTTTGGTTTCCAGACCTTTTACACGAGCCAGTTTGATGTAGTCTTTGTTCAGCTCGTCGATCATGTAACGTCTGGTCCACAGTGCGTACCATGCAATGGATGTCATGGACAGACATACCAGAGGCAGGATACTGGAAGGACCAGGATTTCGTGTAGAGTACATGGATGGCAGTCCCAACACACGGGAACCGAATACCAGTACCAGAGAGTAGGATACCAGTGCAGGTACCGAGTTTACAAAGATGGTGTAGATGGTACCAAGATGGTCAGGAATTCTGTTTTTGTAACGGGTCTGAAGGATACCAATCAGAACACCGATTACCAGAGAGATACCAATCGAAATGATACCTAATTTCATGGAAATCTGGAACTTACTACCAATAACTTTAGTTACTGGGTAGCCGTTCTGAATTCTTCGGGATTCACCAAAGTCCAGTCTTACCAGGTCACCATAGAAGCGAACCAGCTGTTCTGGAATTGGATCGAGAAGGCCTGCTGCCAATAACTGTTCCTGTTTCTGTTCTTCGGTGAACTTCATCAACTGCTCTTCTGTGAAGTAATAGTCAGTTGGGAGCATTCTGAGCAGCAAGAATACAATTGTTACAATTATTAAGACTGTTACAAGAGACTGCAGCAGTCTTTTTACAGTATACTTAATCATAGGCTATTTCCTTATCATCCGCAGAATCTTTCACTGTCGGAGTTTTGCATCTTGTTGTGTTGTTTTCGTTCTTCTTTTTGTTCTTTACGAACTTGAAATCCACAATCAGCTCACATTGTCTGATTTATGGATTCTGGGTTTTACTATTCCAATCCTTCCTCGCCTTACCCTTCCTACGGCAATTCATTCTGGTTTGGTTTTTGTAAAACCTCGTTTCTGATTTTTCCAAAGTGAAAAAACATTGTGACATCATCAACATTCCGTAGTGATCAGAATGTAAGCTGTGGCACCTTAGCCTTTTGCCTGGCAACCAGAAACACATTTTTGCCTTTTATGTAACTGTTTGGCATCCTTTCAGAATATTGGTTTTGCAAATTCCCCTGCAGCTTCCTGTATATCCATGATGGAATACCCAATTACATTTCTCCTGATTCTGTACTGAAAAACTGATCAGATTTCCTTTACGATATTCCCCTTAAAAGCGGAACAAGCTGACCCCATACCATGAAGTATGCAAGCGGTCAGTCTGCAAAGTATCTCGATCCCCTTCTTCAGTTTAAACCAGCTCACTCGTTTTGCCTTTGCTCTGTACACGTTCTGTGATACAGCGTCGGTCTTTATCACCGTCGTCGTATCTCCAGTTCCCACAGCCGCCCAAAGCAAGAGTGGCTGTCAGCGCCAGAGCAAATCAGCCATTTACTGTTTTTGTCGATAATACTTCCTCCTTCGCCTGTTGGAAACTCATCAGAAACAAGCTCCCATACACAATCCGCCGCTCAAATTTATACAACGCTGTATCTCGGCAGATTTCTTTTGAGCATCATAACCATACCTTAAATGGTATAACCCATCGGCATCTACTGATCTCAAAATTGATTGTATTTAGGATAACAGATATGGTTCACTTTGTCAATATTATATACTATTCTATATTTTTTAAAAACTTTTATATGCAAACAAAACAAAAAATATTTAACTTTATTATCCTAACGAGTTATACACTGTATAATTTGCACGTTTAAATATACATTTTATGTACGTTTATCACAGTTTTTGGGTCGTTCAAAGCTTATTTATAAAAAATTCAGTAGTTTGTCAATATATTCTTATTTTCAAAATTTATCTCATATCAAGAAATTTCGACTTTTTGTTGATTCTATAAAGCTATTTTTATGCAGATTATCTTGACTTTTCCACATTTTCTTTGCTTCTCTTTCAATGTTTTTATCAGATTATACATTTTATCTTTTATTATTTTGTTTATTTTCACATTTTATTTCTTTTTAAAACACAAGAGAAATTTCTTGAAAGCCCAAATTTTATATAAAAACTCATAGTATTTCTAATAAAAATTCTGTTGTTTCCGCTCCATTGTAAAAAACATACAAATACAACTAAATTTAAGAAAAAAGCCCCGATCAAACTGCGGGGCTTTTTTCTATTCCATTACGCTAAAAAGATATTCTGTCTTTTCTTTATACAGTTCTCCTGCCTTTAAAACAACACTCGGGAACTGTGGACATGCCATCGCATTTGGAAAATGCTGTGTTTCCAGACAAAAACCGTCCCGATCCTGATAGTTTGCCCCATCTTTCCCCCTGATGTTTGAGCTGCTTAAAAAGTTTCCAGTATAAAACTGTACTCCTGGCTGTGTGGTATAACATTCCATACAGATACCACTTTCTTTGCTGTATGCTCTTGCAGCAAGCCCGTCTTTCCGATTTTCTAAAATATAGTTATGGTCATAGCCGGAACCATTTTTGAGATGGATATTATCCTCCCCTATCTTCTCTCCAATGGTTCTGTCCTCCCGGAAGTCCATTGCTTTTCCCTCTTCCGAGTCAAGAGAGACCACTCTTCCAGTCGGCAGACAGTCACTGTCATTTTCGGTGAAGCTATCCGCCCAGATATGCAAATATTGTCCATTCACACTTCCGCTGTCATGACCGTTGAGATTAAAGTAGGTATGGTTTGTCAGATTAACCACAGTATCGCGGTCTGCAAGCGCCTTGTAACGGATGACAAGACGTCCTTTGTTGGTGAAGGTATATTTTACTGATACCATTAAATTGCCCGGATAGCCCTCCTCACCGTCTGTACTGAGGCGGGAAAAAACCACACTGTCGTCATCCACAACTTTTCCGTACCAGACGCGGCGATGAAAACCGGTTGGACCCCCATGCAGATGATTTGGTCCATTATTGACTGCAAGGGAATATTCTTCTCCGTTTAAAACAAAACAACCCTTGCCGATTCGATTTGCATGTCTTCCTGGAACTCCACCCAGGCATGCTGTCTGTTCCTCATAATCAGCAGCGCAGCTGCATCCCAGTGCAATATCACGAAGATTCCTTTCTCTGTCTCTAATATTGATTGCAACAACGGATGCACCATATTCTGCTACGCTGACAGACTCTCCTTTTTCATTGATGATGGTATATAAAAACACCTCTGTTCCATCTGAAAGTTTTCCAAAACTTTGTTTTTTTACTGCCAAAACCTTTCTCCTCCTATTGTTTTTCTTTCATTATAATACACCTGTTTTTCTCTGGCAACCACTATCTGAAATTTCGATCCTTTTTCGCCTGTGTTAACAGTGTTTCCTCGATATATTTCCAGAAGTCTGTTCCCAAGAGCCGTAGGCATATTGTATAGAGGAAAAAGAACACACTGATGACGAACACAACCCTTAGCCCAGGGAATATCGGCAAGTTTTCCATCATCTTGAGTAGCAGTCGGGCAAATGCGCCTGAAACTATCGATGCAAAAAGAGGCCGCCCTATCCAGTTGCCGATTCGGAAGCTTATCTGTGTGTATTTTTTAACCCAGATTGCTGTCATGCTGCATCCAATCAGGGACGAAAGCAGTTCTCCACATAAAAATCCCCAGATTCCCAAGGAGAAAGCTCCTCCCAAAATCAGAGTGCAGCAAAGTCCCGCCAAGCTGGCAAGCACGGTCAGCACTGAACATCGTTTTTGCAGCCCTGTACTTTCCAGCACACATTCCAAAACAGCATAGTAAAATCCCGTCAGAGTAATCAGGCTTAACATTGGGATATGATTTCCAACCATTGGATTATGATAAAGAACCTCCCCCAACTGGGAACCGGTAAGGATCAGAATTACCATGGACGGAATTCCAATCAATCCCACGACATGAAGCGCTTTCCCTGTCTTTCGGCGGATCATCGCCTGATCCTCCAAAACCTTTCCTGCGGAAAATCGGGGACTCAATACTGTAATCAACGGAGACAAAAAAGCCGAAGGCAGCATCAGCATCGGCATGGTCATTCCGGACAAAACACCAAACTCGGTCATAGCTGCATCATATCCGCTTCCTGCCCGCATCAGGATTCGGGGAATCAAAATCATATTGGCAGAGGAAATCAATCTCCCAAGCAGCGTGGACAGCGATACCGGAACCGCTACTGAAGCAATATCCCTTAAAACCTGTGGCAGACAAACCCCATCCCTGCCTGTCAGTTTTTTGCGCCGAAAACGATACAGCGTCGTCAGGAAGGTTGCACTGACGATTTCACTGAAAATCATGTGCCACAAGGAGTGAAGGAAATAAAAGAAAAGTTAGGCGAATATACTTCTTACGA
>OGYP01001380.1_pt1 | contig 11905 bp, 6 predicted proteins | sample 1576571 | NCBI WGS metagenome assembly OGYP01 (sample SAMEA3541559, study PRJEB24748) | human gut metagenome | biome: human gut; feature: human-associated habitat; material: faeces | place: China | collected 2012
ACTCTATAATTTTTATTAATTCATCAAGAAACTTTTTATCTAATTTATTAAGTTGTAACGGTTCTGCTTCATTCACCAATACATTCTCCTTATCCTGATTATTAATCAAGCTAGCCAAATTTCTTCGTGCCTCTAACAAATTGCAGATACGAACTTCCAGCAATTTAGCGCTAAAAGGTTTTGTCAAATACGAATCAGCTCCACAACCATATCCTTCTTCTTTATCTTGAATAGAATCCTTTGCTGTCAATAATATAACTGGAATGTGACTGGTACACATATCTTTTTTTATCAGTCTGCATAATTCAAAACCGTCCATTACAGGCATCATTACATCACTGATCACCACATCTGGAATCTCTTTCTGCGTCTTTTCCCATCCCTCTTTTCCATTTTTTGCTAGAATTACCCTATAATGTTCTAAAGATGCAGAAATATATTCACGTATGTCATCATTATCTTCTACAACCAATATCAAAGGACAATCTGCTTTCTTTTTTTCCGTCTCATCTGTCATATATTTATCCTGTATATCTTCCACTTCTGAAACATCCTTATGCAAAGCGTTAGGATAAGTATTATTCGTCTGAATAGCCAACACAATAGACGTGCCTTTATCGACTTCACTCGATACTTTTAAAACACCTTCATGTAAATCAGCCAACGATTTAACCAAAGCTAGTCCTATACCTGTTCCTGAAGCCTGATGTTTACCTTCAGCCTGATAATAACATTCAAAAATATGAGGTAACGCCTCAGAACTAATACCATATCCGGTATCACTGACTTCAATTTCCGTATATTCACCTACAGTACGTAGGGTCAAGTTAATTTTTCCTTCTGGTGTATATTTAATCGCGTTACTTAATAAGTTATTCAAAATAGTAGTAATAATATCTGAATCAAAATACAAGATAGTTTGTGCTGTTTCTTCAATATTTATCTCAAATTGCACTTTCTCGTTACGATTCAACTCTTTATAACGTAAGCCTACCTCAAGCAACAGACTCTTCAAATCTCCTTTAGCAACGATTAATTTACGATTCTGAGATTCTACTTTTCTAAAATCCAATATCTGATTAACAAGCTCCAAAAGATGCAAGGCACTACGATGAATAAGACTTATTTTTCGCGTATATGACAAAGGAAGCTTGGTATCATCCATCAAATCTCCTAAAGGACCGATTATTAAAGTCAATGGTGTACGTAACTCATGCGTAATATTCGTATAGAAACGAAGTCTCTCATTATTAAGTTTCTGCTGATTTATCATTTCACGTCGTTCCATTTCCAAAAAGTTTGCCAATATCAGCCTACGACGATATAATCTAAATACTGAAACCAGTCCTAATACAAATATCAGTAAATAAAAAAGCTTTGCATACCAGGTATTCCAGAAAGGAGGAAGTACCTCTATAACTAAAGTAGCCTCCTCATCTCTCCAATCCTGATTCAGTAAACGTACCTTTACACGAAACTCATATTTTCCTGGTGCTATATTTCGAAATACAACAGGATCATTCTCACGAAAACGTATCCACTCATGTCCAAGCCCCTCCATTTTATAAGCGTATTCCACCTGTGTACTTTGAGCATAATCAGATACAGAAAAAAGGATACAAAATGTATTTTGCTTATACGATAGCTGTATAGGAGTATTATCTAATATAATATCCTGTGCATCTGTATTACCAGAATCTTCCGTGATAATCTGGAAATCAATAATTTGAACTGGTGCACACACTTCCTTCTTTTGTAAATCTAAAGGATGGAAATAACACACTCCATTCTGTGAGGCAAAATAAAATGTAGAATCTTTTGTCATACATACAGCTGCATCCGAAAAGCTCCCCATAGGAACCCCATAACTATAACCATAATCGTATAGCTTCTTTCCCCTCTCGTTATAACAAGAAATTCCTTTATCTGAACTAAACCATACATTCGCATTGCCATCTTCCATCAATGCATGAATATATTCATCTTGAAGTCCATCTCGGGTATCATAACATTTAAAGTTTTCCGGATTACTTGTATCAGGAAAACAAACAATACCTCCTCTTAAGGCTCCCCATATTCCTCCTCCATTTTTACCTGAAAATTGATGAACCGTATTAGAGACAAGCCCATTGGCTTCCCCCCAATGATGTAGGAAAGTATTCGATTTATCAAATACATAAATTCCATCTCCATAAGTTCCAATCCATAACTTATCTTGTCTGTCTCGAAAAATACCAAATACGGATACACTCTGAATTTTTTTATTTACCGTTTCCTCAGGGCAAATATTTTTTCCTTTATCTAAGTAATATAATCCACGTACAGTACCAACCCAAATCTTACCTTCCTTCTCCTTATAAAAAGCATATACACTCAAAGATTTTTCTGAATGCTCAAAATAAAGTCTTTCTACTTTTCCACTTGGAAGATGAATTCTTAATACTCCATCATCATACATCCCTACATACAACATATCTCCATCACACAACAATGCAGCAACCTGAGCATATGCACGTGTCAAATAAGGAGTTAAATCTATTCGACGAATCTCTTTGCCTTTACAAAACAAAGCGACTTCATTCATTCCTCCTAGCCACACCCCATCATTTCCATAAGAACAAATCCCAACTACATTCTCTAATTTTACATCCTGTCCACGCTTACGATAAGGTAACACATGAAAAGGAGGTAAACTATGACCAACAAAATCTACTCCACTACTTCGATTTCCAATCCAAACATTACCATAATCATCCTCAAGTAAACTACGAATATTACCAGAAGAGAGCCCATATTTATCATAAGTAACATCAATACTACGAAACTTGACATCATCTGGACTTTGAAAAGAAATTTGACTTAAATCCAGAATATTAACTCCACCAATATCACTAGCTATCCATAAAGTTCCATCGTGCATTTCACGAATATCATAAATAATATCCGAGACTAAAGAAAAAGGATTTTTTTGATTATGACGAAATGTTATGAAATCATCTGTTTCCGGTCTATAAAGTGCTAATCCATTATTTGTTCCCAACCACAAATTTCCAATATGGTCAATACAAAAACAGAATACATCATTACCTGGTAAACTATGAGGATTCTGAAAATCATACCTATAGTTACGGAATTTCTGTTGTTTCAAATCAAATATAGTAAACCCATCCCCCTCATGGCCTATATATAGCTGTCCTTTGCCATTATCAAGCACACATCGAAAAGATGAAGGAAATTTTAATTTCGCTGCCGACAAATGCATTACAACCTTTCCTGATTGGCGGTGACATAAAGCTATATCATAATAATGATCTGCAACCCAAATATTACTATCAGGAGCTGCTGAATAAGATAATGATACTATATTCGAAATATTCAGGCTATCCAAAGCTGGAATTCGTTCGAGTTTCATCGTAGTTCGATCCATTATACTCAATCCAGTTTTAGAGCCAACCCATAAACGATTCTCCTTCTTGTCAAACAATAAGGCATTTAAAGCATTACCCGACAAATTTGAATTACTTTTTAAGAAAGTTCGGAACCTCCTCCCATCAAAACAATTCAAACCAGCTTCTGTAGCCACCCAAATAAAACCTTTCTGATCTTTCTCAATGTCAGTAACCAACAGATTAGATAACCCTGACTCCATCCCTAAATTCCGCAAGACCAAAGGTTGGGAGTTTAAAATCATACAAATCATGAGCAGCAGACAAGAAGAGAAGTATTTTTTCATAATATCATTATAACGAATAACCCACCATTAAAAAGGCGATAGAATTCTAAATTAGTATTTATTAATAATATTAGCCGAAAGGATAACAGAGCTAATAAATCACACAATAATGGTGACAAAAGTAAAATTCTACTTTTGCCACCATTATATCTCATTTTTCATCAAAATCAATTGGCCATTTCAGAAATGAACTTGATACGTACTAGACGAATTTCGTCTTCTGTATAGTCGTCACCCAGTTCATCCATTGCATCATCAATCTTATCAGTTACTGATTCCTTGAAATAATCATAAATATCCTGCATGTGGTCTTCATCCATGATTTCTTCCAAGAAATAGTCAATATTCAGTTTGGTTCCTGAATATACAATGGCTTCGATTTCATCCAGCAACTCACCAAATTCAATACCTTTTGCCACTGCAATATCATCCAAAGCTACCTTTCTATCGATACTCTGAATAATAGAGACCTTCAACTTAGATTTGTTAGCTACAGTACGCACTCTCAAATCTTCCGGACGGTCTATTTCATTTTCTTCGCAGTGCTTCTTAATCAATTCGCAGAATTCTTGACCATAGCGTTTAGCCTTTCCGGCTCCTACCCCCGGAATATTCTGCAATTCTTCCAAAGTAACCGGATAAATGGTAGCCATTGCCTCAAGAGAAGGATCCTGGAAAATCACATAAGGTGGTACATCCAGTCTCTTTGCCATTTTCTTTCGCAAGTCTTTCAACATGGAATACAGCACGGGGTCTACTGCACACGAAGCTCCACTTCTCATCGGAGTTTCATCTACCTCTTCTTCTTCAAAGTCTGCATCCTCAACTATCTTGAATGACTTCGGTTTTTTCAAGAACTTATGTCCTTCTGGCGTAACTTTCAATAAGCCATAGTTTTCCACATCCTTTGCCAGATAACCAGCGATAAGAGCCTGACGAATGACTGCATTCCACAATCTTTCTTCTTCTCCCATACCTGAACCAAACACCTCTAAGTCTTCATGCTTATGCGCAAGCACTTCAGATGTTTCTTTACCCAACAATATATCGATAATATAATCTTGCTTAAAGTTTTCTTTTACGGCAATGATTGCTTCAATCACTGCACACAACGAATCCTGAGCCTCCACTTGTTTCTTTGGATTTAAACAGTTATCACAATTACCACAATTATCTTCCGTATATTCCTCTCCAAAATAATGCAACAAAATTTTTCTTCTACACACTGAAGATTCTGCGTAAGCAGCTGTTTCCTGCAATAGCTGACGTCCGATTTCTTGCTCTGAAATAGGCTTTCCCTGCATAAATTTCTCCAGTTTCTGCAGGTCCTTATTGGAATAAAATGTAATGCACTGTCCTTCTCCACCGTCACGTCCTGCACGTCCGGTTTCCTGATAATACCCTTCCAAACTCTTAGGTACATCATAATGAATCACAAAGCGTACATCCGGTTTATCAATACCCATTCCAAACGCAATCGTAGCCACAATCACATCAATGTCTTCCTTCAGGAAAGCATCCTGATTTCCATTACGGGTAGCAGAATCCATTCCTGCATGATAAGCACGGGCCTTGATACCATTTGCCAACAATATTTCAGTCAGCTCTTCCACCTTCTTACGGCTCAAGCAATAGATAATACCTGACTTGCCTTCGTTCTGCTTGATGAACTTGATAATATCCTTATCCACATTAGCAGTCTTGGCACGTACTTCATAATAAAGATTCGGACGATTAAATGACGAACGGAATTCCGTTGCATCCATCATTCCCAAATTCTTTTGGATGTCCATCTTTACCTTTGGGGTAGCCGTTGCCGTCAAAGCAATTACCGGAGCTTTTCCAATTTCATTGATTATCGGACGAATCCGGCGATACTCCGGTCGGAAGTCATGCCCCCATTCCGAAATACAATGTGCCTCATCCACCGCATAAAATGAAATCTTCACGTGTCTCAGAAAATCTACATTCTCCTCTTTCGTCAAAGATTCAGGAGCTACATAAAGCAACTTTGTCTTTCCGGCCATGATGTCGGCTTTCACCTGATCTGTAGCCGATTTTGTCAATGAGGAATTAATAAAATGAGCAATGCCATCTTCCTCACTAAAATTACGCATAGCATCCACCTGATTCTTCATCAGGGCAATGAGCGGTGAAATCACAATAGCAGTTCCATCCATCAACAGAGAAGGAAGCTGATAGCATAATGACTTTCCACCTCCTGTAGGCATTAACACAAACGTATCCTTTCCTGATAATAAGTTTCGGATAATCGCCTCCTGGTTTCCTTTAAAAGTATCGAATCCAAAATACTTTTTAAGAGCTGCTACTAAATTGATATTTTCCGCCATTGTTCTTGGATTTAGATTTTCATTGATTGTAGAAATTTTGTTTCCGCATGTAACAAAGTTATAAACAACTTTTCATATTACACAAATATTTCAGGGAATATTTCATCGGAAGCTTTTATTTTCTCACTAAAAAACCTTTACATTATGCCATTTGCAGACGGGAAACATTTGCCTTCCCCATTTGCTGTTTGGCGTAATCCAACGTCACCACAAAACGTTCGGTCTGTTGTGACGGAATTTCAAACATGACATCATTCATTATGGTTTCCACAATAGAACGCAAACCACGAGCACCTAATTTGTACTCTATCGCCTTGTCGACAATATATTCAAACACCTCCGATTCAAATTCCAGTTTCACCCCATCCATCTCAAACAATTTTACATACTGCTTGATAATTGAATTTTTGGGTTCTGTAAGAATATTGCGCAATGCCGTACGGTCCAATGGGTTCAAGTAGGTAAGTACCGGCAAACGACCAATAATTTCCGGTATCAATCCGAATGATTTCAAGTCCTGAGGAGCAATGTACTGCATCAAATTTCCCCGGTCTATTTTCACCGCTTCCTTCGCCGCACTATATCCCACCACATTGGTATTCAGCCGTTGAGCGATTTTTCGTTCAATACCGTCAAAAGCTCCTCCGCAAATAAACAGGATATTCTTAGTATTGACCGGAATCATCTTCTGGTCCGGATGCTTACGTCCTCCCTGAGGAGGAACATTCACCACAGAACCTTCCAGCAGCTTCAACAAGCCTTGCTGCACACCTTCTCCACTTACATCACGCGTAATGGAAGGGTTATCTCCTTTCCGGGCAATTTTATCAATTTCGTCAATAAAAACGATACCCCGTTCCGCCTCCTCCACGTTATAGTCAGCCACCTGAAGCAAGCGGGTCAGAATACTTTCAATATCTTCTCCCACATATCCTGCTTCGGTCAGTACAGTCGCATCTACAATGGTAAAAGGTACATGAAGCAACTTAGCAATGGTACGAGCCAGCAAAGTCTTTCCGGTTCCGGTGCTTCCCACCATAATGATGTTTGACTTTTCAATCTCCACATCATTCTTATCCTTAGGTTGAAGCAAACGTTTGTAATGATTATACACCGCTACAGCCAAATAGCGTTTTGCATCATCCTGACCAATCACATACTGGTCCAGGAATTCTTTGATATCCTTCGGCTTAGGGAGCTCAGACAAATTCAGGTCTGTAGGTCCCTGCCCTTGATGATGCATCGCTTCTTTTACGATTTCATGTGCCTGTTCTGCACAACTGTCACAGATACATCCATTCACTCCTGTAATCAGGAAGCCCACTTCGTCTTCTGTGCGACCGCAAAAGCTACATCTTCTTTTCGAGTTTCTTGAAGTCCTTTTTTCTTCCAAAGCCTATCTAGTTTTTAAGTAAATCACAGTGTTACAATGAAGGTTTACGAGATAGCACTTCATCAATCATACCATACTCTTTAGCCTCGGATGCTGTCATCCAATAATCACGGTCAGAATCTGCCCAAACCTTATCAAAATCCGTATGAGAGTGATCGGCAATGATTGTATACAATTCTTTCTTCAGTTTCTGAATTTCACGAGCTGTAATTTCAATATCCGAAGCCTGACCTTGCGCTCCTCCCATCGGCTGATGAATCATCACGCGTGAATGGGTCAGAGCTGAACGTTTTCCTTCTTTTCCAGCTACCAACAATACGGCTGCCATAGAAGCTGCCATACCTGTACAAATTGTAGCCACATCGCTACTGATAAACTGCATAGTATCATAAATACCTAAACCTGCATACACTGAACCGCCTGGGGAGTTGATATAAATAGAAATATCCTTACCAGAATCCACTGAATCCAGATACAAAAGCTGAGCCTGCAAAGTATTGGCTGTATAATCGTCAATCTGGGTTCCGAGGAAAATGATACGATCCATCATCAAACGAGAAAAGACATCCAACTGCGTCACATTCAATTGACGTTCTTCCAAAATATACGGATTCAAGTATCCTGCTTGCGACTTGATGACATCATCAAGTACCATACTGTTCATTCCGAGATGCTTGGTAGCATATTTTCTAAAATCGTCCATCATAATCCTTATATTAATTCTACAATATAAAAGAGGCTTTTAACCCCCTTTCTTCTGAAAAAACAAAAGTACAAAACACTTCTATCTTACAGAAGAAGTCAAGTTAAAAGCCTCCTTTTTTAGAATATTTTAGCAATCAATTTTGAGAGCCAAATTGCTTATTGAAACATTTTGTTGAATTCTTCTGCAGAAACAGCTTTGTGATTCAATGTTACCTGACCTTTCAAGATTTCAGACAACTTAGATTCAACAACGCGGTTTACCAGAGCTTCTACACTTTCACGTTTCTTCAACATTTCTTTTGAATAGTTTTCCAACAATTCATCAGGAACGTTAATCATACCATACTGAGCAAACTGTGCACGAGTAGCTTCCTTAGCCATGTTAGTGATGTCAGCCTGTTCTACCTTAATATCGTTAGCAGCTACCAGTTTTTCTTTGATCAGGTGCCAAGTCAGTTCTTCCAGGCTCTTTTCGTAGTTTTCAGAAACGAATTCTTCACCTTTTTCCTTGTTGTTTTCCAACATGATACGTTTCATCAGTTCATCAGCAAACTGCAGTTTACCAACCTTTTCTGACAAGTAAGTACGTACATCCAGCAAGAACTTATAGTCGCTGTCAGCTTCAAACTGTTTTGCAATTGTTTCCTTAATCTGAGCACGGAATTCTTCTTCGCTGTGAGCCTTTCCTTCACCCAATACCTGGTCAAACAGTTCCTGAGTTAAGTCACCCGGAATCATACGAGTGATTTCTTCAATCTGGAAGCTGAAGTTACCTTTGTAATTAGCTACTTCTTCTTTCTTCACTTTCAACAGAGAAGCCAACTCAGCTTCATTGTTATCGAAAGCAACTGACGGGTTAAATACCAATACAGTATTTACCTTTGCATCGTTGAAGATAGCTTTCTGGTCATCGTTCTTCATGTATGAAGGCATCATTACTGCACCTTCTACCTGCACACCACCTTCTTTTGTATTGCCGTTTTCATCCAACTCAGCCAACAGACCTTTCAGCATATCCTTATCCTGATAGTCTTCAACCTTGTCATACTTAGCAGTACGCTGTCTGTACATATTTACCTGCTGATCTACCATTTCATCTGTTACGTTAATATCATAGTAGTCAACAGTATCATTATTAGACAATTCTACATTGAACTCAGGAGCCAATGCAATATCGAAAGAGAATTCAAAATTCTCATCAGTTTCAAAGTTTGCGTTATTTTCTTTCGGCAGAGGAGTACCCAACATGTTAACTTTGTTTTCACGGATATACTCACCTACTTTTTCCTGCAACAGTTTGTCAACTTCTTCCAGCAATACAGAAGTTCCATACTGTTTTTTAATCAATCCCATAGGAACCATTCCCTTACGGAATCCAGGCATATTTACTCTCTGACGAAGAGTTTTCAGTGCTTTTTCAACTTTTTCCTGATAATCAGCTTTTTCAATCTGAACAGTAAGCACAGCGCTTACGTTGTCTACATTTTGCAATGAAATATTCATTTTCGACTTATTTATTTAATTATTAATTATTTCTCGTATTTACCAAAAGAGGTTGCAAAAATAATGTTTAATCTTTCAATAACCAAACTGACAAGCTAAAAAATCTTTACGGCTTCTGAATCCTTGTCAACCAACCAAATAAAAAACGGCAGAAAGCATATCCACCTTCTGCCGTTCCTTATTATCTCAACCTGAGTCTTATCAATATCAAACTTTACGAGCCTTGCTATTTTCCTCTTTCTTCACCTTCTGCAGCAAATCTGAAGCAAATATAAAGTTATTCAACCGCTCGTTCGTGGCATTGAATACCTCGTCTTTTGTTCCTTCCCATTCCTTATGACCCTGGTAAATATACAATATGCTTTCACCAATACCCATCACAGAGTTCATATCGTCTCCTTATTCGGTGCAATCATCAGGACAAATTCACTGCCCCGGTTGGAAAGCCACTGCTCCGATGTCGTAAGCTGCGATGCGATCTGTGCAAGCTGTCCTTCTGTAAACAGGTTCGTTCCCTTATAATCATCAATGTCCGATTCCATGCTGTAAAACAACCAGTTATCCGAACCGATCACAACCTTGTCGTTGATGGATTTTTCACAAAACAGCTTTAAATCTGTCAGGCTGGAAAAGGAAATCAGCTGACTCCGAAACGGAACCGCCGCGTTAAACGCGCTCTCCACCAGTCCCGGATAATCTCTGTAATTGTCCTTCGTCAGCTTCGGAATCTCTGTTGAAACCGTATTTTCTGTCGCATCCGTCTGGAAACGATCCTTTGTTACCGCCCACACAGCTCCCGGCATCAAAAGCAAAAGCGCAAAGCAAATCAGCCATGCAGCCGCCATTTTTTTATTCATATGCACTCTCCACTCAGAAATTCAGATAAATTGCAGGGCTGTAGGTTCCGTTAACCAAAAGCAGCATCGACGCTGCGATCAGGAACATGCAGTAAACCAGTTCCAATACACCGCCCTTTAATTTCTCCGCTGTCGGGCAGAACCTTTTGATTCCGGCCTGCAACACCCCCATACCAAGGACGCCGACAACCGCCATTACGATACAACGGTTTCCGATCAGCTCCCGCAGTGCATAGGTGCTCTGGGTATACTGCCACGGCGTCAGCATCCTGCGGATGTACTGCAGCGCCGGCTGCAGATTTGCCACCCGGAAAATCACCCAGCCGAACAGTACGACGAGTCCCGTGTATACATAACGCAAAAAGCCGATTTTGTCCAGAATTTTCTTAAAGCCGATCCGCTCCACAATGATGAAAAATCCGTGCAGCGCGCCCCATGCGATAAACGCTGTCGTCGCGCCATGCCATAACCCGGTCGCAAAAAAGACGATCGCCAGATTCAAGTATGTCCGGGCCTTTCCTTTCCGGTTTCCGCCAAGCGGTATGTAGAGGTAATCCCTAAACCAGCTACTCAGGGAAATATGCCATCTGCGCCAGAACTCCTGAATCGAACCGGACAGGTATGGATAATTAAAGTTTTCACAAATATCGAATCCGAACATTTTACCCAGACCGATGGCCATATCCGTGAAACCGGAAAAATCATAGTAAATCTGAATCGCATACAGAATCGCCGCGCACCACACCATAACGCCCGTAACATTTGTAATGTCCTGCGCATAGATTTTATCTACACTTGCACCGACAATATTTGCAACCAGTACCTTTTTACCAAGTCCATAGGCAAAGCGCCGGATTCCCTCCGCTGTCTTTTCCACGGTCTCCTGTCTGTTTGTAAGCTGCGGAGCAAAATCGCGATACCGCGCGATCGGTCCGACTGAAATTTTTGGGAAAAAGGACAGATACAGCGCCATATTGAGCGGATTTTTCTCCGCCTCATAATGACCGCGGTATAAATCCATCAGATACGAAATCGCTCCGAACGTAAAAAACGAAATGCCAATGGGAAGCGGAATATTGCGCATCTCGTGCTCGCTTCCCGTCAGTCGGTTCACAATCCGCAAAAAGAAGACAAAATATTTATAATACCCAAGAATCCCCAGGTTTACCAAAATGCCCGCCGCCAGAACGGTCTTCGCCGCCACACTTTCATCCCGCTGACGTCCAAGCAGCAGTCCGATACCGTAGTTTGCCGCAATCGAGACAAGTAAAAGGACAATATAAACCGGTTCGCCCCACGCATAAAACACAAGGCTTGCCAGAAGCAGCAGGATACCAGCACATGAATTTGCACATAAAGTACA
>OGYP01001383.1_pt1 | contig 11878 bp, 11 predicted proteins | sample 1576571 | NCBI WGS metagenome assembly OGYP01 (sample SAMEA3541559, study PRJEB24748) | human gut metagenome | biome: human gut; feature: human-associated habitat; material: faeces | place: China | collected 2012
ATAATTTTCGCCATAATAAATATGGATCCGCTCACCCGGTGCTCGATGGGCTTCCACTGGGGCTTGCAGAAGAAAGCCGCCAAAGAAATGGGAATGTAGGTGAACATAAACAAGGGGAAGGTGAACATATACACGATCTTCTTGACGGGGGAGGTGCGGATATTCTTCCACTCTGTAATGGTGGTGATGCCGCCCAGCACCAGCAGCGTCAGATACATATTCAGCAACATCTGTCCCACGGACTCGAAGGCCACCAACAGGTTGTCTCCGGCCAGAGCACCGACGACACCCAGCGTGAGGTTGACGAGGATACTGACGGTGGAGAGGACGAAGGCGGGCATGATGGCCATGGACATATCGAAGCAGGAGAAGCTGCCCCGGAAGATGCCCCGGAGAAGGCGGGCGCCGTAGTCACGGAACACCTGCAGATAGCCCTGAGACCAGCGCATCCGCTGCCGCCAGGACTGGCGGAAGGTGGTGGGCTGCTCGTCGTAGAGGACGGCGTCGGGGGCGAAGGCCACCTTGCGGCCCTGAAGGATCTCGTGGACGGAGAACTGGATGTCCTCGGTCAGCAGATGGAAGGGCCAGGGGCCGGTCTCCTCCAGCACGGCCCGGCTGAAGAGGAAGCCTGTGCCGGAGACGGCGCAGCTGGTACCCAGCAGGCTGCGGGCGTGGTTGAGGTAGCGGCTCTCCCGCAGGAACCACAGGGCGTAGCCGGCGGAGATCCAGTTATCGCCGTAGTTTTTGCTGTTGCGGTAGCTGGTGACGATATCGTGGCCCTGCGAGAAGGTACGGTTCATGGCGGCGATATAATTGGGGTCCAGAATGTTGTCGGCGTCAAAGACAATGTAGCCGTCGAACCCGGCGGGGTAGTCCTGCTCCAGATGGCCCAGCAGGGTCTGGAGGGCGTAGCCCTTGCCCACCTGCACGTTATTGAAGCGCTCATAGACGGTGGCTCCGGCGCTGCGGGCAATGTCGGAGGTGTCGTCGGTGCAGTTGTCCGCCAGCACGAAGATGTGCAGCAGACTCTGGTCATAGGTTTGGCTGCGGAGACTGCCGATGAGGTCGGCAATGACGGCGGACTCGTTCCGGGCGCAGATCAGCACGGCGTAGTTGTGGGGCGTGGCCTCCAGCGCCGCCGCCTTGGCAGCCTTGCGCTTGGCCAGCAGCCACGGAACGGGAATGTACAGGAACTGATAGGTATAGCAGACAAAGAAAACAACGGCGATGATGTAATTGGTCATTCGCAAAGTATCCATAAGGAAGCATCCTTTCTCTGTATGAAGATTCTATGTGTATTAGAGATTATAGTACACATAGGATACCATATGAGAGACAGGTTGTCAAGGACTGGGAAGTGACACTTTTGTCATGCTTCGGGCCGGGGAGAGGCGGAGGAAAAAGTTCAAGATTTGTTCAAGAACTGGAAGGTGAAAAATGGCCATGCCGCATTGACGGCGGGGACGGTTCATTGTATAATAAACTGATTTAATGTGCGGAGGTATACCCTATTATGTGGATCGCAGATGGCTGGAAGGACTATGAGCTGCTGGACTGCGGCGGCGGAGAGAAGCTGGAGCGCTGGGATAAACAGATACTGGTGCGGCCGGACCCGCAGGCCATCTGGGAGACGGATCACAGCCATCCCGGCTGGCGGAGGGCCAACGGGCGGTACAGCCGTTCCTCCAGCGGCGGCGGCCACTGGGACAAGGGGAAGCTGCCGGAGAGCTGGCCCATCCACTATAAGGAGCTGACCTTTCAGGTCAAGCCCATGAATTTCAAGCATACGGGATTGTTCCCGGAGCAGGCGGCCAACTGGGACTTTGCCATGGAGCAGATCCGCCGGGCGGGGCGGCCTATCCGGGTGCTGAACCTGTTCGCCTACACCGGTGGGGCCACGGTGGCCTGTGCCAAGGCGGGGGCCAGTGTGTGCCACGTGGATGCCGCCAAGGGAATGGTGGCGTGGGCCAAGGAGAACGCCCGGCTGACGGGCCTGCAGGAGGCCCCCATCCGCTGGATCGTGGATGACTGCGCCAAGTTTGTGGAGCGGGAAATTCGCCGGGGCAAGACCTATGACGCCATTATCATGGACCCGCCCAGCTATGGCCGGGGACCCGGCGGCGAGGTGTGGAAGCTGGAGGAGAATCTGTTCCCCTTTGTGAAGCTCTGCGCCCGTGTGCTGTCGGATAAGTCCCTGTTCGTGATCCTCAACTCCTACACCACAGGGCTGGCTCCGTCGGTGCTGGGGTACATTTTACAGATGCTGGTGGGCAAGCGCTTCGGCGGCAGGGTGACGTGGGACGAACTGGGCCTGCCGTGTACGCAGTCCGGTATGGCGCTGCCCTGCGGTGCTACCGGCCGGTGGACGGCGGAATAAAAACACAGAGACAGAGAGAAACAGCCGATTGCAAGAGGAGAGTGCAATGAAGAAAAACAGGCTGGGCAGTGCCGAGGTGGGAAGCTGCATCTGCTACGGGCTCATGGCCCTTCTGCAGGTGGGGTGGCTGGCGGTGCTGCTGACGGCACAGCTGGTGCCGCCGGTGTGGGTGACGCTGATGGTGTACTGTGTGGCGCTGGCGCTGTTCCTACTGGGACAGACGCTGCGGGTGGTGCAGCTGCGGCGGGACGGACAGCCGGTGGGCTGGTCCGTGGTGCTGGGCGTGGCGGTGGCCTCCGTCTGGCTGTGGCAGATGCTGAAGGTCAGCCACGCCATTTGAGAACGATTGAAAAGAGAACGCAGAATATGACCATGATCGAAACAAAGGACCTGACCTTCGCCTATCCGGCGGAGGAGGGCAAGCGGAGCGAGCCGGCGCTGCGGGGCGTGAGCCTCGGCATCGAGAAGGGCAGCTTCGTGGTGGTGCTGGGGCATAACGGCTCCGGGAAATCCACCTTTGCCAAGCATATGAACGCCGTACTCCTGCCATCCGGCGGGGCGGTGTATGTAGAGGGGATGGATACCCATAACCAGGCGATGCTGCTGGAGATCCGGCGGCGGGTTGGCATGGTGTTCCAGAACCCGGATAACCAGATCGTCGCCAACGTGGTGGAGGAGGACGTGGCCTTTGCCCCGGAAAATCTGGGCGTTCCGCCGCAGGAGATCCGCCGCAGAGTGGACGATGCCTTGGCGGCGGTGGGCATGAGTGATTTTGCCCGCCATGCGCCGCACCTGCTCTCCGGCGGACAGAAGCAGCGGGTGGCCATTGCCGGCGTCATTGCCATGGAGCCGGAGTGCATCGTGCTGGACGAGGCCACGGCTATGCTGGACCCCCACGGACGGCGGGAGGTGCTGGACACCATCCATCGGCTGAACCGGGAGCGGGGCATGACGGTGGTGCTCATCACCCACCACATGGCGGAGGCCGAAGAGGCGGACCGTGTCATTGTGATGAACGACGGCGAGGCCGCCATGGACGGCACGCCCAGAGAGATTTTTGCACAGGTGGAGCGGCTCCATGAGCTGGGGCTGGCGGCGCCGGACACGGTGGAGCTGATGCAGTGGCTGAACCGGCAGGGGGAGCACCTGCCGCTGACGGCCATCACGGTGGAGGAATGTGCGGATGCGCTGTACCGGCGGTTCGGCGCAGAAGGGAAGTAACGAATTGGAACCGATCATACGAATCGAGCAGCTCACCCATACTTACAGCGCCGGAACGCCCTTTCAGCGCAGCGCCGTGGATGGGGTAGAGCTGGATATCATGCCGGGGGAATTTTTAGGGGTCATCGGTCACACGGGCTCCGGGAAATCCACGCTGATCCAGCATCTCAACGGGCTGCTGAAGCCCACGCAGGGGCATATCTATCTCAACGGCAAGGACATCTGGGCGGACCCCAAGCAGATCCGGCAGGTGCGCTTTCAGGTGGGTCTGGTGTTCCAGTATCCGGAGTACCAGCTGTTTGAAGAAACGGTGTATAAGGACATCGCCTTCGGTCCCGGCAACATGGGGCTTGATAAAGAGGAGATCGACCGCCGGGTGCGGGAATCAGCCCGGATGGTAGGCCTTGCGGAGGAGCTGCTGGAGAAGTCGCCCTTCGACCTTTCCGGCGGGCAGAAGCGCCGGGTGGCCATCGCCGGGGTCATGGCCATGGAACCCAAGGTGCTGATCCTGGACGAGCCAACGGCGGGGCTGGATCCCCGTGGCCGGGACGAAATTCTGGCGCAGATCCGGGCGTACCACGAGACAAAGCGGGCCACGGTAATTTTGGTGAGCCACAGCATGGAGGAGATCGCCCGGAACGTGGAGCGCATCGTGGTGATGCGGGATGCCCACGTCTATATGGACGGAACGCCCCGGCAGGTATTTGCACGGGCGGAGGAGCTGGAGCAGGCGGGACTGGATGTGCCGCAGGTGACGAAGATCGCCATGGCGCTGCGCAGGCGCGGCATGGATATCGACCCGGCGGTATATACCATCGAGGAGCTGGAGCAGGCGCTGCTGGCCCGGAGGGGAGGCGGCGAGGGATGCTGAAGGATATCACGCTGGGGCAGTTTTTCCCCGGCAATACCATCGTCCACCGGCTGGATCCCCGGACGAAGCTGATGGCGGTGATCTTGTACATCGTGGCGCTCTTTAATGCCAAGAGCCCCTTGACCTACGCCCTTGTGGCGGCGGTGCTGGCGGTGTGCATCGTGGCCTCCCGTGTACCCATGAAGTCTTTGACACGGGGCCTCAAGCCTGTGTACGTTATCGTGGCGTTTACGGCGGTGATGAACATTTTCTTTACCGGCGGCACGGCGGTGGGCGAGGGGTGGCTGCTGGGCCATATCACCTATGAGGGCCTGACGGCGGCAATCTACATGGTGCTGCGGATCGTGATGCTCATTATGGGAACGTTTCTGCTGACATATACCACCAGTCCCATCGCCCTGACGGACGGACTGGAGAATTTGCTGGGGCCGCTGAAGAAGCTGCATCTGCCGGTGCATGAGCTGGCCATGATGATGTCCATTGCCCTGCGGTTTATCCCCACACTGATCGAAGAAACGGACAAAATTATGTCCGCTCAGAAGGCCAGAGGCGCCGACTTTGAGTCCGGGAACATCTTCCAGCGGGCCAAGGCACTGGTACCCATTCTGGTGCCGCTGTTCATCAGTGCATTCCGCCGGGCGGACGAACTGGCCACGGCCATGGAGTGCCGGTGCTACCACGGCGGCGAGGGGCGGACGGCCCTGCACGTGCTGCGGTATCAGGCGGCGGATTTTGTGGTGCTGGCAGCCTTTGTGGCGCTGGCGGCGGGACTTATCGTGCTGAAGCATATGGGTATCTAAGGAGGTGCATCGTGCGGAACATCGCACTGATCCTGATGTATAACGGAACGGCCTACCACGGGTGGCAGGTGCAGAAAACGGAGGTCACAGTGGCTCAGACGCTGGAGCGAGGCCTCTCTATGGTGTGCGGCGAACCGGTAAAGTGTACCGGCTGTGGGCGCACCGACGCCGGGGTCCACGCCGAGCACTATGTGGCCAATTTTCGGACCTCCTCCCGGATCCCGGTAGACCGCATCCCCTTTGCGGTGAACACCCATATCCCGGAGGATATCGTGGTGAAGGCGGCCTATGAGGTGGCGGAGGATTTCAATGCCATCGGCTCCTGCATCAGGAAGGAGTATACCTATCGCATCTACAATTCACGCATCAAGAATCCCTTCTATGTGGATCGGGCGTATTTCTATCCCAAGCGGCTGGACGAGCAGGTGATGGACCGGGCGGCACGGGCCTTTGAAGGCACCCACGACTTTGCCGCCGTGCGGAGCGTCGGCACCAATGTGCGCAGCACCGTGCGGACCATCTACTACTGCCATGTGACCCGGAACGGGGAGCTGCTGGAATTGAAGGTATGCGCCAATGGATTTTTGTATAATATGGTACGGGCCATTACCGGGACGGTGCTCTATGCGGCGGAGGGAAAGCTGAAGCCGGAGGATATCCCGGTGATCCTGGATTCCGGCAACCGGACGCTGGCGGGGCCAACGGCACCGCCGGGAGGATTGTACCTGACGAGGGTTTGGTATGAGGATGAACGGCTCAATGGATAAACGGGAATTTGATGGGGGCAATCCCCAGCAGGACGCTCCCCGGCGGGTGGAGAAAAAGAAAATATGGACCCGTCGGCGGCTTTTGTGGCTGGGGATCGTGGCGGCGGTGCTGTTGGCGGTGGTAGCGGTGTCCCTGCTGTGGCAGCGGGGTACCTTTGACGGACTGCGCCGCAGCGTCATCTATGCCCGCGCGGAGAAGGACGAGAACGGCTGCGCCCAGCTATACCAGTATGCGGCAGACCGGGAGTATCGGTTCGTGTCCCTGTCCGGGTCACTGGCGGCGGCCTCCAACAGCCGCATCCTGCTGATGGGTGAGGACGGACAGGTGCGATACAGCGAGAGCATCCTCTTCGCCAACTGCACTGTGACCGGAAACGGCAAGTGGGCGGCGGTCTACGACGTCGGAGGCAGGGAGATCTATGTACTGGACACTCAGGGCGAGGTCTACCGGCTGACACTGGACGGCGACATTCTGGCAGCGGCGCTGAACCCCGGCGGCTATCTGGCCGTGACGGTAAATACCTCCGGCTATAAGGCGTCGGTGGAGGTGTACGACCCCAAGGGAGAGAAGGTATTTGCCTTCCACTCCGGGGATCAGTTCCTCATGACGGCGGCGGTATCCGCCGACAGCCGCCAGATGGCGGCGGTGACCATGGGACAGAAGGACGGCAGCTTTGTCAGCAGTCTGGCTCTGTACCGGCTGGGCCGGGAGGAGCGTTACGCAGAATGTCTTCTGCCGGAGAATGCCGTGGTATACGATCTGGGCGCAGTGGGCGGCAGCTACTGCGCCGTGACGGAAACGGGATTGCGGTTTGTGACCACCGGCGGCAAGCTGGCGGGGAGTTACAGCTATGACGGCGGATACCTCTACCGGTGCAGTCTGGACGGAGACGGCTACGCGGCTCTGCTGCTGGGACGGTATAAGTCCGGCAGTCAGGGCAGGCTAGTGACGGTGGACAGTCAGGGCCGGGAGCTGGCATCGCTGGATATCGACGAGGAGGTCATGAGCCTCTCCGCCGCAGGAAAGTATGTGGCGGTGCTGTATCAGGACCACCTGACCATTTATGATAAGGACTTGCAGGAATACGCCGTGCTGAAGGATGTCAGTGCGGCGGGGACGGTGCTGATGCGGAGCGACGGATCGGCGGTGCTGACAGGTGCGTCGGCGGCCAGCCTGTATCTGCCGTAAGCGGCCAAACAGGAGGAAATGCGTATGACATGGGCCATAGACGCCGTGCTGGCCGCCGTACTGGTGGGACTGGTGTGGCTGGGGGCCAAGCGGGGCCTGATGAAGAGCCTTGCCGGCGTGATCAGCGTGGGAGCAGCGTTTTTCGGCGCCTCATGGTGTGCCAACCGCTTCGTGACGCCGGTGAGCCGGTGGCTGGAGCCGCTGCTGCGGGAGAGCATCCAGCAGAAGCTGTCCGGTCAGGACGGAGCCGATGCCGGAGAGCTGCTGTCGGCCTTCGCCTTCGATGCCCACAGTCTGGAGAAAATTCTGGAGGATGTGGCGCAGCGGGTGAAGGAGACCAGGGAGTCGGTGTTCTCCGCTGTGACGGAGAGTGTCAGCCACTCCATCGCCTACGGCATCGTGTACGCCGCCGCCTTTATCGCCATTTTGCTGGTGGTATGGCTGCTGCTCAAGCCATTGGATCTGGCGGGGAAGCTGCCGCTGGTGCGGACGGTGAATGCACTGGGCGGCGCTCTGCTGGGCTTTATATGGGCGGTGCTTCTGCTGTTTGCGGCGGTGTGGCTCATGCAGCGATTTAACTGGGTGGTGACACCGGAGCTGATCCGGGACAGCATCCTATTGAAATTCTTTGCGGAAAACAATCCCATCGGTCTCATTGCAGCCCTGTGACGCCGGTGAAATCAACCCTGTAACGGAGGAGAACTATGCAACCTACACTTTGCTCCAAATGCAAGAAGAACGTAGCCGTGGTGTTTATCTCACGGATGAATGAAAAGGGAGAGCCTGTCAACGAGGGTCTCTGCCTGAAGTGTGCCGCCCAGCTGGGTCTGCCGCAGGTGGAGGACATGATGAAGCGTATGGGCATCACCCCGGACGATCTGGAGAATCTCAACAGCGAGATGATGCAGGCCTTCGGCGGCGCCGAGGAGCTGGGGGATGTGGCGCAGGCCAATGAGGACGGCGACGAGGATGAGGAGAGCGGCAAGACTGCCACCTTCCCCTTCCTGAACCGGCTCTTCGGCGGCAACAACAATCCCCCGGCAGAGAAGGGGGAGACCCCGCAGCGGGAGACCGGCAAGGAGTCCCGTAAGGGCGAGAAGAAGCACAAATATCTGGACAACTACTGCATCAACCTCAGCCGCCGGGCCAGAGAGGGCAAGCTGGACGCCGTTATCGGCCGGGAGGAGGAGATCCAGCGGGTGGTGCAGATCCTGAACCGCCGGCAGAAGAACAATCCCTGCCTCATCGGTGAACCCGGCGTGGGCAAGACTGCCATTGCCGAGGGACTGGCCCAGCGCATCGCCGCCGGGGAGGTCCCCTTCAAGCTGCGGGACAAGGAGGTCTATCTGCTGGATCTGACGGCTCTGGTGGCCGGTACCCAGTTCCGTGGACAGTTCGAGAGCCGCATGAAGGGGCTCATCGAGGAGATCCGCAAGCTGGGCAACGTCATTCTGGTCATCGACGAGGTACACAACATCGTAGGGGCCGGAGACGCCGAGGGCAGCATGAACGCCGCCAACATCCTCAAGCCCGCCCTGTCCCGTGGGGAGATTCAGGTCATCGGAGCCACCACCTTCAACGAATACCGCAAGTATATCGAGAAGGACACGGCGCTGGAGCGGCGCTTCCAGCCGGTGACGGTGGCGGAGCCCAGCATCGAGGACACGCTGAAGATCCTCAAGGGCATTGCCCACTACTATGAGACGTACCACGGGGTGTCCATCCCGGAGGGCGTGCTGCGGCAGGCGGTGCTGCTGTCGGAGCGGTATATCACCGACCGGTTCCTGCCGGACAAGGCCATTGACCTCATCGACGAGGCCTGCTCGGATCTGAACCTGAAGGATCCTACCATCAACCGCCGGATGGAGGTGAAGCGGGATCTGGAGAACGTGACCTTCGAGCGGGAGACCCTCATGTCTGCCGAGGCCCCGGAGGGGGAGGAGGTGACGGAGGAGCAGCTGGATCAGCGGTATGCCCGCATTGCAGAGCTGCGGAGTCAGGAGATGCGCCTGCAGGAGGAGTTGACAGAGCTGGAGAAGAAGGGTGTGCCGCAGGTGACCATGGAGAACATCGCACGGGTCATCGAGATGTGGACCAAGATCCCCGCCAGCAAGATCAGGGAAGAGGAGTTCAAGCGTCTGGCGGAGCTGGATATGCGGCTGAAGCAACATATCGTGGGGCAGGACGAGGCTGTGGATGCGGTGTCGGCGGCCATCCGGCGCAGCCGGGTAGGCATCTCCCCCAAGCACAAGCCGGTGAGCTTCATTTTCGTGGGCAGCACCGGCGTGGGCAAGACGGAGCTGGTGAAGCAGTTGGCAGACGATCTGTTCAATTCACCGGATTCTCTGATCCGGCTGGATATGTCGGAGTTTATGGAGAAGCACTCCGTCTCCCGGCTGGTGGGCTCGCCTCCGGGCTATGTGGGCTATGACGAGGCGGGGCAGCTGACGGAGAAGATCCGGCGCAAGCCCTACTCCGTGGTGCTGTTCGACGAGATCGAAAAGGCCCATCCGGATGTGCTGAACATCCTGCTGCAAATTCTGGATGACGGCGAGGTCACGGATGCCCACGGGCGGAAGGTGAACTTCGAGAACACCGTCATTGTTATGACCTCCAATGCCGGGTCCGGCAAGGCGGCGGGCGCTGTGGGCTTCGGCCGCAGCGCAGACGATCAGGATAAGGAGCGGGTGATGAAGGCCCTGCAGGAGTTCCTGCGCCCGGAGTTTATCAACCGTGTGGACGAGATCGTATATTTCCACCAGCTGACGGAGGAGAACTTCCGGGGCATCGCCGGGATCATGCTGGAGGAGCTGAAGGCGGCGCTGGAGGAGAAGGGCTATCACTTCACCTACGACGATGCGCTGGTGGACTATCTGGTGAAGAAATCCTATTCGGCGGCCTATGGAGCACGGAATCTGCGGCGGTGCATCCAGAAGGATGTGGAGGATCCCATGGCGGCCCGTATCATCGAGAGCTATGAGACGCCCATCACACAGATCAAGGCAACCGCAGAGGATGGGGCTGTAAAGCTCTACACACTGTAATGAAGGAGGGGGCGTACCATGCTGTTTCGTAAGAAGATCGAGCCCCGGTGCAGCTACTGCGCCAGAGGCGGGCGTGCCAATGACCATGAGGTCATCTGCGCCAAGAAGGGCATCGTGTCGGCGGAGTCCCACTGCGGTGCGTTCCGCTACGATCCCTTGAAGCGTGTGCCGCCCCGTCCGGCAAAGCTGGAGACGGAGGAGCTGCGGCAGGAGGATTTCCAACTATAAGAGAAAGCCCGGAAGCTTTGCTTCCGGGCTTTTGCGTGAGAGTCAGACGATATCGTAGAGCTGGCTCAGGTCAGTGATGCGGTAGTCGATGTGGAGATTCTCCGGCAGGGCGGTGCCGTGGGGGTCGTACCAGCAGCAGGGGATGCCGGCGTTGTTGGCGCCCCGGATATCGCTGGAGGGGGAGTCACCGATGAGCAGGCAATTCTCCCGTGTGATACCGGGGATGTGGGCGAAAACATAGTCGAAGTAGGCTCGGCTGGGCTTGCTGGCCCCGGCATCCTCGGAGATGAAGGCGTCGGTGATATAGGGGGCCACGGCGCTGCGGTGCAGGCGGCTGCGCTGGACGGAGGCCACGGCATTGGTGACGATATAGAGACGGTGGGTCCGGGACAGGGTGCGGCAGACCTCCTCGGCGTGGGACAGAAGAAGCGTGCTCTCCCCCAGCGCTGTCAGGTGGATGCGGTTGCAAAGGGCGGGATCACGGTTTAGTGCCATGGTCTCAAGAAAGTGGCGGAAACGCTCTACCACCAGGAAATCTTTAGTACACTCGCCTCGGTCGAAGGCAGCCCACATGGCGTTGTTACAGCGCTCGTAGAGGGCAAAGGTCTCATCGGTGTCGGGGATATCGCACTGCTGGCAGACGGCGTGGAAGGCATTGCGGTTGGCGGCATCGAAATCGAAGAGAGTGTTATCGGCATCGAAAAGCAGGTAAGAATAGTGCGGCATAAAAGGGTACGCTCCAGTCTAACATATTATAAATAGTATAGCATGGAGGGGGAAGGCTTGTAAAGCCTGTGAAAAACGCACAACATATAAGCCCGGATTTTGACAGGGATTACAAAGCGTTGAAAAAAGTTGAAAATAAGGAAAAAAGTCGTTGACAAGGGGAGGGGAGTGTGGTAAAGTAAACAAGCTGTTCGCCGGGAGGTGAGCGGCGGGGGACCGAAGCGAAAAAGTTTGAAAAGAGCCGAAAAAAGTTCTTGACAAACGCCCTCGTGAGTGGTATCCTAAATAAGCTGTCCGCAAGGACGGCAACCATAAAGGCTTTCGATAAAAAGTCAAAAACCCTGAAAAAAGTTCTTGACAATGTAAAGCGTTTGTGGTAGAATAATGAATGTTCCGCAGAAGCGGGCGTGTATCTTGTAAATTAAACAATGAACGAACAAAAGCACCAGACGGGAGCACATGAAAATGTGCGACGAAACTTGGCGGAGCAGGGTTAAGTCAATTACCTGCGAAGCTAAGTATAAAAAGTTTTTGAAGCTATGACAAATAGCTCTGTAACGAGATTAGCTCAGCGGAGACGCTGTGTTGATACGATTTATAGAGAGTTTGATCCTGGCTCAGGACGAACGCTGGCGGCGTGCTTAACACATGCAAG
>OGYP01001388.1_pt1 | contig 11851 bp, 9 predicted proteins | sample 1576571 | NCBI WGS metagenome assembly OGYP01 (sample SAMEA3541559, study PRJEB24748) | human gut metagenome | biome: human gut; feature: human-associated habitat; material: faeces | place: China | collected 2012
ATGGCCTCGCCGCCAAAGCTTTCACGCAAAGGCGTGCCCAACAGACATATCAGCGCCCGATGTGGGCGGCACGCCGCTTTTTCTGTGATTACTTTTATCACTCGGTCAGCCAGCGTGCACGCAGTATCTCCCGCTCGGCTTCACCGACGCCGAGCGCCTGTAACAGGAAGGCGTCCACGCTGCCATAACGCGCTTCGGCCGCGTCGCGCGCGGCTGTCAGAAACTCCGCGTCCGCGCAGTCGAATGTGCGGATGACATCCCGCTCTGCCTCCGTGAGGTCATAGTCCTTGACCGCCGTCAGCAGACAGTCGGTCGAGGCAGCCATACGCTCATTCGTGATCAGATAGTTTTCCACGATGACCGGCCAGTCCACGCCCAGCGCCGTCAGCAGCAGCATCGTGCCGACACCGACGCGATCCTTTCCGGCCGTACAGTGATAGAGCAGCGCGCCGTCCGTCTGCGCAAGCAGGAGCGCAAAAAACTGCCGGTAGTGGTCGACAGAGAATTCCCGCGTGACAAGGCCGCGGTACAGCTCGCACATGAACGCGCGCTCCTTGCCCGCCATCGTCTTTGCATGCGCAACAACGGCGCCGTAGGGGTCTGCCTGCTCCTCACGCGTCAGGCCGGCCGCCGCCTGCTGCACGATCGGGCAGTGGATATAGCGCACGCCCGCAAGGACGCGGTCAGGCTTCTGCTCCCGCTCCAGATCGGTGCGAAAGTCGATGACCGTGCGCAGCGGGTATTGGCTGAGCGTGTGCGCATCGGCGTCCGTAATGCCCGCAAGCTCGCCGCTGCGCAGCAGCAGCCCTGTGCGCACCTTGCGCCCGTCCATCGTCGGCAGGCCGCCGAGGTCGCGCGCGTTCGGCGCGCCGCGCAGCAGATAGCGCTCAGAGATCAAAGAGTTTCTTTCCATTTTGCAGTGTTACCTCCGCGACTTGGTCTGTGGTCATGCCCTTGATCTGCGCGACGCGCGCGGCGATGAACGGCAGGTTACGTGAATCATTGCGCTTACCGCGATTCGGCACGGGCGCAAGATAGGGGGAATCCGTTTCCAGCAGGATGCGCTCCACCGGGCAGGCGGCGATCACCTCGGGCGCTCTGGCGGCATTTTTGTATGTGATCGGCCCGTCAAAGCCGAGATACCAGCCGCGGCGCAGCAGTTCGCGCGCCATCTCCACGCTGCCGGAATAGCAGTGGAACACACCGCGCAGGGCCGGATAGTCGCAAACGATGCGCAGGCTGTCACCGTGCGCCTCGCGGTCATGCACGATGACCGGCAGATCCAGCTCGAGCGCAAGCTCCAGCTGCGCGCGGAACATCCGCTCCTGCTTTGCCTTTGTGGATGCGTCCCAGTAATAGTCCAGCCCGATCTCGCCGATGGCGCAGACCTTCGGCTGCGCTGCCAGCGCGCGGATATGTGCGAGGCTGCTGTCCGTCCAGCTGTCGGCCTCCTCCGGATGCCAGCCGACGGCAGCATAGACGAAATCGTGCGCCTGTGCCAGCGCAACGGCACGCTCCGACGTGACGCCGCTGTCGCCGGGGTCGACCACGAGCGCGACGCCGCTGTCATGTACAGCGCGTAGCACCTCGTCACGGTCGGCGTTGAACTTTCCGCTGTCGTAATGCGCGTGGGTGTCAAAAAACTGTGTCATTCGGCGTGGTAGGTCGCGGCCGGGCGGCGCTTGTGCTCGCTGCGGCTATGGTAGCGGTCGATGATGGCCTTGTCGTGCTCATTGGCCTCGCCGGTAAGGATGTACCGATCAATGGCGGCATAGGTCACGCCCATCTCCTGCTCGTCCGTCTGCCCCTCGAAAAGCCCGGCTGACGGCGCCTTGCGGATGATGTTTTCCGGCGCGTGCAGCCACGACAGAAACGCGTAGACCTCCGTCACGGTCAGGTCGGCAATGGGGTTAAAGTCATACGCACCGTCGCCCCACTTTGTGAAGTAGCCCATGTACGCCTCGCTGCGGTTGCCCGTCCCGGCGACGAGGCGTCCCTCCGCCGCGCCGATCGTGTAGAGCGTGAGCATGCGCAGGCGCGGCGCAATATTGGACGTCGCCATCTGGTTGAGCGTCGTGACGGCGGAGACCGTCTGCATGACGAGCTCCTTTTCCGCCGTGAGGTCAACTGTGCGTGTCTCGATGTTGAACTGCTCGGCCACAGCCAGACCGTCGCTCATATCCTCGCCGAAGTTGCGCTTGGAGGCGCACGGCATCATGATGCCGACCGTATTGTCACACGCCGCCTTGCAGAGGATGCCGACGAGCGCACTGTCCTTGCCGCCGCTGTTGCCGTAGATGATGCCCTGCGCACCGCTGCTCTTGAGCAGGTCGCGGATAAAGGCGACGCGGTTTTCAAATTCTTTTGCGTAATCTCGCATGATTTCCACTCCATTTCTTTCGTTACTCCTGGATCATGTCCAGAAATTCTGCTTCCGTAATGATGGGCGTGCCGAGTGTGAGCGCCTTCTGATACTTCGAGCCGGTGTTTTCCCCGGCGAGCAGATAGGACGTCTTTTTCGACACGGATGAGCTGGTTTTGCCGCCGAAGCGTTCGATGATGGCACCGGCCTCATCGCGGCTGAAGTGCTCGAGCGCGCCGGTGAGCACGAACGTCTTGCCCGCAAAGCGGTGGTCGACGATCTGTTCCTTGGACTCGAAGCTGACACCGGCCGCGCGCAGCAGACGGATCTGGTGCTGCGACTGAGGATTTGCAAACCACGCGCGCAGGTACGCAGCCGTTGTCGGCCCGACGTCGGGAATGGCCATGAGCTCGTCCTCCGTCGCCGCCATGAGCTTGTCGAGCGTGCCGAAGTGCATCGCCAGCACCTTTGCCGCCTTCTGCCCAACCTGCCGGATGCCGAACGCACACAGCAGACGCGCCATGCCCGCATCCTTGCTCTTTTCAATGGCTGTGATGAGGTTTTCGGCCGACTTTTTGCCCATATGATCCAGCGCCGCGACCGCCTGCGGCTCGAGGGAATACAGCTCCGCCGGCGAGCGCACGAGCCCAGAGTCGATCAGCGACTGGCACAGCGAGATGCCGAGCCCGTCGATGTCCATTGCCTCGCGGGAGGCGAAGTGCGCAATATTGCGCAGCCGCTGCGCCGGGCACTCTGCACCCGTGCAGCGCAGGGCGGCACCGTCCGGATCGCGCACGACCGGTGCGCCGCACTCGGGGCAGGTGTCCGGCATGTGAAACGGAACCGTGCCCTCGGGGCGCTTTTCGCGCACGACGGAGAGGATCTCGGGGATGATCTCCCCCGCCTTCTGCACGAGCACCGTGTCGCCGATGCGCAGGTCAAGATTGTCGATGAAGTCCTGATTGTGCAGCGTGGCATTCGTAACGGTCGTCCCCGCCAGACGCACCGGGTCGATGACCGCCTTCGGCGTGAGCACGCCCGTGCGCCCGACCTGCACGACGATGTCGCGCACGCGGCTCTCCTTTTTCTCCGGAGGGTACTTATACGCCACCGCCCATCTCGGGAATTTCGCCGTGCTGCCGAGATACTGCCGCTGCGCAAGGTCGTTGATCTTGATGACCGCACCGTCGATATCGAACGGGAACGTCTCGCGGTTGTCACCGATCCAGTCGATACGCGCACAGCAGGCATCAAGCGTCTCGCAGCGCCGGTACGGCACGACCGGGAAACCCAGCGATGCCAGATAGTCGAGCGTCTGCGTATGGGTGGCAAACGTGCGCTCACTGTCATACTGGAGGTTGAAGATGATAATATCCAGCTTGCGTGCCGCCGCGACCTTCGGGTCCTGCTGGCGCACGGAGCCCGCTGCCGCGTTGCGGGGATTGGCCAGCAGCGGCTGCTCAAGCAGCTCGCGCTCGGCGTTGAGCTGCGCAAACACTGCGTGCGACATATAGACCTCGCCGCGCACAATGAGCCTTGCAGGCGCATTTTCAAGCGTCAGCGGCAGGTTTCGCAGCGTGCGCAGATTTTCCGTCACGTCCTCGCCGGTGACACCGTCGCCGCGCGTCGCGCCGCGCACGAACACTCCGTTTTCATACTCGAGCGACATGGACAGACCGTCGATCTTCGGCTCGACAGAGTAATCATGCGCCTGCGTGAGCGCGGTGTCCATGCGCGCGCCGAACGCGCGCAGCTCGTCAAACGAGAACACATCCTGCAGGCTCTCGAGCGGCACCTGATGGTGTACCTGCGCGAAGGTGTTGAGCGCGTAGCCGCCGACGTGCTGCGTCGGCGAATCGGGCGAGGCATATTCCGGGTGCGCCGCCTCAAGCTCCTCCAGTCTGCGCAGGAGCGCGTCATATTCAAAGTCGCTGATCTCGGGCGCATCCTTCACATAGTAGAGAAAGTTTGCGCGCTCCAGCCGGCGGCGCAGCGCCAGAATTTCTTCATGTACGTCCATAGTCGTTACTCCACTTCCACATACGTCTGGGGCACTTTGCCGACGATGACCGTCTCGGCCAGCAGCGCTTGCGTGCCCACAGTCTCCGTCTGGTGCGCCCACGGCACCAGAATGTCCAGATCCATATTGATATCGAGGTATAGCTGGTATTTGCTCTGATTGATCGCAGCCGACATGAGCTCGTTGCGATAGCGCACGTCCGACGTTGTCAGCACAAGGATGCGCACCGGCAGCGGCAGCTTGAGGCCGGGCAGGAAATTCACACCGAAGAGCGTCTCAAGCGGGATGTCGAGCTCGATCTGCCCGTCGTCACCGTCCATCATGCGCTCAAGCACGAGCGAGGCCACCTGCCCCACGCGCTCGGCGTCGATGCTCACGGCCGTGATCGTCCCATCTGCGTCCGTGCGGTAGGTATAGTATTCGCCGCGCACCTGCGCCATGGACGCACGGACGGCGGTGTTGATCTTCAGCTGCATGAGATCGCAGGCGGCGTTCACGGCAAGCTGCGTGATGAGCTGCAGCACCGTCACGGTCACATACGCGGCGCTGCCAAGCACAGCCAGCGCCAGCAGCAGCGCCGCCACGCTGCGCCTGAAGCGCGGCGGACGATGAACAGCCGGACGCCAACGGCGAGTCACACGGATCATAGCACTCCCCCCTGCCATGCTATGCAGGCGGGGCGCGGTCCATGCATTTATTGCAGGCCTTCCACGATGGCGCGGAAAGTATCGCCGCGCTCGGCAAAGTTTTTGAAGAAGTCAAACGACGAGCACGCCGGGGATAGCGTCACGGTATCGCCCGGCTGCGCGAGACGGTACGCCGTCTCGACCGCCGCGCGAAAATCCGGCGCTTCGACGAGCGGCAGCTTTCCCGGGTCATAGAATTTTGAGCCGCGGATGGCCGCCGCGATGCGCTGCGCCGTCTCGCCGACGACGACCGCCACCTTCGCGTGCAGGCAGACCTCGTCGCCCAGCTCGTCAAACGGGATGTGCTTATCATGCCCGCCGAGAATGATGACCGGCGGCTTCGGCAGCGCGTGCAGCCCCGCGATCGTGCGCGTGGGGCTCGAGGCGATGGAGTCGTTGATAAACGTGATGCCGTTGAGCTCACGGATGCGCTCCATGCGGTGCGCCACACCCGCAAAGCTGCGCGCGACCTGCACGCACGCCGCCTGACCAACCAGACCGTCGGTCGCGGCGAAGGCAGCCATATAGTTTTCCACGTTGTGCGCGCCGGGGATGCGGATATCCGAAACGTCGATCAGCTTCTCCGCCTTGCCGCCGTGGGCGCGATAAATGACGCCGTCCGAGCAGTAGACGCCGTTTTCCACCGGACCGATGCTGCTGAAATAGCGCACGCTGCCCGGCGCCTCGGCCGCGAAACGCGGCGTATGCGCATCCCTGGCGTTGAGCACAAGGACACCGTCGGGGCGCTGGCCGCGGTAAATGCTGCACTTGGCCGACACATAGTCCTCAAAATCCGGATGCACATCCAGATGGTTGGGCGATATGTTTGTGATAATGGCCACATCCGGCGCGCAGTGCATGCTGTGCAGCTGGAAGCTGCTGAGCTCGAGCACGGCAAAATCGTCCGGCCGGATGTCCGCGATACGGTCAAACAGCGGCGTGCCGATGTTGCCGCCGAGGTGCACGGTGTATCCCTGCGCACGCAGAAGCTCCGCCGTGATGGTCGAGGTTGTGGTCTTGCCGTCGCTGCCGGTGATGGCAAGGATGCGGCAGGGGCAGAGATTGCAGAACGCCTCCATCTCGGAGGTGAGGATCGCGCCGTTTTGCGCAGCCTTGCGCAGCTGCGGCACAATGGGCAGCACGCCCGGCGTGCGGAAGATGACATCAAAGTCCAGATGCTCGAGATAGTCCGCGCCAAGGGCGAATTTCGCGCCCTGCGCCGCGGCCTCATCCCCGGCCGCACCAAGCTGCGCGCGCTCGCGCCGGTCGCACACGGTCACGTCACAGCCGTTGCGCAGCAGCACACGCACAAGCGGCTGATTGCTCACGCCGAAACCGATGACGCCGATGCGCTTGCCGCGCAGGTAGTCAATATAATCCGAAAAGGTCATGCAGACACTCCTTTTGAAAAATAAAGAATCATACAAAGCGATTATACCGCCCATTTGACGCGATTACAAGAAAATAAATCGCCGCAGCGCTTGACGTACTGCGGCAGGATGTGTAAAATAGTCGGGCGAGTGAGCCGGACAGCCGCGGGCACGAGCCGAAAGGCTGTGCGTGAGGAAAGTCCGGGCTCCGCAGGGCAAGGATAACGGGTAACACCCGCCAGGGGCGACCCTCGGACAAGTGCAACAGAAAGATACCGCCCGAGCGATCGGGTAAGGGTGGAAAAGTGAGGTAAGAGCTCACTCGCCGGCTGGAGACAGTGCGGCGCTGTAAACTCTATCCGGAGCAACACCGCGGAGGGACATATGGCCTGCCCGGCCGTCCCATGGAGGTGGCTGGAACGCACCGGCAACGGTGCGTCTAGATAGATGGCTGTCGATTACAGAACCCGGCTTATAGGCTCACTCGCAATTGTAAGACCCCGCCGTCCGGCGGGGTCTTGCTGCACGTGCGCGCGCCTGCTACGCTACAATAGATATACGGCGCACACCGCCGATATTCGTCATACGGAGGCCGGGCATATGTACTACTCGCAGCTCGTAAAAACAGCGTGCAGCATCCTGTTTCAGGCGCACAGGGACGATCTCGACAAGGGCGGCTACCCTTACGTGTTCCACCCGTTTTATCTCGCCACGCAGATGGACGACGAAGCATCGACGTGCGCTGCGCTGCTGCACGACGTGATCGAGGATCATGGGGATATGTATTCCTTCGCGGATCTGGAGCGCGCCGGCTTTCCCGCGCCCGTGCTCGATGCACTCCGGCTGCTGACGCACGCCGAGGGCGTGCCCTATATGGACTACGTGCAGGCGCTGGTGAAAAACCCGATCTCGTGCAAGGTCAAGTGCGCTGACCTGCGGCACAACCTCGACACGCGGCGGACCGATGGCGCTGCGCCCGCAAAAAGGGACACCTATCTGCAGGCGCTGGCCTATCTGGAGAAAACGGAAGAACAAAAAGCGCCGGACGGGGCAGACTGCCCCGTCCGGCGCTGCGGTTTCATGCGACACACAAAAGGATCAGAAAAAGAAAAAACCTGTAACCGCAACGGTTACAGGTTGTTTTCTGGAGCTGCTACCCGGATTCGGACCGGGGACCTCATCCTTACCAAGGATGCGCTCTACCGGCTGAGCTATAGCAGCATACAAATCCCGCGGAGCTTTCGCTCCGCGGGTGGCGACCGAGAAGGGACTTGAACCCTCGACCTCTAGCGTGACAGGCTAGCGTTCTAACCGACTGAACTACTCGGCCTCGTCGCCTCAGCGCTTGTTTAATATACCAGACGAATCGACCGGTGTCAAGTAATTTTTGAAAAAATTTTCGGTGATTTTCATTTTTCCGTTTCGGCCTGTTTTCCGGGCGCAAAAATGTCTCCCGGGCAGCATCACCCGGGAGACAAACGGAGGAATTATTTCGTGATCTGGAACGAACGCGTGATGGGCGCCGCCTGATAGTTGCCGCCCACAGTCACAGCCGTCATGACATAGCGGCCGGGCTCGGTCGGCGGGGTCGTGGTGCAGGAGTAAGACTGCCAGTTGCTCGTGATGCCGGTGTACAGGCATTTCACGGAGGACTGGTCCGCGACCGGCTTCTCATTATAGCGCAGCGTCGCGCCAAAATCGAACGCAGCTGCCTCTTCCACGGTCAGCTTCCCGTTGATGGGCGCATTCCACGTCAGGCGCACATCGGACACGTGTGCCTTCACAACAAGGCTGCCCATCGCAAAGCCGGTGTGATAGTTCTTGTTGTTCGTGACGGCACACACAGTGTAGATGCCCGCCTGATCCGGCGTGCCGAAGGCCACGCGGACATCGTCGAGCAGATTGGGGAACTTGTTGAGCGCCTCGTTGAGCTTGACGAGGGTGTCAATATCGATGCCGGCCTTCGCAAGCAGCTCCTTCACAGACTGCGGCAGATTATCCGCATTGGTGACAATATCGTTAAAGAGCTTGCGCAGCTCGCCGACCGTCGTGCCCTCCTGCATCATCTGCGTGAGTGTCTTCTGGCCGAGATCTGCGAGCGTCTTGTCAATGAGCTTGATGATCGTTCCCTTTGTCAAACGCTCGGGCAGCTGCACGAACACGCTGCCGGTCACGTTGTTGGTCACGCCGCCAAAGACCGTGAAGATATCGAAATTATCGACCGGATCGGTGGTGATGAAGTCCTTGCTGAGCTCCTCATCGGCATAGATGCTCGTCGAGTGCACCTTGACGGTGACAGGCGCTTTCTTGATCGTCAGATAGCAGTCCTTCGGAAGCTCAGCACCATTGCTGGGACGGTAGTCCGCGTTGCCCTTGTAGGTCACGCGAATCTTATGCTCGCCCGCGCCAATCTGCTCACAGTACGAATAGTTTGTCAGGACTTTTTCGCCCGCGATCGGTGCCCAGCGCTTCTCGCCGGTGCCGATGACAAGGCCGTCCTTATCCGTGATCATGACTTCCGCTTCGTACTCGAACGTGAAGTCGTCCGCGCTCAGCGTGTCCTTTTCGGGCAGCTTGGAGTCGTCCCAGTTAATGACATATTCGAAGATCTGTCCCGCAACGACGGAGACGTCCTTATTGTAGATGAGCGAGATGCTCGGCTTGAGGACGACCTCGGTCGGCTGACGGTTATCGACCATCTTGACCCGGACGCGCGTCTCCTCGAACGGCTTATAGTCCGCGTTGCCGCGCCAGGACAGGCGCAGGAGCTGATCGCCGAGGCCGAACTTTCCGGCCTTGATCCCATCCAACAGATCGCTGTCGAGCACCTTGTAACTGAGGTCCTTATAGTTGGCGATCCAATCATCCGTAATGGAGGTGCCGTAAATATTATACTCCACCTTCACCAGATCGACCGGGTAGCTCGGGTCGGTGCTCTCGATGAGCGCCTCGCGCAGCGCCTGCGCGGTCTCCTCGTAGTTGATGCTCAGGTCCGCGTTGTAGACGATGCCGACCTCGGGCACGCCGTCCTTGAGGTGGAACGGAGCTGCATTACGGTCGAGGAACGTCACATCCATTTCCCCGCTGCAGCCTTTGTAGTCGGCGTTGCCGTCGAAGGTGATCTTGATCTTCCAGTTGCCCTCGGAAATGGCAGGATAACCGACCGTCTGGTTGAGAATCGGGATCGTCACAAACTCGCCCTCGAGCTTCACCCATTCCTTATGAGAAACCAGCTCGGACTTGGCATAGTACTCAATGTGCACGTCGTTCACCGTCAGGTTCGGCGTGCTGCTCGCGACGACCTGCTCAAAAATGCGTGCGCGCAGCGCGTTAAAGTCCAGCGCACCGGCATCGGTGTACGGCATCTTCACCTGGACGCCGCTGCGCAGCGAGATGGACGAATCGGGCTTCTCCGCCTTCGTGAGCGTCACCGCAGCATTCGTACCCCGAACGCGCACGTTATAGTTGCCGTCGCTGTTGTCTTTCAGTGCGGGGTGCTTATAGTGCGTCGTAACCTTATACCAGCCTTTGCCTATCGAGGTTTCGCTTTCAAAGCCGCCGATTGAGCCCCAGTCGGAATGTTTTATAAGACCGGTTTTCGTGTCTTTGCCCTCGCAGTAATACTCCCACGTGAGGCTGCCCAGAAGCGCGTTCTGGTCCGCTTCGCTCATCTGGTCAAAGCCGACGACCAGTGCCCGCGTCAAGGCACGGTTCACCTCAGCGTCCGACATACCGGACTTGATGATGGCCGTACCGTTTTGCAGCGAGTATCCGCCTGCTGCACGCGCGGCCGGCAAAAACGCACCGACCTGCGACAGCAGCAGCACCGCCAGCAAGCACGCCAGCAGACGCTGCAGTTTTTTCCCTGTCATAATAGTTTCCTCCTGTCATTTTTTCGCCGGAACAACAGCCTGTGCCCATTCGGCTCGTTGTCCGTCACGATGGTAAGGTCAAAATAGCAAAGTGTTTAGAAAATGTCAAGGATTTTTATTGAAAAAATTGAAGTTTATGAGCAATTGAATATTAAATTTTAATTCGTTGCCAAAAGTGCATTTTTCCTCTTGCTTTTTCGGTTTTCGTGTGCTATATTATTTGAGCAATTAAGATATCCGGGTGTAGCGCAGTTGGTAGCGTGCTTGAATGGGGTTCAAGAGGCCGGAAGTTCGAATCTTCTCACTCGGACCAGCAAAAAGTCCTGTATTCTCAAGGAATACAGGACTTTTTCTTTTTTTCGGACACACTGTTCTGACGCTGTGTGTCGACGCAAGGCACAGCAAGCGCAGCGCATACGTTCGCCCGGCACGCAAACGTGCCGGGCGAACGGTCGTTATGGGCTCAGCCGAGTTGACGGGTCTTTTCAAACGCAGCCTCCACGGCGGCGATGCAGCTGCCGCGAAAGGCGCGCTGCTCGAGCGCGTCCACACCGGCGATCGTGCTGCCGCCGGGACTGCAGACCTCGTCCTTGAGCAGCTCGGGGTGCTTGCCGGAGTGCAGAACCATCTCCGCGCTGCCGGCAAGCATCTGCGCCGCGTAGCGGACGGCCTTGGCGCGCGGCAGGCCGCACTTGACGCCGCCGTCGGCGAGCGCCTCGATGAACATGTACGCAAACGCAGGGCCGCAGCCCGTGATGGCACAGCCGGCGTCAATGAGATGCTCCGGCACGGGATCGACGATGCCCGCGTCCGCCATGAGCGCGCAAAACGCCGCGAGGTCATCGTCCGTGACGCGCGCATTCGCGCAGTAGAGCACGACGCCCTGCCCCACCGCGCAGGGGGTGTTCGGCAGGATGCGGATGATCTTCTTATCCGCGCCGAGCGTCCGCTCGAGCCGCTCGAGCTGCACGCCCGCAAGCATCGACACGAAAACGCTCTCCGACGCTGCAACGGGCGCGGACAGCGACTGCACCACGCCGTCAAGCATCTGCGGCTTGACGCCGAGGAACACGAATCGGCTCTCGCGCAGGATCTCCTCCGGCGCAGCCGCACGGCAGCCGAGCCGCTCGGCCGCTGCCGCACTGTGCGCGGGGGTGCTGCACGAGACGGCGACCCGCTCCCCCGTCACCTGCCGCGCTGCGGCGGCCGCCAGCGCGCCGCCCATATTTCCGGCGCCGAGAAATCCGGCTTCATACTTGCTCATGGTATTTCCTCCTCAGCGGATCTGTCCGTCACCGCGGATGATATATTTATAGGTACTCAGCTCGTCGAGCCCCATCGGGCCGCGGGCGTGGAGCTTCTGCGTGGAGATGCCCATCTCGCAGCCGAGGCCGAACTCGCCCCCGTCGGTAAAGCGCGTGGAGACGTTGACATAGGTCGCGGCGCTGTCCGTGCCGTTGATGAAGCGCTCGGCGCTCGCGGCGTCCTCGGTGACAATGGCGTCGCTGTGGTGCGTCGAGTGGGCAACCACGTGCGCGATG
>OGYP01001389.1_pt1 | contig 11846 bp, 10 predicted proteins | sample 1576571 | NCBI WGS metagenome assembly OGYP01 (sample SAMEA3541559, study PRJEB24748) | human gut metagenome | biome: human gut; feature: human-associated habitat; material: faeces | place: China | collected 2012
CATTTTTTCCGCTTAATAATACTAGCAACAATCCAGAAACTGCATCTGCCACATATGTATACGAATAATATTGTTTTCCTTCGCTCTTTAATACAATATTTTCTTTTCTTATGCCATTTTTTAAGAATTGCGAAATTGCTTTTGTATCATCCATAAGCATTGTTGGCCCGAAAGTTCTTGTTAATCTTGGAATAACGATATCCATATTTTTCTGTTTAATATATGCTTGGCATAAAGCTTCCCCACATCTTTTTCCTTCCGGATAGCCTGCACGCATAGAATTACAATCTATATAGCCACAATATTTTTCATCAAACTTTTCAACATCTCCTCTATTTTCTCCGTATATTTCACATGTTGACGCGAAAGCAAATCTTTTGCAATTATGTTCTATTGCAAAATCCAACATATTTTGCGTTCCTATAATATTAGTCATTATTGTACCTATTGGATCTGTTGAATAAGCTTTAGGATGAGTATTACTTGCTAAATGCAAAACATAATCTATATCGTTAATCTCTTTAATTCTTAAATTATTATTAATATCTGCTTCTATAAAATTAAAAAATGGATTATCTTTATATTTATTAAATCTTTTTTCTGCATTTTGTTTATTTCTTCCTAAAGCATATATTTTACAATTCAATTTTTTTTGATTATTTTTATTCATTAAAACATCTACTAAAAAACTTCCTATCATTCCAGTAGCACCAGAAATAAAAATTGATTTATTTTTTAATTTATTATAATCAATAAAATCTAAATTAGAAATTTTATCTACATCATTTTTATATAAATCATTATCTAAAATATTCATTATATTCCCTCTTTCACATTTGCTAGTATTAATTATCATTTTTTAACTTTAAATAAGCTCTAAATATTTCTAAATTTTCCTTCGTTGTCAATTTTATATTTCTTTCAGATCCTTTAGCAAAATATAGTTTTTCTCCTAATTCTACCATCATTGTATTAGTATATGATGAACCATATATTCCTATTTCTTTATCAAAAGCTTCTTTATATGCCAAATCTAACTTTTGAAATCTATATGCTTGTGGTGTTACAACTCTTCTTAATTTCTCTCTTGGTATATATTGACTTGTAGTTTCTTCGTTATCAATTAAAAAAATTTGTTCATTGTATGGCATAGAAGATACACCATTTCCATATTTTTCACATTTTTCTATAACATCTGTTAATACCTCTTCATCTAGTAATGGTCTAACACCATCATGAATAATAATATTATCATTATTATTACATTTCTTTTCTAAATTAAATACACCATTTCTTATTGATTCTTGTCCTGTTTTTCCTCCAGTAACAATCCATTTTAATTTAGTAATATTAAATTTTTTTATGTATTCCATTGCTTTTTCTTGCCAACCATCTATACAAACTAATTCTATTGCATCAATCATTGGGTGTTTTTCAAAAGCTTCTAATGTGTAAATAAATACTGGTTTGTTATTTATTTCAATAAATTGTTTTGGAATGTTTTCTCCCATTCTTTTTCCAATTCCTCCAGCAATTATAATAGCAATATTCATATTATTTTTCATCTCTTTCTTTAATTATTTTTACATTATGTGCTACCCTTTGTTTTTCAGGCGGAAGTTCCATATAATTTCCATATAAAGCAGTTTGTAGTTCATGGCTCATCTCTGGGACATTTACTAATAACCCTTCAAAAATAGCTTTTTGCGGTTTTCCAAAATATTTTTTATAGACAACTTCTTTTTCTCTATATCTTCCCAACATATTTCCAGCATATATTGATTTGTCAAAATCCGACTTCATTAATACCTTTTCTAATTTTTCTAATTTTTTATCTGTGTTAATAATTTTTTTTATATTTATTAATTGACATATTTTCAATATAAATTTCTCATACCATGGTCTAATTCTATGTGAATCAACTTGTTTTTCTATATTTGCAATTTGAATGCTATATCTCAAAAGCATTATATGTTTTACCCTTAAAAATCTAGAAAAGCTATTTGTTGGTAGACCATCTAATGGAAAAACATCAATCCATATATGAGCTCTTCTTATTTCTTTTGCTAAATTAATTTCTATTTCTGATTCTTTATCTATAAATTGGCTCATTGCAAAATGCCAATTGTTATCAGTAAACCTATTGCAAATTCCATATCCTTCAAAATTATTATTTTGCATTATCTCAATGAATTTATTATAATCTTTTCTTGGCATTCCAACATCAATATCATCATCCCAAGGAATAAACCCTTTGTGTCTAAGTACGCCTATTAAAGCCCCCCCTGTAAAATAATATGTTAAATTATTTTTTTCACATATATCTATAAAAACTTTTAATAAATTAATTGTTAATTTTTGTACCCTTAAATTCGAATTTTCCATTTATAAATACTTCCTCATAAAGATTAATAATTCTTTTCCAACTATATTCTTCATTTATTCTTTCTTTTGCCTTATTTGACAAATCAATTACTTTGTCATAACTAATTTCATCGCATTTATTTATCAAATTGGCTAAATTATCCTTTTCTTTATTCCAATATAATGCACCATCTTGTCCTACTTCTTTGTTAAATCCAACATCCAATAATAAATTTAAATTTGTTGATCCCAATGCCTCTAATAAAGATGGATTAGTTCCACCAACTTCATGTCCATGTAGATAACCATATGCATTTTCTCTTATTTTTTTTAATAATTCAGCATCATACACTGTCCCAACAAATTTAATTCTATCATCACTTTCAAAATCTAATTTTTGTTGTAATTCATTATAAAATTTATTTTTCTCAACATTAGTTATTATAGCTAAACTTTTAGTTGTTTTTGATTTCATGAATTCTCTAATCATAGTTTCATAATTGTTTTCTGGTACAAATCTACCTACAATAAGATAATATTCATTTGCTTTTAAATTTTTTTCATTATACCACTTCAATAATTTTTCATCATTATCATCTAATAAACTTTTTTTAGTTTCTGATCCATATGCTATAAAAGTCGTTTTTGGATTATATTTTTTATAATCTTCTTTTATATATTTTTCTATATTTAAAGAATCACAAATTAATAAATCTGCGTGCTTAACCATTAATTTTTCTGATAGTTTCCAATATTTTTTTATTAAATAATTCCATTTTGCTCTCTTCCATTCATGCCCATCCGGATTAACATACAATGTTGCTCCTAATTTTCTTAGTTGTTTTTTATAATGTCCTATAAATGGTCCTATTCTACAAGCCAATATATATACAATTGCATTTTCTATATTGTTATTTTTTATATATTTTATTGTTTCTTTTAATGCTTTTATATCATAATAAACAGCTTTAGCTGGTCCTATACTAGGGACTTTCACAGTAAAGCATCTTGCACCATTATGCTCAAACTCATTATTTTCTTTTCCTAGACAAGCTACATTATATTTTATTTTTTCATTTTCTTTCTTTAATGTTAAATTTTCAACAAAAGTTTCAAAACCACCATATTGAGCAGGAATTCCCTTTGATCCTATTATAAATATATTTTTTTCTTCTGCCATTTTATATTGCTCCTTCTTTTTCAAATATTTTTAAAAATGTTTTTATCAAAAACTTAGTATCTCCCCACAAAGTTCTATCTCGAATATAATCAACATCCATTTTCATTCTTGTTTTAAAATCCGTACTACTTCTACCATTAACTTGCCAATACCCAGTAAGTCCCGGTTTTACAGAAGTAATAATTTCATAATTATCTCCCATATCTTTTATTTCTCTATGTAAATATGGACGTGGTCCTACAAGACTCATATCACCCTTCAATACATTTATAAATTGTGGAAATTCATCAATACTAGTTTTTCTTAAAAAATTACCTAACTTAGTAATTCTTGGATCATTTTTTAATTTTTTATATTTCTTATACTCTAATCTTGCATCTTCATTTTCTTCTAAATACTTTTCTAATTTTTCATCTGCATTCATTACCATTGATCTAAATTTATAAAATCTAAATTCTTTTCCATTTTTTCCAATTCTTAGTTGTTCATAAAATATTGGCCCATCATCTTCTTTAAGAACTTTTCTTGCTATATAAACAGCCATAGTTATAGGAACTAGTAGAACACATCCTACTAATCCACCTAAAATATCTATCAATCTTTTTACTACTTTATATAAAACTTTTCTAACTTCTACTTTTTCTTTTATATTTGGTTGTACAATTGCTTCGTCCACAATAATATTGCTTTCGCTGACATTTGCATTCATAAATACATCCCCCTTATAAACTTGCTCAAATACAACTTTATTATATATTATACCTCTCTTCTTTTCAACCTTTTTTGTGTCATTTTTCGATATTTTTTTACTAAAGAAGTCTAAAGTACTATTATTTTCAATACTTGAGACTTTTCTAGTAATTTTTGCATATTTTATTTATTATATCCAGTCTTTTTTATTATACTGTTACTTACATTTTTTACTGTTTCAGATGGTGTATAATCATCTTCTCCAAATGCTTCTTTATGTAGTTGTGTTACATTGCTTTCTAGTGTTACTGGTATTCCATACCATCTGTCCATTGTTATTCCTTTTGTTTGATATGGCCATCCAATGCTTTCTCCTACTTTGTATTTTGACATACTTGGTATCATTGATATTATATCTCCAGTTGTTATGTTTGTGTATACTGATGGTAATATATTATCTGCAAATGAATTTATTTGTGCTACACTTTTTGTTTTTAGTTTGTTAAACATTGCTTCAATTACTGTTCTCATTCTTTCTGTTCTTTTGTAATCTCCACCTGCTGTGTATCTAATTCTTGAGTATGATACTGCTTGTACTCCGTCTACATTATATGTTCCTGCTTGTGTTATGTGGTTTGAGGATTTTCCTGTTACTTTTGAAGTTTCGTCTATATATCCATTTATGTATTTTGTTTCTTCTGCTGTTATGTTTAGTGTTACTCCTCCTAGTTGGTCTACTGCTTTTGCAACTGAGTCAAAATTTACTGTTACGAATTCTTTTATGTTTAAGTCTAGGTTTTTATTAAGTGTGCTTATTGCTAATGGTGCTTCTCCATATGAGTATGCGTGTGTTATTTTGTCTAGTCCGTGTCCATCTATGTTTACATATGTATCTCTATATACTGATATTAATTTTATATCTCCTGTTGAGTTATTTATACTTGCGATTATTATACAGTCACTTCTGTTTCCTATTCCATAATCGTCTGATCTACTGTCTACACCAAATATTGCAATATTTCTGTAACCTGATAGATTTTCTTTTGCTTCTTGTGATATTCCTAAATCTTCTTCATTTAAGTCTACTTTTTGCATTTTTCCTAATTTATTGTTTACATACCAGAACATTGCTCCTACTAGTATGGCTAATATTATTACTAGTGTTAAAACTATTTTTCCAAATAATTTTAATTTTCCATGTTTTTTCTTTGTTTTTGATTTTGTTTTTTGCATATTATCACCATCTTTTTTGAATGCTTTTGGTATTTCTTCCTCTTCTTCTATTCTTTTTGTTTGTTTTTCTCTTCTTCCTTCGCTGTGTTTTCCAGCCATTTTAAATCGCCCCTTTTTCTTTTTTTATTTTATCGATTATAGTTTATTTGGATTCAGTTAGTATTAACTTGATGCCCATCTAAACATTTTTATATCATTATATTTTTTTAGTACTTGTTTGTATTTTTCATATTCTTCGTCCCACAGTTCTTCTGGTACTTTGTCAAATGCTGTAAATATTTTTTCTGCTTCTGTTAAGTATATTACTTGTTCTTGTGGTGACATTGCTTGATATTGTTTTGCGAATTTATTTAGCTTGTCTAACATTTCGTTTGCTTCTATAAAGTCCCAAAAGTCTTTTACTTTTAGTCCTAATAGTTTTATTTGCATTACTGCATATAATACCAAAGCAACTACTATGAATATTAATACATATACTATTGCTAGTAATCCCATCTTTCTACCACCTTTTTTGGTTTTTTTCAATTGTGCATTTTAATTGTAACATATATGATTTTTTTTTGCAATTTTTTTTGGGTATTTTATTATATTTTGTCGTTATTTTTTTATCGCATCAAAAAAAGTGCCTATTTTTAGCTTTTTATAAGCTTTTAGGCACTTTGATTTTTAATGTTTTTTTCTAAAAAATAATATAAAAATTGTTATTATAGCAATAATAAGTAATATTGATAATGCACTTATAAGTATTTTATAGTTTTTGTTATTATTTGTTATGTCTTTTGTTTCATAATATTGAAATGTTCCATCTTTTTTGTCATATTTATAATAATTATATTCACCATCGTTTAAATTCATTGCATATACAACAGCGAATCTATCATCTATTTCGTATGCATTATATTCTTGGTCATCTATTATTATAGTTGTTTTATTATAGTTATTTAATTCTCCGTCTGTAATAAATAAAGTTAACAATTTTGATGTTGTTTCATTGTATATTTTATAAGTATTATTGTCATATACTGCTGTCATTGTTTTTCCATTTTCATCTTTTATACCAATTATTGTAAGTTTAGTTATTGGGCTTTCTAATGCTGGTATGTCTATTTCATTTATTTTTATACTTGTGTCTTCATATGAATTTAATTTTGGTAGTTCTTCTCTATTTTCTATTACAGTATATTCTTTTTCATTTATTTTTATTTTAATTGATTTTCTTTCCTCTTGTGTTTGTTCTGTTTTTTCTTGTTCTTCCTCTTTTTCTTCTTGTTTATTTTCTGTTACTTGATTTTCTGTTGTTGAATTTGTCTTATCTATTTTTTTATCTTCATTCTGTTTTGATGTTTGTGTTTGAGGACTATTAGTATTTGTATTTTGATTTGGTTTTGACTGTGGCTGTTGATTTTGTGTTGTTCCTCCATTTTCTGTGTTTGGCTTTGAAGAAGGATTGCTTGGAGTTGGTTTTGGAGTAGGTGCAGGAGTTGGTGTTGGAACTGGGGTTGTTTTTGCCGTTACTGAAATTGTTTTTGAAGATGATATGTCTGTATTTTTGCCATCTTGAGTTGTTACATCTCCTGATACTTTAATATTTATACTTCCTGTTCCTTTGCTATTGCAAGTAATACTAAATGTTTTTGTTGTATTTAATGCATCTTCTGTTGCATCTGCATAACTTTTTGTAACTCCATCTGTTGCTCCAGATGCTGTTATTTTTATATTCCATGCGGCAACATTTGATATTGTAACTTTTATAGTAACATTGTTTCCGCTTTCTACTGAAGATGGTGCACTAATTGATACACCACCAGCAGCCAATACTACTTGTGGGAATATTAACATTATTGCCAATATTAATGTTATATATATTTTTTTCATATTTACTGATATTCCTTTCTTGCAAGGTGCAAAATTTGATCAAAATATTGTATTTCACAATTATTTTTCAAACTTATCTCCTTATTTTATTGTTTTATATTATTTATTCCTAATAAATGTTGTCTTAATTTTAACAAATCTGCTGAATTTATTGTGTTTCCGTTAACTAATGCTGCAGCTTTTTTATTTGCTCCTTTTAATTCTAATGTACCTATTAAGTGTTGTCTCATTTTTAAAAGGTCTGCTGAATTTATTTTTCCATCTCCATTTATATCCCCGTATATAACTACTGTATATTTTTCTGCCCCATAAGAAATTTCTGTACCTGTTGATATGATATTTGTTGATGTTTTTATATTAATATCTTTGTTTTGTAATTTGTTTTTTATGTTATTTATTGTTTCTCCAACAACAAATCCGTTAGTAAATTCATTTTCTATTTTATAATTTGCTTTGGTTAGATATTCTTTTAGTGTTGTATTGTTTTGAGCTTTTGCAACTATTGTATATGAAAATGTATTGCTTATTCCTCCATATGTTACGGTCACATTATATTCTCCTGGTTTTGTTGAATCAAATCCTGATATTGTATAATCTTTAATTTCTTTTTGTTCTTTAGTATAATTTGCAGTTACTTTCATTCCTGTTACATCTAGTTTTTCGCCTACTATATATGTAGTTTTTTTAGGAGGTACTATTGATAGTGATTTTAAGCTATTTACTGTTTCTTTTTCTTTTACAACAATAACTCCATCTGTTTTTCTTCTTAACATTACATAGATTTTATTTTTTATTGATGTTAAACTTAAGTTCCCAGCACTTGCAGCATTGTCTACATTTTTTCCTTCTTGTTCTATTTCTTTTGTTTTTTCATTGTATGCATATAATATTGTTTTTCCATTTTGTGTTTCTGAAATTTCTGTCGCTAATATATAGAGATTTCCTTGTGATACTGTTACTTTTGGATCTCCTAATTCTATATTTGTATTTATTGTTTCAAAGTTCGTTCCATCAAAAGCAACCATTCTCATTGTTTTATTATTTGTATCACTTCCTAATACAAAATACATTTTATTATTTAATGAAACAACATCATATTGGTTGGCATTCATTGTATTTGGTATCTCTTTGAATTTTTTATCTTGTAATTCATATAGTCTTATTTTGTTATTAGCTTGTCTACATGTAACATATGTTTTATTATTTATATTTTCTATTGCTGTTGTTCCAATTAAGTCTCTAGAGTTTCCTTGATAATAAATTCCTACTAATTCAAATTTATTATTATTTAATTCGTATAACGATGCTTTTTGACTTTCTGTATTTACCGTTAAATATATTTTGTGATTCAATATTTTGTATGCATATGAACCATTATTATTAACCATTTCTGTTACTTTGTTCCATCCATTACTATATTTGTATAATATAATTTTATCAAAGGTTGATACCAATAAATATAGTTCATTGTCTAAATTTAATAAAGATGCTTTAGTTAAATTATTGCTGTTTTCTATGTTGGATATGTTTATGTTTGTCCATATATCTTTATCATATGTATGCGTATATATTTTATTATTGCCAATACTTACTGTATAAAGTTTATCATCATATGAAATTGTATCTATGTTTTTTATTAAATATTCATTTTCTCCTGTTTCATCTTTAAATTTTGTATCTTTCCATATGTCATAATCTGCTACATCTGGTATTGTTACATCTAATGTCATTGTGTTGCCTTTACTACTCGATATGTTTTTTATGACTATTCCAGAGTTTGTTCCATCACTATATGTTAATGCACCTTTTGTTATATTTAGGTCACTTGAACCTATTGATGTTTTTCCAGCTTCTTTTGAATATGCTGCATTATAGATTTCATTTCTTAGTGTGCTATCATCTTTTTTTCCAGACTCTTCTCTAAAAACATATATTCCTGTTTTTCCTTTGTTATTGCTTAATCCTGTTACTGTGGTATCCACTCTATATATAATAACTCCAGAATGTCCAATTACTCTGTCTAGATGATCCATATCTTCTGATTTTTTTCTAAATTCTACTACAAATAATTCATATTCATTTAATGGTGATTTCAATATATATGCTTGATTTCCATTTGGATCATCTTGTGTATTTAATGTTAGTGTTTGGCTAGTAGTTATTGTATCAATTGTTAGCCAATTTGTGTATTTCATTCTTAAATATGCTAATGGATATGACATATTTCTGCTTACTCCTCCCATTATATCCCATGTATATACAGGATATGAGCTTGGTGTAGATGTGTATAAGTCTGGATATCCTAATGAATGTAAAAATTCGTGTGTTATTACTCCTGCTCCATTATTTTCCAATGTATATGTATTTAGCATATTATATGTTCCTATCTTTTTGTTTGACCAATTTTTATCTGCTCCATAATCGCTTTTATGGCTTACAAATGTTGAATTTGATTCTGCTAATGCTGTACCACCTTTTAGGATTATTGATACATTGTCTATAAAACCATCATTATTATAGTCTATAATTTCATTTGTTTCTTTTATTGAATCTACTATGTTATCTATTATTTGATAATCTAAGTTATTTTTGTCTAAACCATCACTGGTAAACGGTAATTCGAAGGGTATAATTTTTGTTCCATCATATTGTGGAAATATGTTTTTTAGGTTAAATTTTCCATATGATACTTTATTTAGATATCCTTTTACTGCTAGTTCGTTTGTTCCATTGTACATTTCCATTATTTTAGCAGTATTTTTTTCTAAATATTCTTTTCCTTCTGTATCTCCTTTAAAGTATGCTAAAAAAATTACATTTGCAAAGTTTTCTTTTGGTTTGTCTGATGATTTTGCATATGTAAATAAAGGCATTATTATTGCTCCTATCATTATAATAATTAATGCTAAATTTGTTATTTTTTTCATATTTTCTGTCATTCCTTTCTTTAAAGGCACAAAATTTGATTGAAAATATTGTATTTTACAATTATTTTTCAGACTTTTCCCCTTTTTTTATTTTCTTATCTTAAATATATCATATAATATTTTTTTCGACAATATTTTTTAAAAATTATTTTTTGTCATTTTTTTACATATTTAAAAAGTGCCTATTTTTAGCTTTTTATAAGCTAGCTTTTAGGCACTTCGTTTTTTATACTTTATGCATTTGCTTTTAGTTTGCAAATTTCATAATTCATTCTGCTATGTTCTAATGCATTTTTGTTTTCGTAATCTCTTAGCATTTTTATTTGTTCTTTGTAATTTCTAGTTTGTCCATCTAATATTTTAGCTGTATTTATATTTATCATTATATCTACTTTTTCGTTTATTATTTCTAATGTTGGTTTTATTACATTGAACACTTCATTTTTTAGCACTGTTACATCTTGTTTTAATTCCTTTATGTCTGCTTCCATAGAGTCTAGTTTCTGCAATACTATTTTTTCAAATTCAGCACTCATACTATCCCTCCTTTCCTTATTTAATTTCCTTTTCTTTTCTCTTTTGCTTCTAGAATAAAGTTTAAAGTTTGAAGCAATAATATGAATTTCGAATTAAATTTTCATATTGAAATCAATTTTTTGAAGCAATAATTTTTATACTTATATATAAAAATATAACTTAAAGATTAAAAAGGTATGGTTATATATTACCACACCTTTTTTCAAAAAACAATATTTTTCACAAAAATTTCACATTTTTATTATTTATTTTCTAATCTTTTTTCATTTTCAATTATTGTCATTATTATTTCAACTGTTTTCTCAAAATCATCATTTTTTATAACATAATCATATAGTTTTATTTTTGATTCTTCATATTCTAGTCTTCCTAAACGGATTTGCATTTCTTCTTCTGTTAAATTGTCTCCTCTATTTTCAAGTCTTCTTCTTAATTCATCTTTATCTACTTTTAAAAATATTGTAACAATTTTTGTGTCTTCTTTTAATAATTTTACTAGGTTTTCTGTTCCGTTTACTTCTATATCTTTTACTATTATTTTTCCACTTTGAATTTTATCATTCATTAATTTTCTTGATGTTCCATAGTAATTTTCGTGGTGTAAGTCATATTCATAAAATTCGTTGTTTTTTATTTTTTCTTCAAATTGTTCTTTTGTTATAAAATGATATTGTATTCCTTCTTCTTCTCCAACTCTTGGATTTCTAGAAGTAAAAGATGGAAGTGATTCTACTTCTTCCATTCTTTTTATTAATTCTTTTTTTATTGTGTCTTTTCCTGCTCCTGAAACTCCAGATAGTATTACCAACATTTTTGTTTTTCTCCTTTTTGATTTTTATTAGTTTTCTTCACTTTCTTCGTTTTGTTCTTCAGTTGTTTCTTCTGCTTTTTCATTTTCTTCAACTGCATTTTCTGAAGTTTCTTCTTGTTCATCTTCTCTTATGATATTAACTTTTCCTTCTGCTATTTCGTTTGCAGCTATTGTTACTGGTGATTTGTCTTTTATTTTTATTAATGGTTCGTCTCCTTCTGCTATTTGT
>OGYP01001390.1_pt1 | contig 11840 bp, 10 predicted proteins | sample 1576571 | NCBI WGS metagenome assembly OGYP01 (sample SAMEA3541559, study PRJEB24748) | human gut metagenome | biome: human gut; feature: human-associated habitat; material: faeces | place: China | collected 2012
TCGGCTCGGTGTCCTCGCATCCGTTGGGGCAGAAGGTATCAACTTGCGGTGCGCCACAAATTCGGCGGCACCGTGGCGGTCTTGGCATGGATACACCTCCTTTGTTTTCGGTATATACCGATTATAACGCTTGGGGCAGAAAAAAGCAATCTTCTTTTCAAAAGCCACTGCAATTTCCGTCCTCATATAGATACGGACTGATATTCGGAGTCGAAAACTGCGTGTGAGCCATGTTCGTATTCTCAGATCATCTGCATTTGACAGAACTTCGCAGGGCAAGATGAATTTGCTTGGATCCCTTATGGGTTTAGTTTCCATACAAGCCGTTCACGGGTGGTTGTCCACTTATGAACGGCTTGTAACTTCTCCCCCCTACGGCATATTATGCCAGCGCAGGCAGGGCCACCCGCAACCCAATCCCGGCAAATCCGTATCTATGGGCAGACGAAGCTGTAAAGCACATTCTTGAAAATAGGCCGTACACCGGGTGCGCGGTAAACTTCAAAAGTACAACGGTCAGCTTCAAGGTTCACAAGAAGATCTACAACCCCGTAGAGGAGCAGCAAATCATTCCGAATATGCAGGAGCCGATCATCTCCGAGGAACTGTTTGACCGTGTACAGGAGACCCGCCAAAACCCGCAGCAGTTCAAATTTTCTGCATAAAGCAGAACACGGTGCAGCCCCTTTTCAGAGGCTGCACCGTATCCTGCATAAAACCCTCGTTATCCGCCCGTCACAAATCTCTGACTGGCTTTTTTACATTTTCTTATGATTTCGACTACCGACAGCGCCACATGGTGGCGCACGCAAGGCTCCTTTTTCACGGCGATCTGCCGCTTCTCAGTTCTTCAGGCTCTGCAGCGGAGCGGGGATGCGGCCGCCACGGGCGATGAAATCTGTGCTGGCGGCTTCATGGACCGGCATCACCGGCGCAGAACCCAACAGGCCGCCCAGTTCCACCATGTCACCCACATCCTTCCCCTCCACGGGGATGATACGGACAGCGGTGGTCTTGCTGTTGACCATGCCCACCGCCGCCTCGTCAGCGATGATGGCGGAGATGGTCTCGGCAGTGGTGCTGCCGGGCACGGCGATCATATCCAGCCCCACGGAGCATACGCAGGTCATGGCCTCCAGCTTATCCAGCGTCAGGGTACCGTCCAGAGCGGCGGCGATCATGCCCTCGTCCTCCGACACCGGGATAAAGGCGCCGGACAGTCCGCCCACATGAGAGGACGCCATGACGCCGCCCTTCTTCACGGCGTCGTTCAGCAGCGCCAGCGCCGCCGTGGTGCCGTGGGTTCCGCAGACGGACAGCCCCATCTCCTCCAGGATCCGGGCCACGCTGTCTCCGATGGCAGGGGTGGGCGCCAGCGACAGGTCTACGATGCCGAAGGGAGTATCCAGTCGCCGGGAGGCCTCGGTGGCCACCATCTGACCCACACGGGTGATCTGGAAAGCCGTCTTTTTGATGGTCTCCGCCACCACGTCAAAGGGCTGGTCCTTGCAGGACCGCAAGGCGTGGTGTACCACGCCGGGGCCGGAGACGCCCACATTGATGACGCTGTCGGCCTCACCCACCCCATGGAAGGCCCCGGCCATAAAGGGGTTATCCTCCACGGCGTTGCAGAACACCACCAGCTTGGCGCAGCCCAGCCCGTCGGTGTCACGGGTCAGATGGGCCGTCTCCTTAATGATGCGCCCCATGCGGGCCACGGCGTCCATGTTGATGCCCGCCTTGGTGGAGCCCACGTTGACACTGGAGCAGACGATATCCGTCTCCGCCAGCGCCTGCGGAATGGCCCGCAGCAGCAGCTCGTCGCCGTGGGCAAAGCCCTTCTGCACCAGCGCCGAGTAGCCGCCGATGAAGTCCACGCCGCAGGTCTTGGCAGCCCGGTCCATGGCGTGGGCAAAGGGAACGTAGTCCTCCGTGTTGCAGCCGCCGGCCACCAGTGCCATGGGGGTCACGGAGATGCGCTTGTTGACGATGGGAATACCGAACTCCCCCTGGATCTCCTCGCCCGTCCGCACCAGATGCTGCGCCCGGCGGCAGATCTTGTCATAGATCTTCTCGCAGCAGCGCTTGGGATCCTCACTGACGCAGTCCAGCAGGGAGATACCCATGGTGATGGTGCGGATATCCAGATGGCGCTTATCGATCATGTCAATGGTATCAAAAATGTGATGTATACTCAGCATGGCTCCCCCTCTTACAGCTTGTGCATTGCGTCGAAGATGTCCTCCCGCTGGATACGCAGAGACAGGTCACGGGCCTCGCCGTAGGCGGTGATGTCGGTCCGCAGCTGCTCGAAGGAGCCCCGGCACCCTGCCAGATCCACCACCATCATCATGGTAAAGCACCCCTCCATGATGGTCTGGCTGATCTCCAGCACGTTGACCCCATGCTGGGCCAGTGTGCCGCACACACCGGCAATGATGCCCACCTGATCTTTTCCTACCACGGTCACGATGGCTTTCATATTTTTCCACTCCGTTCTGTAATTCTTCCGTCAGCTTGACATTTCTCTGTCCAGTGGACAGAGATCTGACGCTTTCCTGACGCATTATTATACCGGATTTTTCCCGGACTGACAAGCGTTTTTGCCAAATCGGATGCCCTCCGTCATAAATGGCAAGAACCCCCGGCCGGACATCCATCCGGCCGGGGGGCTGATCCGATTTTACGTCAATACGCCTGACCGGATATTTTACATTGGCAGCTTCCCCTACACGCCCAGACGGGTCCAGAGTCGGTCGTACAGGCGCAGGGTCTCAGCGGGGAGATTCTCATAGATCTCACAGCGACGGAGCACCTCCTCCGAGGGGGCCATGATCTCGTAGATCTCCGGGTCCAGCGGTTCCTCGTTGACCTCCTCATAGTAGGCCGGGTACTCCTCCAGCGCCTCACCGTTGGGGGAGGCATACCAGATGTAGTCCATGTTGGCCAGATTGGCCTTTGTAGAGGCGATGAAGTTGATCCACTCCTCCGCCTCGGACATATGCTGGCTGCTCTTCAGGATGCACATGGCATCCACAAACCAGTTGCTGCCCTCCTCCGGGACAACGAAGGCCAGATCCTCGTTATTCTCCAGCATGGTCAGGTAATCGCCGGCGTAATACATGGCCACGGCAGCGTTGCCGCCCTCCATTTTCTGGAACACCTCATCCATAACGAAGGCCTGATACACACCATTGTCCTTGGCCTGCTTCAGCAGGGCGAAGGCCTCCTCCAGTTGGTTCTCGTCGGTGGTATTGATGCTGTATCCCAGATACAGCAGGGCCGCCGCCAGAGCGTCACGGGAGTTGTTGATCATCAGCACCTGTCCGGCGTACTGGGGGTCGAACATGGCGCTCCAGCTGGTGATGGGCTGGGAGACCATGGTGGTGTTGTAGATGATGCCCAGCGTACCCCAGGTGTAGGGGACGGTGTACTTGTTCTCCGGGTCGTAGCTGAGGTTCTTATAGGTATCGGCAATGAGGTCAAAGTTGGGGATGTGGCTGTAATCCAGCTCCGCCAGCATATCCTCGTCAATGAGCCGGGCGATCATATAGTCCGAGGGGACGATGACATCGAAGTCAGCGCCGCCCATTTTGATGAGGGAGTACAGAGCCTCGTTGCTCTCCGCCGTCTGGTAGTTGACCCGGATGCCGGTCTCCTCCTCAAACTGGGTGATGAGGCTCTCGTCGATATACTCGCCCCAGGAGCACACGTTCACCACCCGGTCGGACCGGGCGGAGCGGCCGGTGACGATCAGCGTCACCACCAGCACGCAGGCTGCCAGTCCCGCCCCCACACGGCGCAGGGTCTTATGGAGCTTGCTGCGGTTGGGGTGATGGGCCGCCGACGGAGCGGCGTGATGCTCCGCCTTCAGGCGGTGGTCGGCACGGCTCTCCCGCAGGTTCACGACGGCCAGCAGCACCAGCACCGTCACGAACAGCAGGGTGGAGATGGCGTTGATCTCCGGGCTGACCCGCTTTTTGGTCATGCCATAGATGGTCATGGCCAGCGTGGAGGAGCTGGTACCGGCGGTGAAGTAGCTGATGATGAAGTCATCCACAGACATGGTGAAGGCCGTCAGAGCGCCGGAGACGATACCGGGCTTGATCTCCGGGATCACCACACGCCAGAAGGCCTGCATCCACGTGCAGCCCAGATCCTGCGCCGCATCGATGAGGTTGCGGTCCATCTGGCGCAGCTTGGGTCCCACGGACAGGATCACATAGGGGATGTTGAAGCAGATATGGGCGATCAGCAGTGTGCCGAAGCCCATGGTCAGGCGCTCCGGCAGCACCACCAGCGACTGCCACGAATTCATCCACCCGGCGAAAGCGCCCCAGCCGTTGAAGAACACCACGAACAGCAGGCACAGGCTGACGCCGGTGACGATATCCGCATTCATCATGGGGATGTTGTTGACGGCGTTCACCGCCGCACGACGGCGGCGGCTCATGGCGTACAGGCCGATGGCGGCGAAGGTGCCGGCGATGGACGCCACGATGGTGGACAGCAGCGACACCAGCAGGGTGGTATAGACGCTGTTCATAATGAGCCGGTTGGAGAGAAGGGACTCGTACCACTTCAGGGAGAAGCCCTTCCACACGCTGGAGCTGGTGCCGGCGTTGAAGGAAAAGACGATCAGGATGATGATGGGGGCATAGAGAAACAGGAACACCAGCGCCATCAGCAGCCGGTCGCCAAAGCGATTCTGGGTGCGGCTCATAGCTTCACCGCCTGTTCCTCGCCCTCACCGAAGCGATTCATCACCAGCATACACACCAGCACGATGATCATCATCACCAGCGAAATGGCAGCGCCCAGCTGGGGGTTGTAGGCACCCCCCAGAAACTGCCTCTCAATAAGGTCGCCCAGCAGCAGCTCCGTGCCGCCGCCCAGCATCCGGCTGATGGCGAAGGTGGACACCGACGGCACGAACACCATGGTGATGCCCGACACCACGCCCGGCAGGGACAGGGGCAGGATCACCCGGCGGAACACCGTCAGGCTGCCGGCCCCCAGATCACGGGCGGCCTCCAGCAGGGAGTGGTCCAGCTTGATGATGACGGAATAGATGGGCAGGATCATAAAGGGCAGGTAGTTATACACCATGCCCAGCACCACAGCCCCCTGGGTATTCATCATGGAGAAATACTCCAAGTTGGTGCCGAAGATGTGGTTATAGAGGCTGATAAGGCCGATCTTCTGGAACAGCTGGTTCAAAAGTCCGTTGTTTTCCAGAATGGTCATCCACGAATAGGTCCGCAGCAGGAAGTTCATCCACATGGGCAACATAATGAGCACCATGGCCGTCCGCTGAAAGGAGGCCCCCTCCCGGCTCATGAGATAGGACACCGGGTAGCCGATGATCAGACAGATCATCGTGGCAATGATGGCCAGCTTGAAGGACCGGAGGAACACCTCCGTATAGCCCCCCATCTGCACGAAGTTATCCAGCGTAAAGCCGCCGTCGGCGGAAGAAAAGGCGTAGACCACCATAATGACAATGGGGGCCACCACGAAGATCGCCATCCACACCTCGTAGGGTACGGCGAACCGGGAGAGCTTATTCTTCATCCCCGCTCTCCTCCTCGTCCGTCTCCAGAGAGGCGTCCGCCAGCTCCTCATACTCCTCGGAGTAGGAGCTGTAATCTCCGAACTGGCCGGAGTATTCGCTCTTTTTCATGATGTGGAAGCCGTCGGGATCGATCTTCACGCCGATGCGGGCGCCCTCCGGGGAGTGATCCGTGGTCTGAATGAGCCACTTGAAGCCCCGGAAGTCCACAATGATATCGTACTGCATCCCCTTGAAGGTGACGCTGGTGACAGTGCCTACCAGCTGCCCCTGCTCCACGGGGACGATGTCGATATCCTCCGGACGGATGACCACGTCCACCGGCTCGTTGGGGGCGAAGCCGCCGTCCACGCAGGGGAACTCCCGGCCGTACATCTTCACTACCTTGTCCCGGACCATGACGCCGTTCAAAATATTGCTCTCACCGATAAAATCCGCCACGAAGGCGTTCTTCGGCTCGTTGTAGATATCCTCCGGGGTGCCGATCTGCTGGATACGGCCCTTGTCCATCACCACCACGGTGTCGGACATGGTCAGGGCCTCCTCCTGATCGTGGGTAACGTATACAAAGGTAATGCCCATCTGCTGCTGGATCCGTTTCAGCTCGATCTGCATATCCTTCCGCAGGCGCAGGTCCAGGGCACCCAGCGGCTCGTCCAACAGCAGCACCTTGGGCCGGTTCACCAGCGCACGGGCAATGGCCACACGCTGCTGCTGGCCGCCGGAGAGCTGATGGATCCTCCGGTGCTCAAAGCCCTTCAGGCTCACCACGCCCAGCATCTCTGTCACCCGCTGCTCGATCTCGTCGGCAGGCACCTTGGCGATCCGCAAGCCAAAGGCGATGTTTTCAAAGACATCCAGATGGGGAAACAGGGCATACTTCTGAAAGACAGTGTTGATCTGCCGCTTATGCGGCGGAACGTCATTGATCCTCACACCGTCAAAGGTGACGTCTCCCGACGTGGGCGTCGTGAAGCCGCCAATGATCCGCAGCGTTGTGGTCTTGCCACAGCCGCTGGGGCCAAGCAGTGTGAGGAATTCGGAATCGTTGATATACAGATTGATGTGATCGAGAACCAGCTCGTCGTCAAACGCCATGCAGAGGTCCCGCAGGCGAATCAACTCTTTGGACATTTATCCTCCCCCGTTCGTTAAATAATATCTACCTCTTTTCTCTGTTCAAAGGGAGGCCTTGCGGACAGGCCTGATATCTCTCGTTGAAATTTGGCAGATTCACTATATATAAAAAGCGAAGAAATGTCAATGAATATTTTTCCCTGTTTAAGGAAAATTCTGCACGGTGGAGAATTTTACTCGTTTTTTTCGGAGATTTCCGGGGAATGGCAGAAAAAAGCCCCGGCTGCACCGGGCAGCCGGGGCGGCGATCAGCCAAAATATTTTTCCCGGAAGGGGACGCTCTCCACCTGAAAGCTGCGGCCCCGGAGATAACTCAGCAGACCGGCGTCCGTGGGGAAGTCGAAGGTCAGGCGGTAGGAATACAGGGCCTGCCGGGTCTCGCCGTAGCGGCGGTTCACCTGCCCGTCGCCGTACTTGCCGTCCCCCAGCAGGGGGCAGCCCAAGTCCGCCATGGTGGCACGGATCTGGTGGGTGCGGCCCGTCAGCAGCTCCACCTCCAGCAGGGACAGCTCCTCACGGGTCTCCAGCGTCCGGTAGCGGGTGACAGCGGTCTTGCCGCCGGGGACGGGCCTGTGGTATACGGCCACCTGCTTTTTCTTTTCGTCCTTCAGCAGGAAGCAGGACACCTCCCCCTGCGGCGGCCGGGGCGCACCCACGGTGATGCAGAGGTAGCGTTTGTCGATCTCACGATCCCGGATCTTCTGGTTGATGATCCGCAGGGTCTCGGCGTTTTTGGCGGCGATGACGATTCCGCCGGTGTTGCGGTCGATGCGGTTGCACAGCGCCGGGGTGAAGGCATTCTCCCACCGGGGGTTCCACTCCCGCTTCTGGTAGAGGTATGCCTGAATGTGGTTGATGAGGGTGTTGACCTTCTCCGTCTCGTCGGCGTGGACCACCAGACCGGGGCGCTTGTTCAGCAGCATCAGATTCTCGTCCTCGTAGACGATATCCAGGCTGGGACGGAACAGGGTGAGGAACAGGTTATCCTCTCTGGGCTTGTCGAAGAACTCGTCGTTGATGTATAGTTGCAGCACGTCCCCCTCCTGCAGGCGCTGATCCCGCTGGGCCCGGCCTCCGTTGACCTTGATGCGCTTGAGGCGGATGTACTTTTGCAGCAGGGCCGGCGGCAGCAGCGGCAGGGCCTTGGAGACGAAGCGATCCACCCGCTGTCCGGCGTCATTTTTCCCGATGGTCAGCTCCCGCATGGCGTGTTTCCTCCTTTGATGGATGCTGTTTAAGGCTATTGTACCTGATTTTCGGAAATTGTCAAAATATTTCGCAGAAAATGTTTGACAAGCCGGGTGCAATCCTCTATAATACTATTCGTGTCATTAAGAGGTGTACTATGCGATTGAATGTAAACCGACTGCTGCATACCCCCGACGCCAGTCAGGAGGTCCGGTTTGAGATGGATCTGTCTCAGCTGGATTTCGGCGGCGCTATGCCCATTACCCGTCCGGTCACTGTGGAAGGCCGTATTCGGAATCAGGCCGGGGTTCTGCTGTGCCAGCTGGAGATGCATACGACGCTGCACTGCGTGTGTGACCGGTGCATGGAGGAATTCGATGCGCCCAAGTCCGTTTCTTACTCGTGCGTTCTGGCCGAGGAGAGGCAGGAGGAGGACAGCGACGAGATCATCCTGCTGGAGCACGACGAGGTGGATCTGGCGGAATTGGCCAGAGATGCGTTCATTCTCGACATGGACACGAAAACTCTTTGCTCCGAGGACTGTAAGGGTCTTTGCCCCGGCTGCGGCGTGAACCTCAACCGGGAGCCCTGCCGCTGTAAAAAGCAGGTGGATCCGAGGCTTGCCAAGCTGGCCAGTCTCCTGCAGGAGAAGGAGTAAAGCGCTTCTCTATACTATCAATTACTGCTCAGGCAGTTAAGACCAAGGAGGTGTCAACATGGCAGTACCCAAGGGAAAAGTATCCAAGCAAAGACGCAACAAGAGACGCAGCTCCGTGTGGAAGCTGGCGACTCCCGGTCTGGTGGCCTGCACCAAGTGCGGTGCGCTGCATCTGCCTCACAGAATGTGCCCGGAGTGCGGTACCTACAATGGCCGTGAGGTCAAGCAGGTCAAGTCCGTGGCCGCTGGCAAATAATGATCGTGTGTCCTTGACAGGCGGGAAGCGTGGCTTTCCGCCTGCTTTTCTTTTTGCAGTGAAGGTCTGTATGTCTTCGGCGGGATATCATGGTCGGTGCCGCAGCATGGGTGATGCCGTGCCACGGCAGAAGATCGCTGCGGGGTGGTCGGAGGACGCAGCTGCGAAAAGCCTGCCGCCATACGCAGAACGCAAGGCGAACAGGGCTCATAACGAATCAAGCGCAGGGGAGACGAGCCGTCTCTCCTGCGCTTGATTTTACTCCATCTCATCCAGCGTCAGCCGGAAGCTGGGGAGGAAATGCCCCCGGAAATAGGTCAGCTCCGGCAGATGAAAATCATCCAACGCCTGCTCTGTCTGCTCCGCCGCCCGGCGGAACTCCAGATTCCCGGCCTTCAGCTCCTCCAGACATTTGATGTGGGCGGACAACTTGTCCGCCGCCTTCACCAGTTCCTCCACCTCCGGGTCTGTGGGGGTCAGGGCCTCGGCAAAGTCCGGCTGCAGCTCCGGCGGCAGCATCCCCACCAGCTTGCCGCAGGCGATGTGCTCCACCTGCTTGTAGGCATCCCGGATGGCGGGATTGTAGTACTTGATGGGGGTAGGCATATCCCCGGTGAGGATCTCGCTGGCGTCGTGGTACAGGGCCGCCACCGCCACCGCGCCGGGGTCCACCCGGCCGCCGAAGCAGCGGTTGCGGATCACCGCCAGCGCATGGGCCAGCACTGCCACCTGATGGCTGTGCTCCTGAATGTTCTCCGGCTGGCTGTTACGCATCAGCGCCCAGCGGGAGATGAACCGCATCCGGGACGTATAGGCAAAAAAGTGTTCCATGTTATGTCACCTCTCCCATCAGGATATCGTTTACTACGCCTGTGATCTTCACATGACGAACGGTGTTATGGTAATCCTCCTGTGTCTGCACCTCCACCGGCATATAGTTGGGGGCATGACCGGCGGCGCAGCCGTCCTTGCGCTGCTCGAAGAGCACGGGATAGGTCTGGCCTACGCAGCCCTGCAGATAGGCACGGTGCAGCTCCGCCGCCACCGCCGCCGCACGGGCGGCACGCTCCTCCTTCACCGGGCCGGGGACCTGCTCCATCTCCGCCGCCTTCGTGCCGGGGCGGATGGAGTAGGGGAAGATGTGCATCTGGGCAAAATCGCAGCGGCGCAGGAAAGCCAGCGTCTGGGAGAACTCCTCCTCCGTCTCGCCGGGGAAGCCGCAGATCAGGTCCGTGGTGATGGCGGGCCGGGGAAAGTACTGCCGCAGCAGAGTCACGGACCGGAGGAACCGGGCGGTGTCATACCGGCGATTCATGCGCCGCAGGGTGGCGTCACAGCCGGACTGCATGGACAGGTGGAACTGGGGGCAGAGGTTAGGGAGCCGGGCGGCCCGACGGCAGAAATCCTCCGTCACGGTGCGGGGCTCCAGACTGCCCAGCCGCAGACGCATCTCTCCCGCCGCCTGCGACACCGCCTCCAGCAGGTCGATGAGGCTGCGGCCGTCCTTGAAGTCCTGACCCCAGGAGGAGATCTCGATGCCGGTAAAGACCACCTCCCGGTAGCCCTCCCGCCGCAGCTGCTCCGTCTGGCGCACCGCCTCCTCCAGCGGCAGGGACCGCACCGGCCCCCGTGCATAGGGGATGATACAGTAGGTGCAGAAGTTGACGCAGCCGTCCTCCACCTTCAGCATGGCCCGTGTCCGGGCCGCCATGCCCCCGGCAGGCAGCACCTCGAAGTTGCGGCGGCGTAGGGCTTCGTCCACCGCCACACGGCTGCGGTGGTCCTCCGCCGCCTGCTCCAGCAGGGTCAGAAACTCCATCCGGTCGCCGGTGCCGCCGATGAGGTCGATGCCCAGCTCCTGAGCCTCCGGGGTATGGGTCTGCACATAGCAGCCGCAGGCAGCCACCACGGCCTGGGGATTGCGGCTCTTGGCCCTGCGGATCATCTGCCGGGATTTTTTATCGCTGACGGCGGTGACGGAGCAGGTGTTGATGATGTAGGCGTCCGCCGGGGACTCAAAGTCCACCAGCGTGTGGCCACGCCGCTGAAGCTCCTGCTCCATGGCCTGCGTCTCGTATTGGTTGACCTTGCAGCCGAGGGTGTAAATAGCAACTCGCATGGGGATTCTCCTTGCACTTTGCGGTTTTCTCCGATATAATAAGAATTTGTCTACATTATACGGTATCCGGCCGCCGGTGGCAAGAGGGTCTTTGCCCCTCCCCCCTGTCCGGCGCCGGTTTTTCTGAAAAAACGGGAGGTCTGCGCTATGATCTATCTGGACCACGCCGCCACCACGCCCCTGCCGGAGGCTGTGGCGGATACCATGTATGATGTGCTGCGCCATCAGTTCGGCAATCCCTCCGCCCAGTATCCTCTGGGCCGGGAGGCCAAGGAGCTGGTGGAGGAGGCACGCCGCACCATCGCCGGGGCGCTGGGGTGCCAGCCCTCGGCCCTGCACTTCACCTCCTGCGGCACGGAGTCGGACAACTGGGCCATCCGGGCCGCCGCATGGCAGGGCCGCCACACGGGGCGGCACATCATTACCACCGCCGTGGAGCACAGCGCCGTGCTGGAGCCTTGCCGCCAGCTGGAACAGGAGGGGTATGAGGTCACCTACCTCAAGCCCGACCGCACGGGGCATATCTCCGCCGGGCAGGTGGCGGAGGCCCTGCGGGAGGACACGGTACTGGTGTCCGTGATGCTGGTGAACAACGAGACGGGGTGTCTCTTCCCCGTGGCGGATATCGCCCGGCTGCTGAAGGAGCGGGGGAGCCGTGCGCTCCTCCACTGCGACGCCGTGCAGGGCTTTCTGAAGGTTCCCTGCGCTCCGGCGGGGTGGGGCGTGGATCTGATGAGCCTGTCCGCCCACAAGATCGGCGGCCCCAAGGGCATCGGCGCTCTGTACGTCCGTCCGGACCTGCGGAACCTGCGGCCCCTGCTGGCCGGCGGCGGGCAGGAGGAGGGGCTGCGCTCCGGCACGGAGGCCACCGCTCAGATAGCGGGCTTTGCCAAGGCCGTGGCGCTGCGGC
>OGYP01001392.1_pt1 | contig 11831 bp, 10 predicted proteins | sample 1576571 | NCBI WGS metagenome assembly OGYP01 (sample SAMEA3541559, study PRJEB24748) | human gut metagenome | biome: human gut; feature: human-associated habitat; material: faeces | place: China | collected 2012
GCGCCGGAATACTGAATGTCCCCATTCAACCGGAGGGCGCCATGGAGATCGCACGTATTTAGTGCCGAAGAAGCCATTCAAGAAGCAAGTCGTAACCACAAAGTAATCTTAGTTCGTTTAGAAACAAGTCCAGAAGATATTGAAGGTATGCACGTATCTCAAGGTATCTTAACTGTACGTGGTGGTATGACAAGTCATGCTGCTGTAGTAGCTCGTGGTATGGGTACTTGCTGCGTAAGTGGTTGTGGTGATATCAATATGCATGATGATGAAGGATATTTTGAAATTGATGGTGTGAAATATCACCGTGGAGATTGGATCAGTTTAGATGGTTCAACAGGAAATATTTATGGTAGTGCGATTAAAACCGTTCCTGCAAGTATTTCAGGTGACTTTGAACGTTTCATGAATTGGGCGGATGAAAGACGTACATTAAAAGTTCGTACAAATGCTGATACACCACATGATGCAAAACAAGCACATGAATTTGGTGCGCAAGGTATTGGTTTAGTTCGTACGGAACACATGTTCTTTGAAGGTGATCGTATTAAAGCGGTTCGTGAAATGATTGTTTCTAAAACGGCTGCACAAAGACGTGTTGCCTTAGAAAAAATCTTGCCTATGCAAAGAAGTGACTTTGAAGGTATCTATGAAGCTATGGAAGGTCTTCCAGTGACAATTCGTTACTTGGATCCACCTTTACATGAATTCTTACCTACAAACTCTTATGATATTACACAATTAGCTAAGGATATGCATATTGGTTTAGATGAATTGAAATCTGTTATTTCTAGCTTACACGAATTCAACCCTATGATGGGTCATCGTGGATGTCGTTTGGCTATTTCTTATCCAGAAATTGCTGAAATGCAGACAACTGCAGTTATTCAAGCTGCATTGGCTGTCAATGAAAGACACCCAGACTGGAAGATTGAACCTGAAATCATGATTCCATTAGTTGGTGATGTTGCAGAGCTTCGTTATGTTAAAAAAGTTGTATGTGATGTAGCTGACAAGTTGATTCAAGAATCCGAATTCGACATGAAATATCATGTTGGTACAATGATTGAAATTCCTCGTGCTGCATTATTGGCAGATGAAATCGCAAAAGAAGCTGAATTCTTCTCATTTGGTACAAATGACTTAACACAAATGACATTTGGATTCTCAAGAGATGATGCGGGTGGATTCTTACAAGATTACTATGACAAGAAGATTTTCGAACAAGATCCATTTGCACACTTAGATCAAAGAGGTGTTGGAAAACTTGTAAAGATGGCTACCGAACTTGGAAGAAGTACTCGTCCAAATATTAAATTAGGTATTTGTGGAGAACATGGTGGTGATCCAGCAAGCATTGAATTCTGTCATAGAGTTGGATTGAACTACGTTTCTTGTTCACCATATCGTGTACCAATCGCAAGACTTGCTGCTGCACAGGCTGCTATTAAATTCGATAAATAAAACACTTAGGAGTTGATGGATTTCAACTCCTTTTTCTTAGTACGTGTCATTTAGTGTGATTATTTACAAAATATTCGTGTAATTTTTGGTGTATTTTTATCCATTTTTGACACTGAATTACACGATCTTATCGTAAAGAGAAAATATAAAAAATAGATGTGAATCATTATAAATTTTAGTATACTGATTTTGAGGTGTTTAAAATGGATTATGTATATGTCACAAAAGAAAATATAGAACAAGAACACATTTGTTGTGCAATTAGTAGTAATTCAGATGTACAAGTAAGATCAAAGAAGGATTGGTTGACAGATCGTTTTGAGGATGGTCTTGTCTTTATTAAATCGAGTGTAAGAGGGAAATGTTTTATTGAATATATTCCGGCAAAGAATGCGTGGATTCCACTCGATGCCAAGAATTTTATGTATATTGATTGTCTATGGGTTTCTGGATCATTAAAGGGTCATGGCTATTCGAGTGAATTATTGAATATGTGTATTGAGGATAGTAAGAAGAAGGGTATGGATGGAATTTGTATTCTATCTACCAAAAAGAAAACATCGTATCTTGCCGATCCTAAATTTCTTGCGTATAAAGGTTTTAAAGTGTGTGATGAAGCGAATAATGGTATTCAATTATGGTATTTAAGTTTTAAGGATTCGGTTTCACCTAAATTTAAATCTTGTGCGAAAGATTGTCATATAGACGAACTAGGTTTTGTCTTATATTATACAAATCAGTGTCCTTTTAATACGAAATATGTTCCAGTGATTGAGAATGTTTCAAAAGATTTAAATATCGCATTTAAAGCGATTCATTTAGATACAAAAGAAAAGGCGCAAAATGCGCCAACACCCATTACTACCTATGCCTTATTTTATAATGGTGAGTATGTGACAAATGATGTGATGAATGAGAAGAAATTTATAAAGCTTTTATCAAATTTGGGGTTGTAACATTACAACCCTTTATCATTTGACATTATGGTTTTGAATAATAGATAAAAAAATTCATTTTGTATGTTTTTATGAACGAATTACTCCTTGCACTTTAGTGTGTTTTGTACTAAAATTCTAGATGTAGTAAATAAATCTGGGGAGCTATTGCTGAGAGGAAGTTCGACTTCGACCCATTAAACCTGACGGATAATGCCGGCGTAGGAAGTATAGTTGTTTTTTTGACCTGTCTTTTTACGTTGCAGGTCTTTTTATTTTCCTACCTTACTGTAGGGGAGCGCCTAGAGTATAGAAAACAAGCGAGAGAGCCTGAATTGACAGGATGAGAGAGGACTGTTTGTCTAATATCGAAACCACAGATGGTTTTTTGCGTGTTTTCTAGGCCATCTGTATCTGTAGGAGGTAGTATTATGAATAAACACAATTACTTATTAAGCTTAGTCTTTTTTTCAATGATGGTAGCTGTTGGAGTGGTCATTTCACCCATTTTACGTGTGGAAGGAATGTGTCCTATGGCACATCTTATTAATATCACAATGGCTGTATTTATGGGGCCTTGGTATTCATTTCTTTGTGCTTTAGCTATTGGTTTAATTCGTATGACAGTTATGGGAATTCCACCATTAGCTTTAACTGGCGCTATTTTTGGAGCTACATTATCTGGAATCTTATATCGTGTAAGTAAAGGAAAGATTTGGGCTGCCGTACTTGGTGAAGTCATTGGTACAGGTTTAATTGGTTCTGTTCTTTCATATCCAGTAATGACATATTTATGGGGTAGAACGGGACTTACTTGGATGTTCTATGTGCCTAGCTTTTTAATGGGTACAATTATTGGTGGAAGTATTGCGTATGTTTTATTGAAGTCAATGTCTCGTAGTGGAATCCTAGAAAATATTCAAAGAAAGTTAGGAGTGCAAAAATTTGTTGAAACAAACGAATAATTTGATTCACTGTATCACAAATCCGATTTCAATCAATGATTGTGCTAATCTTATATTAGCTTTGGGAGCAAAGCCTATTATGGCTTGTCATCCGGATGAAGTTGAATTGATTACTTCAAATTCAAGTGCTTTGGCATTAAATTTAGGTAACTTTGATGATATAAGAGCTAAGTCTATGATGATTAGTGCTAAATGTGCTAAAGAAAATAAAATTCCATTTATTTTAGATTTGGTTGGAGTGGCTTGTTCAACACTTCGATTGAATTATGCTAAAGAACTTGTTTCTTTATATTGTCCAACCGTTATTAAGGGTAATATTAGTGAATGCAAAGCTTTTTATGGAATGACAAGTCATGCGCATGGCGTAGATGCAGATATTCAAGATGAAGAGAATATCTATGAAAGTTGTAAGTGGCTAAAAGAGATGGCTTTAAATCTAGGTTGTGTAGTTGTTTGTAGCGGCAAGGTGGATGTCATTACAGATGGTAAAGAAGTTAATTTGATCTCAAATGGTTGTGAAATGCTTTCAAGAATCACAGGAACGGGATGTATGTTAAATGTTGCGATTGCGACATTTTTGGCTAGTTTTCCACCGCTTAATGCTTGTGTAAAGGCAACTTGTTATTATGAGGTAGCTGCTGAAAAAACAGAATGTTTTGGTCCAGGAACTTTCCATATGCATTTTATGGATGAAATCTATAAGCTTACTAGTTTTGATGAATCTTTGTTTAAAATTGAGGTGTTAGGATGAAAAAAGTAGATTATACATTATATTTTATTACCAATTCAGATGGTTATGATGAAGAAACATTCTTGCGTAAAGTAGAAGGAGCATGTCTTGGTGGAGCAACCATTATCCAGCTTCGTGAAAAGAATAAATCAACATTGGAATATTATGAATTGGCATTTAAGGTAAAAAATATAACGGATGCCTATAACATCCCATTAATTATTGATGATCGTATCGATGTTGCAATGGCTGTAGGATGTGGTGTTCATTTAGGAAATGAAGATATGCCTATTTCCATTGCTCGTAAAATTATGGGTGAAAATTGTATTATTGGGGCTACCGCAAAAACAGTAGAAGTTGCTAAAAATGCAGAGGCCGATGGTGCTGACTACTTGGGTTGTGGTGCTATTTATCCGACAAAGACGCATGTAAAGACAAAGATTACAAGTGTTGAAACACTGAATGACATTTGTTCGTCTGTCAATATTCCAGTTTGTGCAATTGGAGGATTAAATAAAGATAATCTTTCTGTTTTAGAAAAGAGTCCTATTCAAGGCGTTTGTGTTGTATCGGCTATTATGGATGCGGATGATACAAAAAAGGCGGCTGAAGAGCTTAGAGAATCGATTCAAAAGATTGTGGCATAACAAATGCCACTTTTATTTTTGTAAAATATAACCTACAATAATAAGTATGAGGAAGAGAAAAATTTTAATACTTTCAATCACCATTGTTGCCGTAGCTCTTATACTTGAAACGTGTATTCTTAAATATGTGAACGATAAAAATGCACAAACGACATCCAATGTATTATTAGATCGAGTGATTGCGGTAATAGATAAGAATGAGTCGAGTGAAAGTGAATTCGTAAAATCTTTAAAAGATGATTATATTGTCCGTGCTAAGGCTATATCTTATATTGTAGATGCTAAGCCGGAAGTGGAATATGATGTCGATGAACTTCAAAAGATTGCAGGATTAATGTCTGTTGATGAAATTCATTTTATTGATGATACGGGAACGATCTATTCGGGTTCGTTACCTAAATATTTTGGATATAGTTTTGATTCAGGTGAACAAATGGCTTTCTTTAAACAGATGTTAAACAATTATGATTTAACATTATGTCAGGATGTTACACCGAATACGGCTGAAGCTAAAGAGATGATGTATGCGATTACTTGGAATGAGTCGAAAACGCATATGGTTCAAGTGGGTATTACGCCAAAGCGTCTTTTAAAAGAGTTGAAACAAAACCAAATTTCAAATGTTGTAGCCGACATGCCAGTTTATAAGGGTATGGAAATCTATGTGGTGGACGCAAAGACAAAAAAGATTTTGGGAGCTACAGATGCATCGTGGGTTGGAAATACGGCTCATTTCAATCATAAAGGGTATCGATTTGTAAAACGTAAACATGGGGATTATATTGTAGCTGTATATTTGTCAAAGTCAATGAATGATCAAATCAATATTGTTGCGATCTTGATAGTGGGTATTTATTTAACTTTAGCTTCATGTTTACTTGTTTTAATGCTTTCTAGAGTCTTAAAGGAGAAGTATGAAAAAGAAAAGTATATGTATACTTCAAATACGGACGAACTAACGAAATGTTTCAATCGACGTGCATATGATTTGGATATGGAAAATTTAGATTTAAATACTGAATGGGTTTATATATCCTTGGATTTAAATGGTTTAAAAAAAGCGAATGATACGCTTGGACATAGTGCAGGGGATGAACTTATTTGTGCGGCAGCCAATTGTATGAAGTTTGCGTTTGCCTCTTATGGAAAAATATATCGTATTGGTGGAGATGAATTTGTTGTACTGATTCAAGAATCCGTATCGAATATAGATTCTATATTACAAGTGTTTGATACGACTATTCATGATTGGCATGGTAAGTATTCCAATTCAATATCTGTATCATATGGTGTAGTCAAGTCTACTGAACAAGATTTTGATTCAATTTATTCTGTTTCTAAATTAGCGGATGAAAGAATGTATAAGAGTAAATCTGAGTTCTATAATATGAGTGGCAATGATCGAAGAAGCTATAACGTATAAGCGTTTAGCTTCTTTTTCTTTTTACAAATACTCGTACTATAATAAACATAGATTAAAGAGAGGGTCTGGACTTGAGGGATTCTAGAAAAATCTAGAAATGGAGAAAAAAGAAATGAAAAGTGAATTGTTAGACAAAGTATTAGAGTGGAGGGATGTTGTAGTTATTGATTTTGAAAACTATCAATGTATACCAACGGATTTATTAAATGAAGATTATGTATATTATTTGTTTTGTGGTGCAACGACTACAAAATGTGCCAATGCATATAAAGAGATGCTGAATGCATACGATATAAATATTATCGAAACGAAGCATGTTGGAGCTAATTTTGTAGATAATCGAATTTCAATGTATATTGGATATATATTTGGAAAGTACAGTCCAAGACAAGTCATACTTGTATCCAATGATATTGATTATTATGAGATGTATATGGATTTAAAAAGTCATGGTTACCCCATAATATATAGAGAGACATCTTTAACTTGTAAAGAAGCTATTCGAAGACAATCTGATTATTTATTGGGTAATCCAATGTCAAAACCGAATACACAAAATTCTTCAAATAAAGAAGCTGATGTTTTAAAAGAATTAACTTCTTTTAATCAAAAGGCGAATTTAATTTTAAAGAAAATAGAAGAATCAAAACAACCGGATGATATTAAAAGTATTGTTCAAAAGATTATAGAATTGAATAAAGGAAATCCTGTCGTGGCTTCTTCGAATATGACGCATTTTTTAAGAAAGAAAATGAAGATGACTAAAAGTGAAACGAATGCAACATTAAATAAAATTAATGCGAAATATGTTGAATTGGTTGAAACAAGAGGAAAGGAAAAGTTCTATAAGATACTTCTATAATGGAACGTAAATATTTTAAAGTGATGGCGAATTTATAGTTTAAGGAATTGTTAGAACACAGTATAATATAACTGCAATAAGCAAAACAAAGCTTAAATATTGCACGATGAGCAGGCATCGTTAAAAATTGGATTCGTAAGGAAGAATTCAAATTCCTTCCCTAAATCCACTAACAAGAGGTAGATTTGAATAAGGGTATCTTGTAAAGCCAGAGGATGTCTTTAATCCTCACAGAGTCCGTGCTACCTACATCATGCACGAAAGCCTGACAATCAGGAGAAAACCTGCAATATGAAAAGGGATTGTGGTGAGTATTAAAACTTTTTGCAATCCCTTTTTAAGTCTGTTTATAGTAATCAATAAAATTACTTACACATCAATGTCCTTTTATGTTGTTAAACAGACTCACAGTTCTTTTGTATTAGAATTGAAATTGTAAACTTAACCGTATAATTTGAAAACGTACAGAGTAAGTTAGAAATCTTTTAATTTTCTAAAATCACTATATTGAAGGAAAAGGAGTTTCTGATATTGTAAGAATAAAATAAGAAATTTAAATCGGTTCCTTTGGCACAGATGATTTTCGAATTATATAGAGCGAAGTAGTCAGTATCATACGGGTAAAGTAATGGAAACTGATCATTCCTAAGTTGAGATTATGCAGAACAATGTGTTCTGAGCAGTTGACATGCTTATGAAGTTGTGATATATTTTAACCAGAACTAAATGTACCGAGTAAAACACATGAAAGGAGAAATTTAAATGCAAAAATTAAAAGATTATTTAAGTGAAGTACATCCAGAACAGTATCACATCTTTGATTCCCACCAGGAGAAGATGCTTAATCGTGGGATGGATCATAAGGATAGAGATTATGAGGCTTATAGCTACAATATTCATAAAAATAATAAACCAAAAGCAGGAGACGTATTCCTTTATCGAAGACCAGGGAAGTCTACTGCCAATAGAAAGTTCAATATCTATGGTGGTGGTGTTATTGACTATATCACTGAACCTGATGCAGATGGTAATGTATTAGCTATTGTAAAGCTTCCTTTTAAATTAAAGGAGCCGTTGGAACAAAAAACCAGTAACTTCTTAGAGGACTTCGAATGGCACTCTAAAAAAAAGAAGCCTGGCTCATGGGAGCATTTTTGGAACCAGTACGGAATGAATGTTATTGATGAGCACGATTTTTGGGGATTGGTTGGAGAACAAGAATACATCGTACCTGGAAATACTAATCCATATAATCCTGATGTTAAAGAAGCGGCTGAAGAACTTAATGAAATGTCAGAGGCATTTAATATTGAGGGATTCCAGATTCATATCGAGGATGAAAAAGGTCAGAAGAAGATGTCTAGTGGAAGAGTAAAAGCATCACATGAGTTGACAGGTAAACATGTAGATTACAAAAAGCTACAATCTGCTAAGACTTCAGTAGGTAAGGCAGGCAAATATCTAGTGTTAGATCTACTTCGTGAACAGTATGAAGGGACAGATGCTGTTATCGAGCATGTGGCAGAGACAGAAGGGGATGGCTGTGGTTACGATATCAGAGTAACCATGCCAGATAAGAAGGAAATTTATGTTAAAGTTAAGACTACTACATCCGCATATATTGATGGTTTCTATCTTACACCACGTGAGCTGAATGTAGCAAGACAGTGTCTGATCGAGAAAGCTTCAAAATGGAAATCATATTATATTTATCGTGTATATAACTTCGATCCTAAAAACAAGACCGCTAACATTAAGATCTTCGATCATTTTGATGATGCAGACTTCAGATTGGCACCGACCTGTTGGAAAGTACACATCAGATAAAAAAATAAATATGAATGACAGTAAAAAAATTCAGACAAGCAATACACAATCGACAACGTATAGGCGGTCGTTGAAAGGTAGATTTAACACAAAGTCAAATCTAAAGAAAAAAATAGCTAGTAAATTAATGGGTGGTGATTAGAATGAAAGTGTTTTCAGATAAAGGAAAGTTGGAAGTTGTTTGTTATACAATAGCCGACTTGATAAGAGAAGATGAATATAATTTCTGTAAGGTTCTTTATGAATATACAGAAGGGATTGAAATTGATAATGAAATCTTTAAAGAAGCTCAAGATGAGGTTAACAAAGGGTGCGACTATTCTATTACTGAGGATGACCCGAAAAATAAGATACGATCTTGGATTGATTGTATACGTTTCTTCAAAAAGATGATTTCAGCAAAGAACTTGGAAAAAGTCGGAAATGTATTAATCGGATTTGAATATCATTTAAAGAAAAGATGGGTTGATGCACTTATTGTATGTGAGGATAAAATAATAATCTTAGAGTTTAAGAGTGGTAAATCAGATGATGATTACCAAATCAAGGGACATTTGAAACAGCTTAAAAGATATACTAATATAATTAGGCGATGCAATAAAGAAGTTGTAAACCGGATTAATCAAGGAGCCTTAACTCTTGAGAGTTATTTGGTTTTTACAAATCCGTATATGATGAACAGAGTACCGAAGCATCCTTCTATAGTTGTGAGTGATGAATTTACAAAGATTATTGAATCAATTTCTTCATCATGTGATATTAGTGATTTCAAGCTTATGTTAGATGGCGAAAAGTTTTTGGATCCTAGTATCTCCGGTGCTTTAAGAACTCTTATTCATGATGGAATTGTAAGTTATGTAGAAAAGGATAATGATAATGTAAAAGAATGTAGTTCAATAATGCATGATGTTCTTAATTCGAATGAACCTACACTTGGAATTACAATTGTTAAAGGTGGTCCAGGTACAGGAAAAACCGGTACGGCTTTTACGTTACTGGAGACATGTTTAAGCGAGGGAATTACTAAAATTCAATATGTTACAGGGAATGCAAACTTAGAGAAGTATTTCAATTCAATTGTGGATGGAGAAATAGAACTTATAAAGCAAAATCCTTCAGCAAATCCACTATTTCAGGGCTTAGAAGGTTTAAGTGGACATCTGATTGGGCATATACGAGAACTTTATAGTGCAAGCAACTATTGTGATAATTATTTCTTTAACAAAAATACAGGTTTTTTACATATAGATGATCAAGTGTTACTTGTAGATGAGGCGCAAAGAATGTGGAACTATTCAAATATTGCAACAAGGTCTAAACCTGTGTGCGGACAATATGTGCCGGAATTTGATTTTAATACTCAGTGTATCATTTATCGCAATAGATTATCTGAAGCATATTTATTACTTTTTTCAGCAATAAAAGATATTGAATTATCAAATGAAAGTAAAAACGTCGTTTTATTTATAGGAAACGGACAAGAAATAAATAACGGTGAAGAAGATGGCGAAACAGACATTCTCAATTCAATTTATCAGCTAAGTAAAATAAAATCTAGGGTCAGAATTCAAGTGTTTGTATCAGACGAAAGCGTTAGAGATACTTTTGTTAAGTATGGAGTAAACTGCGAACTACATCCTAAACTTAAGCTCAAATCGAATCAAAGAAACGATGAGGGTGATCCACAATTAACAGTAGTTAATTCAATTTTAAATGGTGAGAACTCATTGCCGATAAAGCAAAAGGGGTATGAGGTTTATAACAACTATGATGATTTATTAAAATCAATAGGTTATGAAAAAAATCGTTCATACGATAAAGATGATGAATCAATCGGTATTGTAGTGGATAGCTATGATTGTGCTCCTTTTGATAAAGATACATATAGTTTTTGTGGAGGAAATTTGTCTAATGCTAAAGATTACTTGTATCGATATTATTATCATAGAAATAGCAACAAGCTTGATTCTTTTGTATCTGAGTTTGAATGTCAGGGATTAGAATTTGATGACACCATTCTTATATGGGGAAATACGCTGTTGTGGGAAAGTGGGCATTGGAAAATTAATCATGATAAATACGAAGCAACTAGTAAGAAGGGAAAAAGATATTTTCGAAGTAGATATTTAAAATTGGAATTACATATTGAAACCATAAATAAATTGGCTGAAAGTATAAAAGGTGCTAAGTCGTTATCTGCGGATAAAATAATTGAGCAATTTGTAAAAAATGCATATCGAGTTCTTTTGACTAGAGCAAGGGAAACTACTTATATTTTTGTTGAAGATTGTAATACATACAATCACTTGAAAAATTTGTTAGAACCAGTAGATACAGATAAAACTACTAACTAAGCAATAAGAGGGTTGTTTGTGAGTGTATTTGTTTGGAAAAATGAATGATGAGATGTATTTTTATACAGCTTTTAAAGGCTCTTCAAGAAGTGATCTTATTTAATGATGGACTAGCTGTCAAGCAATACTTTGCATAGACTAATTTAAAATTGAAAAATTCGACAAAAAATTTATAGTTAAAAGTCATATTTAACAAAAAAGGATATAGACATCTTTAATGTCGAAAGGCTTATACACTTTACTTTTAAGTAAGGTAATGAAACTTGTGTACAGAAATAAATTTATACAAGACATTATGTAAATGTTAATTTTAGCTTTATATTCTAATTTATTAAATGTGTTTTACGACAAAATAAGATGTGAGGGTACTCCAATGTCATTAAGTTAAGCCTGGATGCAATTCTATATCCAGGCTTTCAATCGTATTATAGTTAAGAATGTAAAATTTTTAGACATGACGAAAGGCAAATTTTTGCACTTTAAAAAAATTTGCCTATGACTCAAATATGAAGTAAATCAGTGTAGCGCTATGATGCTTTTGTATTGAACGGAACAACTGATTTAGGTTTTGATAGTGGTAGTTTAAAGATAACCAATTTGGATCGTTTAATTTTCACCAAAAAT
>OGYP01001414.1_pt1 | contig 11745 bp, 10 predicted proteins | sample 1576571 | NCBI WGS metagenome assembly OGYP01 (sample SAMEA3541559, study PRJEB24748) | human gut metagenome | biome: human gut; feature: human-associated habitat; material: faeces | place: China | collected 2012
CGAAGGCACGACGCGCTGCCGGGCCGAGATCGTCGCTGAGGACGTATTTTAATTGGTGGACTTGATTTTACGGTTTAAAAATTCGAGTAGGCACAGCTACAATTACGTATGGTAATTTTATTCAAAATGTTGTAGATTTCTTGATTGTGGCAGCATGCATCTTTACAATGTTGAAGTTTTTAGCACATTTTAAAAAGACAACAAATGATCAACTTGATCAAAAAGAACCTAAAAAAGAAGATACTGTTGTCTTATTAGAAGAGATTCGTGATTTGTTAAAGAAGATAGATAAAGTAAATTAAATATGTGATCAACAAGAGTATACCAGCTTTTTTGTCGAGTACTCTTGTTTTTTTAGTGCAAAGATAAAGGACAAGACCAATCAATATTGCGACAAAAGAATCAATAATAAAGTGAGGTTCAAAAGGTACGGGAGTAATAAGTGCACTTGATCCTACGACAAATAAGATATTAAAGATATTCGATCCAATGATGTTTCCAATCGCGATATCGGCATTGCCTTTTTTGGCTGCTGTTACAGAAGTGACAAGTTCTGGTAATGAAGTTCCTAAGGCAACGATTGTTAGGCCGATAAATCTTTGACTGACACCTAATGAAATGGCAATGTTTGTAGCTGCATCTACCGCAAAGTTACTTCCAATCATTAAACATACAAGTCCGAGTGGAATAAATAAAGGATTTGTTTGTTTGATTTCAGTTTCTTCCATTTGATTCTTAGACATTTTATAAATGTAGTATAAGTAACCAAGAAAGAATAACCACATAATAATTCCATCTAAACGAGAAATTGTTGTGTTGATACCTAATAATATCAATACAAATGTTACAAGTATCATAAATGGCATTTCATATTTCATCGTACTATTTTGAATATGTAAAGGACGAATCAGTGCTGTAATGCCAAGAATGATTCCTACATTTAGAATGTTACTTCCAACAACATTTCCAATTGTAATGGCAGCATTGGATTTTAAAGCAGCAGTAATAGAAACAAAAGCTTCTGGTAGACTAGTTCCCATCGCAACGATAGTAAGTCCAATAATCAGTTGGGGTATGCCAAAACGTGAGGCGATACTACTAGCTCCATCGACAAACCAATCGGCTCCTTTTAGCAGTAGAATAAATCCTAATACTAATAAAATTATGTTCATATAGTTCCTCCTGGACCAGATAAAATAAAAAGACTCTGGTCTTATATACCAAAGTCTTGCCATTTCATCACAGTCCGGATTTAATATCGTATTGACGAAGCTGTAAACACATATATGTGCAGGCTACTCCCTTTATGAGCATATTATACATATTTTGTTCAATAAAATCTATGTTTCATTGTAAAAATATCTTAACAAATGCAAGTTTTCTAGAAAAACATCAATTTATTTCGTATTAGATATAGGGGGTGAGTAAATCACATGAATAAAATTAAAGACAAAACAATGAAAGAATTTCTAGAAAACAATGCCTATTTTGTCGACTTCTTTAATGCGTACTTCTTTGATGGAGAAAGAGTTCTTAAACCTGAAAACTGTATGGAACTTGATTCAGAGATGAATGATTCAAATACGGATCTAGAAAAGCATGTGGATGTGATTCGTAAGTACAATGATGGAAATCTTTATAGTGCATTCATTATTGAGAATCAAAGTTATGTGGATGCTTCAATGGTTGTAAGAGCGGCAGCATATGAGTATGTAGCGTATGATCGAATGTTAAAGAAGTTAAAGAAGAATAAGGCTAAAGAAAAACTACCCATGGTGCATATCCTAGTATTTTATACAGGAGAAAGGCCTTGGAATGCAGCTAGACAGCTTTCCCAGCTAGTCGAGGTGGATGAAAGGTTTGAATCCTATTTCCATGACTACCAAATGAATCTGATTGAAATCACAGGAAATACTTCATATAATTTTAATGAAGAAGACGTACATAATCTATTCTACATATGTCGAAGTATTTATGATCAGTCTATTTATGAAGAAAAGAGTAATGGCTTTGGACTTGTGAAGAGCAGTGTGTTAAAAGTCGTCAAGACATTAACGGATGTAGAATGGTTGGATTTAGAAGAATTAGAGGAAAAGGAGGAGATTGAAATGTGTGAAGCTGAAAAGAGATGGCTTGAAGTAAAGTCAAAAGAATGGGAAGCTAAAGGAATAAAAAAAGGAATCGAACAAGGCATTGAACAAGGAATTGAACAGGGTAGTGAGAAAAAAGAGCTTGAGATGTATCGAAAAATGATGGACAAGGGATTTGGAATTAAAGCTATCGCATCTATCTTCTCAGTAAGTGAAGAGTCGATTGAAAAGCTGCTGATGAAAGCTTAGGTAAAGCTGAAAAGAGATGGCTTCGAAAAAGAAGACACGTTCTTTTGTTCAATGTTTGTAACAATGGATACCAGGAGATGAAAAATCTCTTCTTTTCTTTTTCGTCTGTGATATAATAAGGTGACTTTGAAAGGATTGAGAAAATGGTATTTCTTTTATTAGTATTAGGTATGGTCCTTTTAATGAAGGGTGCAGACTTGTTTGTGGATGGTAGTGCAAGTGTGGCTCGTAAATTAAAAGTGCCTTCAGTTATTATTGGTTTGACAATTGTTGCGCTAGGAACAAGCTTACCAGAAGCAAGTGTGAGTATTACAGCTGGTTTAATGGGCAGTAATGAAATTGCGATTTCAAATATTGTGGGTTCTAATATTTTCAACACGTTGGTTGTGGTTGGAACAAGTGCAGTCATTACTCCGTTTTTAATGGATCAGGATATTTTGAATCGTGATTTAAAAATCAATATTTTAGTGAGTATTTTACTTTCAATTTTTGTGTTGAATGGAATGTTGAATCGCTTTGAAGGTATTATCTTCTTAGTCGGTTTAGTATTGTTTATTTTAAATTTGATTCGTAGTGCTAAAAAGAATCGTGTTGAGGATGAGAAAGTTGAAACTTTATCGGGAATCAAATGCCTAATTTATATCGTGATTGGTGTTGCGTGTATTATTTGGGGTGGAGATATCACTGTAGATAGTGCAAAACAGATTGCAGCTATGCTTGGTATGAGTGATACTTTGATTGGTTTAACTGTTGTTTCGATTGGAACTTCTTTACCTGAGCTAGTAACAAGTGTTGTTGCGGCAAGAAAAGGTGAGAGTGGATTATCTTTAGGAAATGCGATTGGAAGTAACATAATGAATATCTTATTTATTTTAGGTGCTTCAAGTACAATTCATCCAATTGCGGCTACTTCACAAAATATTATTGATACTTTTGTCTTGATTGGTGTATCTCTTTTGATTTATGGCATTGCCAAAAAGGGAGATACAATGACAAGAAAAAAGGGGATCTTTATGATCCTCGTATATGTCATTTATATGATTTATATTATTGTACGCTAGGCGAGTCCTAGCTTTTTTTCTTTCCTTGAGAAAGGATAGCTCGAATAGAATCGAAAAGAATGGGTTTATATTCTTCAATCGGCAGGGGTTGACTATGAAGAATACTGTTGTAGCAAGTACTTCCTGTAAGTTCAACTATTAAGTAGAGTATGACTTCTGAATTTTCAAATTCATATCCATTTGCGGTTGCGATTTCGTTAAATTCTTTTATAAGATTGAAACTATCATTATCAATAGCCGTATTTAATTGGGCATGGAACACGCCCCAAGATAGGTTTCTTTCAACGAATTTTAAAATCAATGGATTGTTTTCTAATCGAATCAATACTTGATTGATCAAAAAAATCACAGAGTCTTCAAAATTACGAATATCGTTTTTTTCTAATTGTTTGTGGGCTTCTTCAAAAAGACGATGTGCTTCTTTTTGAATTAGAATATCGCGAATTTGGTATTTATCTTTGAAATAAAGATAGAAAGTTCCTTTTGCGACGCCTGCACTCTTTACAATATCATTTACAGAGACATTCGTAATGTCTTCTTTTGTGAATAGATTAAAGGCAGCCTGTAAGAGGTTGTTTTCTTTTATTTTCTTATTTTCGATTATCTTACTTTTCATGCTTATCACCATCATTATTATAAACAATAATTTAGAAAATACAAATAAAAATGACCGATTGAACATATTAAAACAATTGTATATTTGGAATTATAAAAAAATAAATCAAAAATATTGACTAATGGTCAGTTTGGTACTATACTCTTCACGTAGTAAAGGAAAGGATAGAAAAAAAGGTGATTCGATATGGATAAGATGTCAAAATGGATAGTTAAATATCGTAATTTGATTTTGGCCGTAGCCATCATACTATTAATTCCAAGCGCAATTGGTTATTTCAATACAAATATTAATTACGATTTATTATCTTATTTACCTTCAACTTCAGAATCTATGAAAACACAAAAGATTCTTGGGGATGATTTTAACTTATCGAGTGTAGACTTCTTGGTTGTCAACAATAAATCAGATCAAGAGGCCGCAAAAATTAAGGAAGAGATCAATAAAATTGATGGAGTTGAAAAATGTATTTGGAGAGATGATGTATTAGATATTTCAGTTCCAAAACAGGCAATTCCAGAAAGCATTCAAGATATGCTTTATTCTGGCAACAGTACAATGATGATTGTTACATTTAAAGAGCCAACATCATCAATGCGTACAATGAATGCGATTAGTAAAATAAAAAAATATACAAAAGATGATTGTTACTTAGGTGGTATGTCAGCCATCAGTGAAGATACTAAAGATCAAACAGAACATGATACACCAATTTATGCAGGCATTGCGGTTGTATTATGTATGGTCGTATTGTTCTTAGGATTAGAGAGTACAATTGCTCCAGTTGTATTTATGTTAGGAATGATTTTCCCAATCGTTTATAACTTTGGTACAAACGTATTCTTAGGTGAAATTAGTTATATCACAAAGGCTTTGGCCGTTGTATTACAGTTAGCTGTTACTTTGGATTACTCCATCTTCTTATTACATAGATATCAAGAAGAAAAACAAAAACTTCCAAATGAAGAAGCTATGGCAAAGGCTATCAAAGCTACGTTTACTTCAATTACTTCAAGTTCAATCACAACAATTGCAGGTTTCGTTGCCTTGTGTGTAATGCAGTTAACACTAGGTAGAGATATTGGTATTGTCATGGCAAAAGGTGTTGTTCTTGGTGTATTATCAACCATCTTTATTTTGCCAAGCTTGTTGATGTTCTTTGATAAGACGATTGAAAAGTACAAACATAAAACAATTTTGAATGAGTTACATAGAGTACCTCGTTTTGTGATTCATCACTATAAAAAGATTCTTGTTGCCTTCGTGTTGATTTTCATTCCATTTGGATATGGACAGTCACATACAAATATCTATTATGATTTGATTTCTGGTATGCCAGGTGATTTTGCGAGTATCATTGGTACAAATCAGTTAAAAGATAAATTTGATATGACAACAACACATTTCGTTTTAGTGGATGACAAATTAACGACAAACGAAATTCAGAATATGTGTTCTGAAATCAAAGATTTAAAAGGAATTCATAATGTATTGGCTTATGAAGAATTTGTGGGTCCAGGACTTGCATCCAACTTTACTCCAAGTGTTGTAAAGGATATTTTCCAAAATGGTGGAAAGAAATTAATTGTTGTGAACAGTGATTATAAAGCTGCAACAAACGAATTAAATACACAGTTAGATAAAATGGATACCATCATTCATAAATATGATAAAAAGGGTATGATTGGTGGAGAAGGAAGTATGACACGTGATTTGATCACAACAACAAATACAGACTTTGCGATGGTTAACGTATTATCAGTCATTATGATCTTTATCATTGTTGCCTTAACATTTAAATCATTTGCACTTCCAGTCATTTTAGTACTAACAATTGAATTTGCGATTACGATCAATATGGGTATTCCATTCTTTACAAAAACTACACTTCCATTTATCGCAAGTATGGTTATCGGAACCATTCAATTGGGAGCTACCGTTGACTACGCTATCCTAATGACAACGCGTTTTAAAGAAGAGTTATCGCATGGTAAGAAGGTTAAGGAAGCGGCTTTGATTGCGATGGAAAAATCGAGTGTTTCCATTATGACAAGTGGATTCTCATTCTTTGCCGCATGTATCGGTGTAAGCTTTGTAGCTAAGATGGATTTAATTAAATCATTAGTCATTTTATTAGCACGTGGTGCTTTAATTTCAGTCGTAAGTATTTTATTGGTATTACCTTCATTGTTGATTTTCTGCCACAAGTTCATCGAAAAGACGACAAAGAATTGGCCAGAATCAAACATGGAAGCGAAAGGAGAATAAATATGAATTTAAGTCATACAGTAAAAGTAGTTGGTAGTGTAGTGTTGAGTGCAGTTATGGCAGGAAGTATGATGCCTGTGACTGTATTTGCACAAAATAATGATGAAAATCCTACAGAAAAAACAGAAACTGTTTATTCTGTATTAAACTCAGATGGTTCCATTAGCGATACAATCGTATCTAGCTGGTTACATGATGAGGATGGAATTAATAATATTAAAGAAACTTTAAACTTAACAGATGTTAAGAACATTAAATCAAATGAAAAACCTTCAAAAAATGGAAATACATATACATGGAATGCGAAAGGAAATGATGTGTATTATGAAGGAACAGCCACAAAACAACTTCCTGTGTCTGTTAAGCTTCGTTATGAATTAGATGGTCAGGAAATGTCTGCAAAAGATATGGAAGGTAAGTCTGGTCATTTGAAATTAACTATTTCTTTCACAAATAACCATTCAGAAGTAAAAAATATTAATGGAAAATCCATTGTGATTCACCCTAGTTATTTAGCTGGTGGTATGTTGAATATGAGTACTGGTAACTTTACAAATGTGAAGTGTGAATCTGGTAAGATCGTAAATGATGGAACAAATGAAATGTTGGCATTTGCGAATATTCCAGGCTTGAATGAAACATTAAGATCTGCAGGTTTAGATAAAGTAAACAATCAATTAGGAATCAGTGATGATGTAACAGTAGAAGCGGATGTCAATAATTTTGATTTAGGTTCTATCATGGTTGGTATGACAAATGAAATTGATTTGGCAAGTGAATTAGGTGAAATTGGTTCTGTATCTGAATTAACAGATGGAATTGATCAATTAATTGAAGCGGATGATCAATTGATCGATGGTTCTAAACAATTGTATGATGGAACAACACAATTAAAAGAACAAGCTGCTCCATTAACAGGCTCATCTGATCAAGTGAGACAATTATCTGCAGGTGCTATCCAATTAAATGATGGTGTTAAAGCCTTACAAACAGGTTTAACTGCTTATACAAATGGTGTGGATACTTTAGGTGTAAACGCAAAGGCAATGTATGGTATTTCTTCAGGTGTTAAAACTGCATATGAAGGAGTTTCGAAAGTACAAGAAGGAAAAGAGCAAAGCTTAAAAGATGGAGCAAATTCTGTTTCTGAAGGATTGAATAATTTATATAATGCTCTTTACGGGCAAGGGGTTTTTACTACAACAGAAGAATTAAACACAACCTTGACTAATTCAATAACAGAACTAGATAAAATGTCTGAGGCTTTAGGAAAAGGTAAGGATACTTTAAGTGCAATGAGTAAGTCTCTTGAAGCTGCGAATACTTCTTTGGCTGGATTAGAAAGTACTGAGAAACAATTAAACCAGGCTTTATCTGAAATAGTTGCAACTGAGATGAATAATAATCAAATTGTAGCAAATAACAATGCAACCATTAGAGATGATCAAGTAGCAATCAATGCAGTAAAAAGTAGTTTAAAATCATCAATTACGTCATCAATTACAACAATCAAACAGGCTCAAGCAGATTTGAGTGCAGAAGGAAAAGACGAAGAAGCTTACAAATTAGACTCTTATGCAAGTGATTTAAATAATGAATTGACTGCAATTGATTCAATTAACGATTTAAATACGTTAACAGAATTAACTTCAACTACGGATAAAGTTAAGGAATTAAACTCTTTAATTTCTACTTTAAAAAATTCATTGGATCCATTAGATGAACAGATTAAAGCAAATAAAGAAATTTTGGGTGGCTTGAAAAAACAGGTGGATGATGCATCAGCAAAATTAAAGGAAATGCAAAAGACTTTAGAAACATCTACTACAGATGCAACAAAAATGAAAACAATTTTGGATAAATTTCAGCCATCTATGAAAAAATTAAAAGATGGAGCAAAAGATGTTTCTGGTGGGGTATCATCCCTAGATGAGGGACTTGAAGAATTGAATAAACAAACTGCTCCAGGAATTGTTGCATTAAATAATGGAATTGATAAATTAACATCAAACAATGCTACATTAAATGGTGGTGCTAGTGCATTATCAGATGCAACAGGAACACTTGCTGGACAAAGTGGAACATTTAATGAAATGGCTGATGGATTAGATACATTGGGTAAGGCATTTGAAACATTGAATGATGGTGCTAAACAATTATACGAAGGTAATGAACAATTCAAGTCTGAAGGATTGGATCAATTAAAAGAAAAGGTTGATTTAGGTGTTGGAGAACTTGAAACATTACAAAGCGTAATGAACGAAATCAAAGCTATGAACAAAGAATATGCTTCATACTCTGGTGCTCCAGAAGGTGCTACAGTGACAAGTCGTTATGTATTCCGTACTAAGGAAGAAAGTTCTAAATAGTTTATAAAGGTATTCTTCGGAATGCCTTTTTAATTTGATATTATTTGGTTGGCGTGTTAAAATAAAAGGGAATTTATATGGGGGTATATAGTCATGAAACATATTAATACAGTAGATACTCGTAACTTGTGTGAAAGCGCAAAAAATGGTGGATGTGGAGAATGCCAAACTTCTTGCCAATCAGCTTGTAAAACTAGCTGCGGAATCGCTAACCAAGCTTGCGAAAATAATAAAGAAAGTAAGTAATTAAGAAATGCCGAAGTGATTCGGCATTTTTAATGCCGCCTTTAAGGCAGCATTTTTTTAAATTTTGAGGAGGAAATATAGATGATTCATCAGTATAAGATGTTTAATCAGAATATTGTATTGGATATTTGTTCAGGAAGTATTCATGTGGTAGATGAAATTGCTTATGATATGATTGCTGAATTTTTAGATAAAGATAAAAATGCTTTGGTTTTAGAAATGAAGGAGAAATATCCTAGTGTAGAAACATCTGAATTAGAAGAATGTTACGATCAAATCTTAGAATTAAAAGAACAAGGTCGTTTGTTTAGTGAAGATACATATGAACCTATGGCAGGCCAATTAAAAGCTAAGACAAGTGGCGTTATTAAAGCTTTATGTCTTCATATTGCCCATACTTGTAACTTGAATTGTTCTTATTGTTTTGCAAGCCAAGGAAAATACCATGGGGACCGTGCATTAATGAGTTTTGAAACAGGAAAACGCGCTCTTGATTTCTTAGTGGAAAATTCAGGAACACGCAGAAACTTAGAAGTAGATTTCTTTGGTGGAGAGCCACTAATGAACTTTGATGTGGTTAAACAATTAGTTGCCTATGCTCGTAGCATTGAAAAAGAAGCCGGAAAGAATTTCCGCTTTACATTAACGACAAATGGTATGTTGATTGATGATGACGTAATTGAATTTGCGAACAAAGAAATGAGCAACGTTGTATTAAGCTTAGATGGACGTAAAGAAGTGCATGACCGTTATCGTGTGGATTATTCTGGTAAGGGAAGTTTTGATACAATCGTTCCTAAATTCCAAAAGTTAGTAAAGGCTCGTGAAGGTAAAAATTACTATATGCGTGGTACTTTTACTCATGCCAATCCAGATTTCTTAAAAGATGTGCAACAAATGTTAGATTTAGGCTTTAGAGAATTAAGTATGGAACCTGTTGTAGCTAAATCAGATGATCCTGCAGCACTTACAGAAGCCGATCGTGAAATTGTTATGAAACAATATGAAGATTTAGCAAAGTTGATGCTTGATTATGATGATAAGAAAGATCCATTTACTTTCTATCACTATATGATTGATTTAAAGGGCGGACCATGTATTTATAAACGTATTTCAGGATGTGGTTCAGGAACTGAATATATGGCCGTTACACCATGGGGAGATTTATATCCTTGTCACCAATTTGTAGGAGAAGAAGCCTTTAAATTAGGAGACATTTATACGGGTGTCACAAACAAAAAGGTCCAGAATGAATTTGCATCATGTAATGTATATGCACGTAAAGAATGTGCAGATTGCTGGGCAAGACTTTATTGTTCTGGAGGATGTGCAGCCAATGCATATCATGCGACAGGATCTGTCAAAGGTGTATACAAAGAGGGGTGTGAACTATTCTGTAAACGACTAGAGTGTGCACTTGCCGTAGCCATTATTCGTGATATGAAAGAAAATAGTCATGAAGACGCCGATTGTTAATTTTCTTAAATCGTATCAAGAAAAATCACCTGTAAGAATGCATATGCCAGGCCATAAAGGTTGTGGCATTCTTGGTTTTGAAGGAATGGATCTTACAGAAATTTATGGAGCCGATGAGTTGTTTGCGGCAGAGGGAATCATTAAGGAAAGTGAACAAAATGCTTCCTCTTTATTTGGCTGTCCAACCTATTATTCAACGCAAGGCTCTACTTTATGTATTCAAACGATGTGCACGATATTATGCCAAGATGCCAAAAGTAAAGGCAAGAAGCCTAAAATTCTTGCAGGAAGAAATGCCCATAGAAGCTTTATTCATGCTGCTGCACTTTTAGATTTTGAGATTGAATGGCTATATGGAAATAGTGATTATTTATCTTGTACGATTAGTACAGAAACTTTGGAAAAGGAAATTGTTGAAAACAATCCAACGGCTGTATATCTGACAAATCCAGACTATTTAGGAAACCTTTTGGATATTAAATCTCTAGCTTCGATATGTAAAAAGCATGATGTATTACTTGCCATAGACAATGCCCATGGTGCATATCTTCGTTTTTTAGAACCATCTTTACATCCTATTGATTTGGGAGCTGATCTATGTTGTGATTCGGCTCATAAAACACTACCTGTACTTACAGGGGGAGCTTATTTACACTTAAGTGATTCTTTGAATCAAGTATGGAAAAATGACGTAAAACATTTTATGGAATACTTTTCTTCCACAAGTCCATCCTATTTGATTATGGCATCTTTAGATGCTGCAAATGAGGTGTTGGATACTACGTTTAAAAAATCCTTGTCTGAATGTATTCAAAGAGTTGATGTATTAAAGAATGCTTTGATTCAACATGGATATACGATTTTATCTGGTGAACCTATGAAGATTACGATTTCAACGAAAGAGTTTGGCTATACTGGAAATGAAATCGCAAATTTTTTAATGGAATGTGATATCTATCCTGAATTCTATGATTCAGACTATATTGTATTAATGCCATCTCCGTATAATACGAAGGATGACTTAAAACGATTAGAGACATGTTTATGTAAAATTGAACGGAAATCTGTTGTATTTAATTCATTTCATAAATTAGAACGTGCAAGAAAAGTAATGAGTGTACGCCAAGCTTTATTTGCGCCAAGTACAATGATAGAAGTTTCTAAATCTTTAGGACAAGTATGCTCCAGTGTTTCTGTATCTTGTCCTCCAGCGATTCTTCCAGTGATTCCAGGTGAAGTGATTGGTGAGTCTTCTGTTGAAGTCATGAAATATTATGGTATTGAAACTGTACGAGTTGTCAAAGAATGACAGCTCTGCTCAATTGTAAAACTAAATCCCATTGAGAAATAGTAAATACTACGAGGTTGAA
>OGYP01001416.1_pt1 | contig 11730 bp, 8 predicted proteins | sample 1576571 | NCBI WGS metagenome assembly OGYP01 (sample SAMEA3541559, study PRJEB24748) | human gut metagenome | biome: human gut; feature: human-associated habitat; material: faeces | place: China | collected 2012
CCGATGCCGCCCCAGGCGTACTCAACGTACTGCAGGTCCGTTTTCTCATGGCCGGGGTAGGTGTGGATGTCGGTGTACAGGACGATGACGTTGGGGAAGGTCAGCACCTTGTTGTCGGCGGCCTCGTCCACGGTATCGCGCCACTGGCCGTCGGAGTAGTTCTGCTGCATCTTGTACTCGTTGGTGGACTCGTCGTAGATGAAGCGGGTCTTGTAGGACTGGCTGTGCTCGATCTCGATATACTGGCCGTCGGAGACGACGGGGCCGTACTTATCGCTGTAGGCGCTGTCCAGGCTGTTGGACAGGTCGCGGGTCGCGCCCAGGCGGTAATCCACAAAGTTAAAGAAGGTGGAGTTGTAGGTGCGGTTCATGTCCACGTTCTGGCTGCTGATATAGTTTGCGATGTTGTCGGAGTTGGTGTACATCGTGTGCTCCAGCGCCAGAGAACCGGCGTTGTAGCTCTTGCCGGCCCAGTTGACGCGGCCATAATCGCGGTAGCCGTTGGCACCGTCGTTGTTGTTCAGCTTGCCGTAGTCGTAGTCGATGGCGTACTGCTGCATGACGACGGACTGGCCCTCATGGATATAGAGCGCCTGCCAGGGCAGGATCAGGCGGAAGAACTGGTCGCGGCCCGAGCGGACGGGGCCGACCTCGCCGACGGTCTTATAATCGGTAAAGACAGGCATGAAACGGGTGATGCCGCCCTCGACCTTGATCTCAAACAGGATGTCGGCCTTGGACAGACCACGCTGGGGGCGGGCCGCCACGATGTTGTTGACCATCACGGCGGTGATGCGCTGGCCCTCGGGGTAGTCAGCACCCTTCGGCTCACCGGTCAGGACGTTGGCCTCATAGGGGGGCAGCTCGGTGGGAGCGGGGGTCGCCTCCACAGTCGCGGGTGTGCTATCCGCGGTGGGGGTCGAGATGGTATCGCCGCTCTTTTTGCAGGCCGCCAGCAGCACCGTCAGGGAGAGCAGCGCTGTGATCACAAGCAGAACACGTTTCATTCCATTGCTCCTTTTCAGGTTTTCCTGTTGTAGTAAATATACTAACATTGTAGTCGTTTCAAGGGCATTTGTAAAGGTGGGGGCGGAGATTTTACAAATACAAATTTTTGCCTCCCCCACGGGGGAAAGTTTCCTTATTTTCGCGTCTGAAGCCAGTACTCCCCCATACTGCTGCCGGGCTTGCCGGTGCATTCGTCGTGCAGGTAGTCGGCAAGGCCCGCGGCGGCGGGGTCCCAGGCAAGAGCCTGGGCTTCGGTTTCAAACTCGACCTCGGCGTACCAGAAGGCCGTGGGCAGGTCGGGGTCCACGCAGTTGACCTCGAGCGTCAGCCCGCCGGGCAGCCGATAGCCGCGGCGCTCCTTGCGGATAAGGGGCTTACCTATTAAATGCTCGAGCTTTGCGAACAGCTCGGCGTCGATTTCGGTCTCGATCTCCTCGCGGCTCAGGGTGCCCGCCCCTTTAAAGCAGAGCACCAGCGCCGTGCGCCCGCCCTGCAGGGCCTCGCGCCGGATGCGCACCGTGGGGCGCACGCTGACGTAGCCCTGATCCATCTGATAGTCCGAGGTCTGGGTCAGCCCCTCCGGCCAGCCCGTGACCATCCATTTGCGTTCGATTTCCATAATGAGCCCCTGCCTCCCTGTAGGGGCCGGACATGTCCGGCCCTCAACCTATCCGTTATCGCTGCAATGCCGTACAGCAGCGGGCCGGGCATGCCCGGCCCCTACGGCGCTGCGCAGCAGCCGTTGCGCCTGCGGCCATCCGACCTGCTCTTAGTATACCACATTCCGTCTCTCGCGCACAGTTCACAGTATTGCCGTATTTCAACCAAAAAATCGTTGTTGCTTTCGTCAGATTGCCAGTTGCATTTTGTCCGCTTACCCCGTATAATAGAGGCATAACAGCAAGGGCGCTGCGAATGTGTTTTCGCAGCGTCCTTTTTCTGTAAATAGAGGAAATAAAGGAGTAAGAAGTATGGCAGCAACCGTTATGGAACTTTACGGCAGCAAAGTCTTCAACGAGCATGAGATGCGCGAGCGTCTGCCCAGCTCGACCTACAAGAGCCTCAAGGCGACGATTGAGAAGGGCCAGCCGCTGGACCTTGAGGTCGCCAACGTCGTGGCCAGCGTCATGAAGCGCTGGGCCATTGAGCAGGGCGCCACCCACTACACCCACTGGTTCCAGCCTCTGACCGGCATCACCAGTGAGAAGCATGACGGCTTTGTCAGCCCCCAGCCGGACGGCACCGCCATCATGGAGTTTTCCGGCAAGGAGCTCATCAAGGGTGAGCCGGACGCCTCCTCCTTCCCCTCCGGCGGCCTGCGCGCCACCGCCGAGGCCCGCGGCTACACCGCCTGGGACCCCACCAGCTACGCCTTTGTCAAGGATGACACGCTGTGTATTCCCACCGCGTTCTGCTCCTACACCGGCGAGGCACTGGACAAAAAGACCCCGCTGCTGCGCTCGATGCAGGCCATCTCCGACCAGGCCTGCAAGGTGCTGCACCTGTTCGGCAAGGACGTGGACCGCGTCGCGACCACCGTAGGCCCCGAGCAGGAGTACTTCCTGATCAAGAAAGAGGACTACGTAAAGCGCCTGGACCTGGTGCTGTGCGGCCGCACGCTGTTCGGCTCTGCCCCGTCCAAGGGCCAGGAGCTGGAGGAGCACTACTTCGGCACGATCCGCCCCATCGTCTCCGGCTTTATGAAGGAGCTGGACGAGGAGCTGTGGAAGCTGGGCATTCCCGCCAAGACCAAGCACAACGAGGTCGCCCCCTGCCAGCATGAGCTGGCCCCCATCTACGACACCACCAACGTCGCCATCGACCACAACCTGCTGACGATGGAGATGATGAGGAAGATCGCCGACAAGCACGGTCTGGTCTGCCTGCAGCATGAGAAGCCGTTCGAGGGCGTCAACGGCAGCGGCAAGCACAACAACTGGTCCCTCAGCACCAAGCACGAGAACCTGCTGGATCCCGGCGACACCCCGATGGAGAACCTGCAGTTCATGGTGTTCCTGTCCGCGGTCATCGAGGCTGTTGACGATTACGCCGACCTGCTGCGCACCTCCGTCGCCACCCCGGGCAACGATCACCGTCTGGGCGCCAACGAGGCACCCCCGGCCATCATTTCCATCTTCGTCGGTGAGGAGCTGGAGGCCGTTATTGATGCCATCTGCACCGATTCCCCCTATGCCGGCCCCGTCAAGATGAAGATGGACCTGGGCGTTGACGTCCTGCCCAAGTTCAGCAAGGACACCACGGACCGCAACCGTACCTCTCCGTTCGCCTTCACCGGCAACAAGTTTGAGTTCCGTATGCCCGGCTCCGCCGAGAACCTGTCCGACGCGAACACGATCCTGAACACCGCCGTCGCCAAGAGCCTGAAGGAGTTCGTGGCCGAGACCGCCGGTGCCGCCGACTTTGAGTGCGCGGCTGCCGCCTGGGTCAAAAAGACGCTGAACGAGCACCGCCGCGTAATCTTCAACGGCAACGGCTACAGCGAGGCATGGGAGGTCGAGGCCGAGCGCCGCGGCCTGCCGAACCGCAAGTGCACCCCCGATGCGATGATCGCGCTGAAGGAAGCTAAGAACATTGCCCTGATGGAGGAGTTCGGCGTCCTGACCAAGACCGAGATGCTGAGCCGCTACGAGGTCGAGATGGAGCACTACTCCAAGATCCTCAACATCGAGGCCCGCACGATGCTCAAGATCGCCAACAAGCAGCTGATCCCCGCCGCCACCGCCTACATGGGCGAGGTCGCCGGCGCAGCCGCCGCCAAGACCGCCGCTGTGGAGGGCATCTCCACCAAGGCCGAGACGAAGGTCCTGACCGCCCTGAGCAAGTACACCGACGAGATGTCCGACGCCACCGACGCCCTGCAGGCCGCTACCGACAAGGTCAGCGCCATGGACGACGAGGCCGCCAAGGCACACGCCTTCCACGACGAGGTCATCCCCGCGATGGATGCCCTGCGTGCCGCCGCCGACGAGGCCGAGAGCATCGTCGATGAGGATTACTGGCCCCTGCCCTGCTACAGCCGCATGCTGTTCTATACCGAGTGATTTTCTCCCGCGCTTTTTGTAGGGGCGGGTCCCGTATCCGCCCGCAAGGGGCTGCCGGTTGACGGGCGCATATAGAATGTGCCCCTACGGGATGGGTTGTTTCCCCGCAAGCAACAGCCCGCCCACACCACGCCATTTTCCTTTTCCTATTTCTTACACCAGCTCGAAAGGCCCGCCCGCACAGGTGGGCCTTTCGAGTATCTGCGGCTTCCCCCTTGGGGCTGCGCCCGCAGGCGCGTGTCGAAGCGCAACCGCCGGAGGCGGCTCTTAGCGCGGAGACTGAAGCTGCCGCCCGCAGGCGGCTGATGAGGGGCAGCCTCGCCATACGACCCGTTCACGGTCTGCCGCGGCACACTCGCCCCTCATCCGTCGCTTCGCGCCACCTTCCCCCGCAGGGGAAGGCTTTTACAGGAGGTTCCTATGAAACGCACCGCACAGGACATTCTCAATTTTGTTGAGGACAACGATGTTAAGTTCGCAAAATTGACATTCTGCGATATTTTCGGCAACCAGAAAAACGTTTCGCTTTTTGCCAGTGAGCTGCCCCGCGCCTTTGCCGAGGGTGTCAGCTTCGACGGGTCGTCCATCGCCGGGTTCATGAACGTCGAGGAGAGCGACCTTGTGCTCTGGCCGGACCCGGACACCGCCAGCGTGCTGCCGTGGCGCCCCACCGAGGGCCGCGTCATCCGCATGTACTGCGACATCACCCTGCCCAACGGTAAGCCGTTTGAGGGCAACTGCCGCGGCTACCTGCAATCCGTCATCAAGCGTGCCCGCGCCATGGGCCTTGTCTGCAACGTCGGCTGCGAGTGCGAGTTCTACCTGTTCGAGACCGACGAGCACGGCAACCCGACCCGCATTCCGCTGGACATAGGCGGCTATTTTGACATCCCGCCGCTGGACAAGGGCGAGAACATCCGCCGGGAGATCTGCTTTGCCATTGAGGAAATGGGCCTGCACCCCGAGCACAGCCACCACGAGAGCGGCCACGGCCAGAACGAGGTCTGCTTCCGCTACACGACGGCGCTGAAATCCGCCGACAATCTGAACACCTTCAAGAGCACCGTCAAGGCCATTGCGGCCCGCAACGGTCTGTTTGCCAGCTTCATGCCCAAGCCTTTGGCCAACCAGCCGGGCAGCGGTCTGCATGTCAATGTCTCGCTGCTGCGGGACGGCAAGAACCTGTTTGACGGTGCCTTTACGCCCGACAGCGAGGCCGGACATTTTGTGGCGGGCATCCTGGCCCACGCGCGGGAGCTGACGGCGTTCTGCAACCCTGTGCCCAACTCCTACGCGCGCCTGGGCGCAAACGAGGCCCCGCTGTACGTGAGCTGGAGCCGCCAGAACCGCAGCCAGCTCGTGCGTCTGCCCAGCGCCCACGGCGAGTTCTGCCGCGTTGAGCTGCGCGGGCCCGATCCCGCGGGCAACCCGTATCTGGTCATCGGCCTGATCCTGGCTGCCGGTCTCGACGGCATCGAGCACAGCCTGCCCCTGCCCGAGGCCGTGAATCGCAACCTATTCCATCCCAGCGCCGCGGCGGGTCTGGACAGCCTGCCCCGCACCCTGCGCGAGGCCATCACCGTGGCCGGGCAGAGCGAGTTTATCAGCCGCGAGCTGCCCGTTGCCCTGATGAACAAGTACTTTGAGTACCAGACCCAGCTCTGCCACGACGCTGAGGGTGCCCCCGACACCGAGAGCTGGGAAAGAGCGCACAGCTTCCTGATCATTTGATTTTACGGGAGTACGTAGGGCGGCCTGCCCGAAAGCTTCATCGTAAATTATCAGGAAGGGAGGGCAGCCTATGGCAAAAGCCCTGATCGTTTCAGCGGGGAATAACGCCAATGAATATCTGGCGCGGCATATCGGAGAGCTGGGCTATACCCGCCCCACGATTGTCGCTAGCGGCGGCGAAGCGCGCCGCCGCATGGATTCCAACGACTTTGAGGTCGTCATCATCAACACGCCCCTGCCCGATGAGTTCGGCCACGAGCTGGGCACCGACGCCGTGGAAAAGACCGACGCAGGCGTCATCCTTCTGGCCAAGACCGGCACCGCGGAGCAGATCGCGGATAAGCTGCAGGATTTCGGCGTGCTTGTGCTGGCCAAGCCGTTCACCGGCGCACAGTTCCGGCAGGCCGTGCAGATCGCGGCCAGCAGCTACAAGCGCCTGGCCGTGCTGCGGACCGAGAACGCAAAGCTGCTGGACAAAATCGCCCAGCTGCGGCTGGTGGACCGCGCAAAGTGCTATTTGATTGAGAAAAAAGGCTACACCGAGACCGACGCCCACCGCCTGATCGAAAAGCGCGCCATGGACACCCGCATGAGCCGCGGCGAGGTCGCGCAGGAGATTTTGGAGGAGGAGGAGGAGGAATAAGCAAGGTTGCCTTCCCCCGCGGGGGAAGGTGGCCGAGGCCCCGCCCGAGGCCGGATGAGGGGCGAGTGTGCCGCAATTACCCATTCACGAGATGCATTGGCAAGCTCTGCCCTCATCAGTCCGCTTACGCGGACAGCTTCCCCCGAGGGGGAAGCCTTAGAGACGCAAAAAAGAGGACGCTTTCGCGCCCTCTTTAGACTGTCGAAAAAGGTGTGCTCACCCCTTGGCCCCCTCTGCGAGGGGGCTCCGCCCGCAGGCGGTGGGGGAGAGAACTGTACGGCTGTCCGAAATATTTCGGGCTATGGCAAGGTTCTCTCCCTCCGCCCCTTCGGGGCACCTCCCTCGCAGAGGGAGGTTTTTCGACACGCTGAGAGGACGCTTTCGCGCCCTCTTTTTTAGTTACAGATACCCATACCTCTTTCTCCCCCTCACAACAAACCCTCCGGTGCATACCAGCGCCATGGCCTCGGCGGCGACCACCGCAAGCCAGATGCCGTCCACGCCGATGATAAGCGGCAGGGTCAGGATGGACACGACCTGGAACAGCAGCGTGCGCAGGAAGGAGATGGCCGCCGACACTGTGCCGTTGTTCAGCGCCGTGAAGAACGCCGAGCCGAAGATGTTGAAGCCTGACAGGATAAAACTGATGCAGTACAGCTTCATACCGTGGGTCGTCAGCGCCAGCAGCCCCGCATCGTAGCCGACGAAGATTTTGGCCAGCGGCTCGGCCAGCAGCTCACTGGAAGTCAGCATCGCCACGCCGGCCACCGCAATGATGCCCACACTTTTGCGCAGCAGGTTTTTCAGTTCGTCCTTATTGTCCGCGCCAAAGTGGTAGCTGACAATGGGCGCTGTGCCCTGAGAATAGCCGATGAACACCGCCGCGAACACAAAGCCCACATACATAAGCACGCCGTAGGCCGCAACGCCGTCCGCGCCGAACAGCTTGAGCAGCTGCATGTTGTACAGCGCACTGACCAGCGACATCGAGATATTCGTCATCAGCTCGCTGATGCCGTTGGTGCAGGCTTTGAACAGCTCCCGCAGGCTGAACAGCGGCTTTGTGAAATACAGGCGGCAGCCGGGACGGCGTTTAGCAAAGTAGAAAATGGGCGCCACACCGCCAACCATCTGGCTGATGACCGTCGCCGACGCCGCACCGGCCAGCCCAAAGCCCGCCACGCCGACGAGCACGAAGTCCAGCACCATGTTGGTCGCACCCGCCGCCACCGTGAAGAACAGGCCCAGCTTGGGCTTTTCCGCGGCAATAAAGAAGCTCTGGAACACGTATTGCAGCATGAACGCCGTTTGGAATGTCAGCAAAATGCGGCCATACAGCAGACAGCTGGGCAGCAGCTCGGGCGTTGCGCCCAGCAGCAGCGCCACTGGCCGCAGCAGTGCCAGGCCGATGACGCTGAAAAACGCACCGATGCCCACAGTCGCAACGGCCAGCATACTGAACAGCCGGTTTGCGCGCTTCTCATCGCCCATGCCCAGCGTCATGGCGACCAGCGCACTGCCGCCCGTGCCGATCATAAAGCCGAGGCAGCCCAGCATCTGGAGATAGGGGTAAATGAGGTTCAGCGCCGTGAACGCCGTTTTGCCCGCGCAGTTCGAGACAAAGAAGCCGTCCACAATCGTGTAGATCGACGTGAAGATCATCATGATAATGGGCGACGCCGTGAATTTCAGCAGCCGCCCCGTGGTAAAGTGGTCGGACAGCTGGATCTGGTTTGATTTTGACATAAATGCTCCTGTTTTTGCGCGTTTTCAAAGGCTTCCCCCGCGGGGCTGCGCCCGCAGGCGCGTGTCGAAGCGCAACCGCCGGAGGCGGCTCTTAGCGCGGAGACTGAAGCTGTCGCCGAAGGCTACTGATGAGGGCAAAGTTTGCCGTTATATCCCTTTAGCGGGAAATTCCGGCAGGTTCACCCTCATCCGGCCTCGGGCGGGGCCTCGGCCACCTTCCCCCTCAGGGGAAGGCGCTTATCGTTTCAAACTCCCGCTGCAGGCATTCCAGATGCCGCTGCGTCAGACGGTGCATTTCCTCGGCGCTTGCAAGGCCAAAGGCGCGGATGGCCTTTTCCTCGGCGGCGATGACCGGCACGACAGTGCGCTCGGCCAGCGCACGGCCCTCGGCGGTCAGGGTCACGATCTTTCCGCTGTGGGCTCCTTTTCCCGGGCAAAGCGCCAGCAGGCCCTTTTTGACCATGGCCGCCACGGCGGAGTTCAGCGTCTGCTTGGGGATGCCCCAGTCCGCCGCAATGCGGTTCTGGGTCAGCGGCTCGCACGACGTCACCAGCGCATACAGCGTCCAGAACGCTGCGTCCGACAGGCCGCACCGCTGCGCCGCCGCGTGGTACAGGGCGTTGCACTCATTGAACTGGCGGTTCGTTTTGTCCAGCAGGGTGCGGGCCCGGGATTCCTTTTCTTCCATTCTCTTTCCTCTTTAAAATCCGATTTCGGATTTCATTATAGTCCGAAATCGGATTTATGTCAAGTGTCGAATTTTGATGCTGCTTTTTGTGCAGCTTTCACATTGTCTGCACCCGCCGCGGATATTATAATGAAAGAAAAGCAAAGGAGGGTTTCCCCATGTACCAAGCCGCACAAAACCGCTATCAGGTCATCCCCTACCGCCGCTGCGGGGCCAGCGGCCTTATGCTGCCCGCAGTCTCGCTGGGGCTGTGGCATAATTTCGGTGACACCGCCCCGTATGAGAATATGCGCGCGCTCTGCCGCACGGCGTTTGACCACGGCATCACCCACTTTGACCTTGCCAACAACTACGGCCCCGAGCCGGGCGCTGCCGAGCGGAATTTTGGTAAAATTCTGCGGGACGACCTCGGCGTCTACCGCGACGAGCTGATCATCTCCACCAAGGCCGGTTATCTGATGTGGGACGGCCCCTACGGCGACTGGGGCAGCCGCAAGTATCTGCTGGCCAGCCTGGACCGGAGCCTGCAGCGCATGGGGCTGGACTATGTAGATATTTTCTACCACCACCGCATGGACCCCAACACCCCGCTGGAGGAGACGATGGGCGCACTGGCGCAGGCCGTGCGCAGCGGCAAGGCGCTGTACGCCGGTCTGTCCAACTACGACGGCCCGACGCTGGAAAAGGCCGCGGCCATTCTGGACGAGCTGCATGTACCGTTCGTCATCAACCAGAACCGGTATTCGATCTTTGACCGCACGATTGAGCACAACGGGTTAAAGGATACCGCCGCGAAGCTGCACAAGGGCATCATCACCTTCAGCCCGCTGGCGCAGGGGCTTTTGACGGACCGCTATCTGCACGGCATCCCCGCCGACAGCCGCGTCCACACCGACGGGCGGTTCTTGAAAGAGAAGGACATCACGCCGGAGCGCCTTGCGCAGATCAGCGCCCTGAATGACCTTGCCCGGCAGCGCGGTCAGACCCTGGCCGAGATGGCCCTTGCCTGGCTGCTGCACCACGACGAGGTCACAACGGTTCTGATCGGTGCCTCCAAAACGCAGCAGATTCTGGACAACATCAAGGCCGTGGAGCACACGACGTTCACGCCCGACGAGTTGGCCGTGATCGACAGGATCAGCAAGTAAACTCTATTTACGCGCAATAAACCGCCGCCCGCCGGGGAAGTTTTCCACGACGGGCGGCGGTTGTTGTTGAAAGATAGGTTTGCGGGATGTACGCCCGCGGTTCGCCACTGTAGGGGGCGGCAGCGATTTCCCGTAGGGGCGGATTCTATATCCGCCCGGGGTAGTTTCCCGCAGACGGGCGCTTTCCGTCAGGCCGCGGGCCGGGCATGCCCGGCCCCCACAGGGTTGCAATAGTCCCGGGAGGGATGACCTTTTTGCGGGCTATGCGTAGGGCGGCCTGCCCACAGGCCGCCGCGGACGTCTGCCATAGCGGGAAAGTTCGCGGTTCGCCACTGTAGGGGGCGGCAGCGATTTCCCGTAGGGGCGGATTCTATATCCGCCCGGGGTAGTTCCCGCAGACGGGCACTTTCGTCAGGCCGCGGGCCGGGCATGCCCGGCCCCTACCGTGATGCTGCGATTTTTTTGCGCTTCGCACAAAAAAATCCCCCACCGTCCGGAGCAGAGAACGATGGGGGCAAAACGCAATAAGCAGACCGCTAAAAAGGCGCAGAGCAAAACGCCAAAACGGAGGCGCAGCCTGTTATTGGCAGGAACCGCACCGGAGAGGCAAACAGCCGGTTGACGGTTCGAGGTTGGTTATGGTTAGTAGACGCTAACCACGAATATACTTTACCATATTGCAGCAGTGATGTCAAGCATTTTTCCAAAATAATTCCCAGTATTTTTGTAGAAATTACTTTGCGGTGCTGCCCTTGGGTACATCGGGATAATCGCGCACATGCAAAAGCTGCTCCGCGGTTTCGACCTCCTCCGCCGTGGGTACGCGCACGCCGTCCAGCGGGTACGGGATACCGAGGTTCTGCCACTTGAACAGCCCCAGCGTGTGGTAGGGCAGAATTTCTACGCGGCGCACGGTGGGCAGCGTTTTAATAAAGGCATCCAGCTGCCGCAGGCCGTCGGCGTCATCGGTCAGGCCGGGGACCAGCACATGGCGGATCCAGAGGTCCACGCCCCTGGCCGCCACATACTGTGCCATGGCCAGAATGTTTTTGTTGCTGTGGCCGGTCAGTTTTTTGTGCTTCTCGTCGTCAATTTCCTTTAAATCCAAAATGACGAGGTCGGTGTTTTCCAGCAGACGGTCAAAGCGGGCCATCCATTCGGCGTTGTCGGGCGCAAAGGGCTGGGCACTGGTGTCCAGCGCGGTCTGCACCTTTTTGGCGCGGGCCAGACGGAACACCTCGCTGACAAAGTCCAGCTGCAAAAGCGGTTCGCCGCCGCTGATGGTCAGCCCGCCGTTGCCGCGCCAGTAGTTGCGGTAGCGGTAGGCGGCAGCAAATGCCTCCTGCGGGGTGCTGGCGGTGTCCTTCGTAAACGCCCAGGTCTCGGGGTTATGGCAGTATTGGCAGCGCATGGCGCAGCCCTGCAAAAAGATGATATACCGCACGCCCGGCCCGTCGACCAAGCCGAAGGTTTCAACAGAATGGATGTAGCCTAGAGTTTCGGACATAAGTTTGCCTCCGTTTATCGGGAAAATGAATTGGTAGGGGGCGGCGTCCTCGACGCCACGCGGCTGCCGCACACGTCCCGGGAGGGATACATCCCTCCCCTACGCATTCCTTTTGCGGGCGCTTGTAGGGCGGCCAGCCCTCTGGCCGCCGCGGCTTGCATTTTATCAACAAAATGCTTAACTTTAGATATCCAACC
>OGYP01001419.1_pt1 | contig 11715 bp, 10 predicted proteins | sample 1576571 | NCBI WGS metagenome assembly OGYP01 (sample SAMEA3541559, study PRJEB24748) | human gut metagenome | biome: human gut; feature: human-associated habitat; material: faeces | place: China | collected 2012
GCCTGTAGAAGCTATTGATGAGGCACTGGCCAAATTGAAGAATTTTGATACCGGAAGCCTGCTGCAGAAGAATATGATATTTATGGATTATCTGCAAAATGGCATCACGGTTAAGTTCTTTGTGAAGGGTGAGGAGCAATCGTCGATTGTACGTTTGATTGATTACCAAAATGTAAAGAACAACTCTTTTTATGTGGTAAATCAGTTTACTTTCATTGAAAACGGAAATAACCGACGTCCGGATATTATTCTATTTATAAATGGCTTGCCTCTTGTTTTGATGGAATTAAAGAGTCCGGCGAAAGATGAAGTGGGAGCGGAGAATGCATTCCATCAGATTCGCAATTATATGCAGGACATACCATCTATCTTTTATTATAACGCAATCTGTGTAATTAGCGATTTGTCTACGAATAAGGCTGGAACGATCACTTCCGAATTAGATCGATTTATGGAATGGAAAACAAAAGACGGTAATTACGAAGATACTGCGTATGCGTCCTTTGAAACTTTCTATGAGGGTATGTTCCAAAAGGAACGTTTACTTGATATTTTGAAGAATTTTATTCTTTTCTCAGGCGTTAGCAATAGTCGTTTCAAAGTATTAGCCGGATATCATCAATATTTCGCAGTCCGCAAAGCAATCGAAAAAGCAAAGGTAGCAACTAAGACAGACGGCAAGGGTGGCGTGTTCTGGCATACACAGGGCTCCGGTAAGTCATTATCTATGGTTTTCTATGCACATTTATTGCAGGATGCATTAGATAGTCCTACCATTGTAGTTATGACAGATCGTATTGATCTGGATGATCAGCTTTATGCACAGTTCTCACAGTGTGCAGACTTCCTGCGTCAGACACCGGTACAGGCAGAGAGCAAGGAACATTTGAAGTCACTTCTTGATGGCAGAAGTGCGAATGGAATCATATTTACTACGATGTTTAAGTTTGAGCGTGGAGAGAAAGCCTTATCGGAACGTAGAAACATTGTTGTTATGGCAGACGAAGCACATCGTGGGCAGTATGGTTTTGATGAGAAAGTCGTTATGTCAGAGAATGAAAACGGTGAAAAGGAAGCGCATACGGTAATTGGTAATGCCCGTGTTATTCATGACGCATTGCCGAATGCTACATTTATTGGTTTTACCGGTACACCGATCTCAGCTAAGGACAGAAATACTCGTGAGGTTTTTGGTGACTATATCGATGTTTATGATATGACACAGGCAGTGGAAGATGGCGCTACTCGTCCGGTTTATTATGAAAGTCGTGTGGTTCATCTAAAGTTGGATGAGAATACGCTGGCGTTAATTGATTCCACTTATGATGTCTTGGAGCAACAATCCGACGCGCAAACGATTGAGAAGAGCAAAAAGATGCTTGGCCAGATGGAAAGCGTACTGGGAGCAGAGTCTACGATTGAATCTCTTTGTGATGATATCGTTGAACATTATGAAAAATACAGAGCAAATCTTCTGACAGGTAAAGCTATGATTGTGGCGTATTCTCGTCCGATTGCAATGAAAATTTACCGCCGTATCTTAAAGATTAGACCTACATGGACAGATAAAGTGGGTGTGGTCATGACTGGCGGTAACAATGATCCAGAAGATTGGAAAGAGATTATCGGAACCAAAGCGCACAAGGAAGAACTCGCGAGGAAATTTAAAGATAATAACGATCCGATGAAAATAGCCATTGTTGTAGATATGTGGCTTACCGGATTTGATGTACCTTCTTTGGCTACTATGTATGTGTACAAGCCAATGCATGGCTATAACTTGATGCAGGCAATAGCTCGTGTTAACCGTGTATTCAAGGATAAAGAAGGCGGATTGATCGTTGACTATGTTGGAATTGCGTCAGCTCTAAAGGCGGCGATGAAAGAATATACGAAACGCGATCAGTCTAAATATGGTGACATGAACATTGCAAAGATGGCCTATCCGAAGTTTCAAGAAAAGCTGCAGGTCTGCAAGGATTTACTGCATGGCTTTGATTTTAGCGGCTTTGTAGGTGGTTCTCCGCTTACAATGGCTAAGCTTATTACGGGTGGTGTAAACTTTATTCTCGATGCAAGTGTACCAGAAAGAAAAGATTTGTTCTTGAAGGAAGCTATGCTTTTGAAACAGTCTCATTCGCTTTGTTCAAGTATGACAACAGAACAGGAAAGGCATGAAGCAGCTTATATGGAAGCTTTGCGATCTACGGTTATTAAGATCACTTACGGTGGTACTGGTGGAAAGAGCCTGTCGCTTACTGAGATTAACGATCAAATCAACGAACTTTTGAAAGCGGCAGTACAGAGCGAAGGTGTCATCAGCTTATTTGACAGCAGCAAAAGTGGCGGTGAAAATTTCAACTTGTTTGATCCGGCTGTCTTGGATGAAATCTCTAGAATGAAGGAAAAGAATATAGCTGTTGAGATTTTGAAGAAACTTATGGCTGAGCAGGTGGCCCTTTACAAGAGAACAAATGTGGTGCAGTCACAAAAATTCTCAGAAAAGATAGCGCAACTGATGAACTCTTATTATAATGGATTAATCACCAATGAAGAAGTTATTAAAGAACTGCTTAAAACCGCGGAGGAAATTGCAAATCTCTATAAGAATGGTCAAGAGCTGGGGCTTTCGCAAGAAGAGCTGGCATTTTATGACGCCCTTACAAAACCAGAGCATATCAAAGATTTTTATAAGAATGATGAATTGATTGCTCTGACAAGAGAACTTACAGAAATGCTTCGCAAAAATCGCACTATTGATTGGCAGAAAAAAGAAACCGCTAGAGCACAAATGCGAAAGATGGTTAAGCGACTCCTTAAGAAATATAAGTATCCGCCGGAAGATTACGATTTTGCAATAAACACAGTAATTAGTCAGTGTGAGCTTTGGACAGATAATGTGGAACCACGAAAAGAGGAAAAGCTATATAAATATGTGTCTGAAATAGAACTAAGCAAGGTGGCAGAAGATACTGTTTCTTACGGAGAAAAGAAGTAATGGAGGTGCGGTATAGATGCAGAGAAAAGGTAATCTGAATATTCCACGATATGTTGATACATTTGAGGAAGAAGAACCTGTGAATTTGGATGTTGTAAAATCAAAGATTAAAACATTGGATTGTGAAACAAAAGCTGCCATTGATAAGGCTGAAAGTTTTATGAGACAGCTTGGACTGTAAAGGCAGGTGGATTCTAATTATGAAATTTAAGAAAACAGAATATCCCACCACGATAGCTGTATCGGCTGCAATGTCATTTCTTTCAATGGCGAATAATCCTTATCCGTATGAATATATGGGAGGAAATGTACAATTACCTTCAAAGGAATTGCCTATATTATTACCAGATAAGTGTCCTTGTTGTGGTAAGGTTTTATCCACTGAAATTTTACCGATTAGGGCGGTTAATAATATTACGGATAATGAACAGAAAGAATGTACAGTTATATCTATTTATAGATGTACATCTTGCAATGAATTATTCACTGTGACTAATGTAGTTAAGACGGAATTAGCGTTTAATGATGAAAATTTTGATACTGATGACGCAATAAGTGAATTTGTTGGCATTTATCCATTTGAAATGGAAAGTGTAGATTTCTATGAAGATATTAGTGAGTGGTCACCATCTTTTGTTGAGGTATATAAGCAAGCAGAACGTGCAGAGCATGATGGGTTAAATTTAATTTGCGGAATGGCGTATCGTAGAGCACTGGAATTTTTAGTTAGAGATTATTGTGTTGATAAATTCCCTGAAAAAGTTAGTGAAATAGATACAAAATCTTTGTCTGAGAAAATCAGAAATTATATTACGGATGATTCAGATATTAAAACTTTAGCAGAAAAAGCAACATGGCTTGGTAATGACCAGACGCATGTAATCAATAAGCATCCTGATAGAGATGTCAGTGATATTAAGCAATTTATTCAAATGATTGTTGCGAAAATTAAAATAAAAATGGTGGTTGCAGATGCCGAAACTATAAAAAAGGGATGATGCAAATGAATGAACCTAAATTGAGATTCCCTGAATTTAAAGATTCATGGAATAATTATAAAATTGAAGATATGTTTGACAGAGTTGGAACACCTGTTGATTTGGATGATACAGAGACATATCGTGAAATTGGAATCCGTTCACATGGAAAAGGAATTTTTCATAAATAGAAAACAACAGCATCTGAAATTGGAGATAAAAGAATTTTTGGAGTTGAACCAAATTGCTTTGTTGTAAATTTTGTCTTTGCTTGGAAACGAGCAGTTGCAAAAACAACAGAAGATGAAAATGGCATGATTGCATCTCATATATGAGTGGCAATCGGATTACTGTCAGGACTCTGGATTTGAATTTGCCATTTGATGAAATAGCAGGACAGCTAAATTCAATAGCAAAAATGCATTTCGATTTATAAAGGAGGCATCCTATTTGAAAAAGAAAAAAGATGAAATTACCATCCGTTCCAGTGCAGCAGAATACTTGACATATGTCGCTTCTGCCGGTGATCAGCAGGACAGCATTGAGATGCGCTATGAGGATGAGAATATATGGCTGACACAGAAAATGATGGCCACGTTGTACGATGTGGATGTTCGCACCATAAATTATCATGTAAAAAAAATCTTCAGTGATAGCGAATTACAAGAGGATTCAGTTATCCAAAAAATTCGGATAACTGCCGCTGACGGAAAAAGCTACAGCACAAATCACTATTCCTTAGAGATGATCATTGCAGTAGGATTCAAGGTCAATTCTGAGCGTGCAGTGCAGTTCCGTAAATGGGTCAATCAAATTGCAAAGGACTACACCATCAAAGGCTGGGTTATGGATGACGAGCGCTTGAAAAATGGCGGTTCGGTGCTCACAACAGAATATTTTGATCGTTTGCTTGAGCAGATTCGTGAAATCCGTTTGTCTGAGCGTAGATTCTATCAGAAGATAACGGACATTTACGCTACTGCTCTTGATTATGACCGCACAGCAAAAACGACCAAGCAGTTCTTTGCCAAGGTGCAGAACAAGATGCATTATGCAGTTCACGGACATACGGCAGCAGAATTGATTTATGAGCGAGCAGATGCTGATAAGCCACACATGGGGCTTACCACGTGGGCAGCAGCACCGGAAGGAAAGATTGTAAAAAGTGATGTGAGTGTTGCAAAAAATTATCTTTCTGAGCAGGAAATGCGTTCGTTAGAGCGTATCGTTTCGGCATACCTGGATCTGGCAGAAGATCGTGCAGAACGTCACATTCCGATGACAATGGAAGACTGGGCAAAGCGTCTGGATCTATTTCTGATGGCGGATGACAGAGAGGTCCTTCAGGATGCAGGCAAGATCACGGCAGAGATTGCCAAGGCAAAAGCAGAGACTGAATTTGAAAAATATCGTGTTATTCAAGATGGACTGTTCATGTCTGACTTTGATAAGTACATGCTGGAACTGGAAGAGAATGCGAAGAAGTAGTTAAAATGTTTCTCTCGTTCAATGCAGGATTTTCAGTTATGATAAGGTCGAGTGCCTGGAAAACTGAACATCAGTTAGGACGAAAAATAGCCGTTGACCTATTTTTGTAGAAAGAACGGACAAGGTTGAGGCGATGGCGGTTCCTTGCAAAATTTGCCTTTTATGTTTGAATCACTATAATAGTAGAAACGAATAAAAAAGTTGAACTTTTTCCGTGAACAGGCGAGGTTTAGGCTGTGATATGGATAGCGGAATGTATCAAGAATTTTCTGCTACAGAATTTCTAGATATGTTTCCATAGAGTGTTGATATAATAGGATGTTTAACCAAGGGGATAGGCTTTGGAAAATGAGAGATATACATTTGGGAGAAAAATTTTTTACAAAAGTGATATAAGGAAATAGATATTGGTAGAAGAATGGAGGTGATTGAATGAAAATGTTTGGATTTACAGGATTAAAAATTTTGCATAAGGACATGATGAAAAAGGGAGAAGAGAGAGTAACATTTCCATTTGAGTTTAACGGAAAAACTTTTAGTTGCATTTTCTTGACGGATATAATTCCATACCGCCTGTATTTGACTACTTTAGGATTATATCCGGTGGTATTTGAATTGGAAATAGAGAAAGGGTATAAATCGAAATGTTTTATTGATGATTACAAGAAATTGGTAGATTATCTTGAAATAAAATATGATCCAACACATAAATTTGTTCCATTTGATTTTTTCGAAGTGTTAAATAAAAGAATTCCTAAAAAATTTACGGTACGCCCAGATTATAAAGATACATTAAAAATTGCTTCTAAGAGAAGGAAAATCGAAGAAGAAGCCAAGGTGTATTTTTGCGGTTGGAGAAGAAATGCAGAGGGGAAGAATGTACGAGAGGAAAATCTTGAAAAAACAAGAAGTGCATTTGGAAATGCAAAGGCAGAAATGTGTAAAATTAAAAATATTAGTTCCTGTTGGACAGATTGTGCCTGTGAAGAAAAATTGAAAAAATTGAATGATATAATTACAATGTGATTTAGATAAGATATACATTTTTGCGGTGATAGTGTCAAGTGACGTATGAAAAAACATAACAAAGAAAAAAGGCACTTTCGCACCTTGAAAACTGTAGATATTTTTGATATGGCAGGAATACACCACCCTTGACAGCACAAAAAGAACTGCGGGGAGAGTGTTACCGACGGCGAATAACTCAAGAACAGTTCGTTTAATACGTCGCTCACAGCAGTGTAGTGTAGCAGTTCTTTTTATGTGCGGTCAAGGGCAAGCCGCTTACTCGGTGGCTCATAAATCCCTCTGGCTCAGAATCTAGGAACAGTCAGCCGCGTTGCGGTTCTGCATATTTTTGATTGTCTGCTGACCAAGGAAGATTAACAGTTGCCATTTGCCAGGTATGTTAGGGGCACCCGTCAGTATATCGACCTCGTTTAACACATTGTATCCGGCGTGCTTATGCGGACGGAGAAAGTTATAGTAGGCAACCTAGAGTGCAAGGTCATAGTTGGCACCGTCGATGTTATCAAATCCGTTTGTCGGTCTGTATGATGCTTTGTAAGTACGATTGAGGCGTTCAATCATCTGCTTGCATGGACGAAACTCTTTTGATACAGCATCGTCGTTGGTAAGTCCAATTACCTGAGTGATATCAAATTTTATTTTACCTTTTGACTGTCTGAAGAACTGCTGTGCAGCTAACGGATAGGCACTGTATCCGTCAGCAATAAACCGGAAATCCTTGGGGATCTCCTTAAGGTGTTTGAAAGCCATACGCATGGACATGATGCATGGACCAACGCCACGGTTATCAGATATCTGATAACCGATGATTGAACGCTTCGCAGCGTCCATGATAAACCCGATGTACCCTTTGATTCCACGGATTTTGATGTATGTCTCATTGGCAGTAAAAACGTTTTTTACCTGATAATCATAGTTATCTACAAAGGGTTTTATGCATATGGCTGCGGTTTTGAGATAGTTTGCAATCTGTTGGTGAGAAATCTTGATACCATGGATCTCGTGAAGTGCGTGGGCAGTTTTGCGCAGGGATAATCCGAGATTGACTTTGTAGGAAAGGCATAACCCCATGACATTCTGATCAAACTTGGAGAATCTGTGAGACGAAGCACTCTTAGGCAGGGAGTTTAAGTCCATGCGAAAGAAATCTATCTGGAATTCACGGTAGATATAGTGGAGTTTGAACTTGTATTTATGCTTCTGTAGATCTGATTTATCAACCTTTTTGAGGTTTCGGAGATAGTAAGGACATTTCGGATTAATACATTTATGTATAACAAAGCGTTTACGGTCTTTCGTATGTACGAGAGTATGGCTGCAGTGAGGGCATTTCAAGACATGTGTTTTTGAAAATCTGCTTTCAGCGTTAGGCTTGAAACGAGACTGGCATACTTTGCATAAGATCTGGGTCTGTTTTTTTCCATTGTTCCACATGAGGTAATGGAATGGAGCATTACAGGATAAACAGCGGAGATCTTCAGGGACATTGCATTCGCCATGACGAAACACGGGTTTGATTGTATTATGGTATCGCTGTTCATAGTATCCAATAAGATCCTTCCAATCCCAATCCTGCTTGTAGGAAATGATTTTTGGAAGTTTGTCTATTTTGAGTTTTTGATACATTTGAGAGTGTGAATCGTCAAAAGCCCACTGCTTGAGAGGAATATATCTACAGATAAAATTAAAAAGTTGATCAATAACTTTATATTGGTATTGAACGATGTTAAGTAAATAAAGTATAATGTTCATGGCAATAACCTTTCTATGAGGATAATGGTTTGTGGTGAATTCATTATACTTCTTTTTAGGGGGTTATTGCTTTTTTATTTGTAAAATCCCTTAAAATAAAAGATTTATAAAGAAAAAATGGAGTGTATTTTGACACTACCGCCCATAAGGAGAAAAGAATAATATGAAAAAATACTACGCAGAAAGGCATGGTTTACTTACAAAGCAACTGCAGATAGATTTTGATGAGTTGTTACAGTATTTCAGACAAGTACATAAGTATTTTTGTGATAAAGAGTATTTTGAAGTGGCTACAAGAGGAGCGTGGAGACAAATCCCTTATACGCAGGATTCGGAGCAGGTTTTACCACCAAGTCTGTTGCCATCGCCGGAAGTGTATTTTGCAACACGTTTACAGGATAAAGAGGTTTGGCCAATTTGGCAATATCTCGAAGAATATGATGAACAGACATTATTTTCGGTGATTGAGATTTTATACGACCATATTGGTGTTTATAACTATGAAACAGCTGAATTTGAAAATGAAGTGCAAAAGGCAGAATTTGCTGAACAGATTAATAATATCTTACGTGCCTATAAAGAGGGTTATTATCTTGAACCAACAAATGGATTTATAATGCAAATGCCTAATGGTGCACTGCGTGAGCAGTTAGAATATGATGGTTCTGCTTTGCCTGATTCAGTATATGAGCAATTAACAACAGCCACAGAAATGTATTATCGTTTTGATGCCAATTTAGAACAGAAAAAGAAGGCTATTAACATTCTTGCTGATATTTTGGAAAGTGAACGTGAAGAAGTAAAAGATATTTTTAATGCTGAGTATGAAGTTCCTAAAAATGAACATGATAAGTTGATTTTTGGTATAGTTAACGGCTACAATATTCGCCATAATCGTGCGGGTCAAAAGAGCGATTATAGCAAGGAAATATGGTATGATTGGATGATGCAATATTATACCAGTGTAATAATTGCATTTTACAAGCTGAAAAATAAGCATAACGATATTGATTTTTAGCAGATAAGGAAAAGAGTATCTCCTCAATGGATACATATTTTTTTCGTAAAAGGTAATAGTTTGCGGAGACTGCAAAAAAGTATTTGAATGGAAAGGCTGGCGGAGCAGCACGGGCGTTGACCGTAAGGTATGGCAGTGCAGTGAACGGGACAAGGTAAAAGGAGTCATGGGGTGTGCCAACCGCCACGTAGAGGAAGAAACGCTGATAAAGGCATATCTGATGGCTTGGAATGCGTTGGTGGAGAATCGAGAGGATTTCATGGAGCAGTGGACAGAACAGCTGCAGAGCGAAAAACTCTTGGAAGGTTATCGGGCAGAGAAGTTCATAGAATATACCGATGGGGCAGAGCCTTTGACGGAGATGGACACGGACTTCATGCTGAAAACGTTGGACCACATCAAGGTCTTTGAGGACGGAACATTGTTGGTAGGGTTCCTGGATGGAACGGAGATTGAATGTAAAAATGAAGAGGAGCAAGAAAAGATGCCGATTGGAAGTTGCGATTCCTGATCGGCTTTTTGTTTTGCAAAAAATGAATAAAATGTTTGAACGTAATGTAAAAATGGTGATTTGGGCAAAAAAATAAGTGAATATGTCCATATCTATTGACTTGAATATAACAAATGTTATATATTGTATAGTGTGATAATAGGAGGATTGTATGTTTGCGAACCAGGTTAAAAATGTAAGAATACAATTAGAAATGAGTCAGAAAAAATTAGCGAATGCTCTGGGAGTAAGTTTTGCTACCATTAATAGGTGGGAAAATTCAAGAAATGAACCGAGTCAACTAGCTAAAAATTCTTTTTATGAATTTTGTGAAAGCAATTTTATTGATGTTAATGAATTGAAAAAGCTTTGACGATTTTCTTGTTTATTTATAAAACTCGATTGGAGGATGTAAAATGGCCAGAGCAGATTTACTATGCGAATTAATTAAGGCAGGATTGCGAAAAGATGATATGACTTTCCGTAGAGCAACGCAAGCAATTTGTGCCGAAGAACGAACAAAACAACATGAGATATTAGCGAATAAAATAGAGCAGCTTCTAAAGGAAAATCCAGAACAGACAATTTTTACTCCGAGGAATACGAATATGCACACTATAAACAGTATCAATAGTATTCCAAAGCATTTATTTGAAGAAAAAATGCCAGAAAAAAGATTAGAGCAGCTGTTACTTCCGGATAATGTTGTTGAAACATGTAGAGCGATTATTGAAGAACAGATGAGGGCGGATTTGCTTAGATCTTATGGATTGGAACCAAGAAACAAAATTTTGCTTATAGGCCCCCCTGGAAATGGCAAGACATCTTTAGCGGAGGCAATTGCTGAAGCTCTTATGGTACCACTTATTACTGTAAGATATGATACAATTATTGGAGCATATTTGGGAGAAACTGCCTCAAGGCTTTCAAAATTATTTGAATATGCTAGTACGAGGCAATGTGTGTTGTTTTTTGATGAATTTGATACAATTGGAAAAGAACGAGGAGATCAGCACGAGACAGGTGAAATAAAAAGAGTCGTTAGCTCACTTCTTTTGCAAATTGATTCATTGCCAAGTTATGTTGTTGCAATAGCAGCAACTAACCATGATGCTTTATTAGATCAAGCTGTTTGGAGAAGATTCCAAATGAAATTGGAATTACCAAAACCGACACGAGCCAATCTAGAAAAGTGGTTTGTGCTATTTGAAAAGCGTATGAATTTTTCCTTTGGACTTGCACCAAGTACTTTGGCAAAAAAATTATATGGAAAAAGCTATGCGGAGGCAGAGGAGTTTGCATTATCTGTTTTTCGCCAATATATTTTGAATGGACCGAGTGCTAAAGCAAAAAATATTACTAATATGCAGCTTCGTCTTTGTGGATATCAGACAGAAGAAAAATAAGGAGGGATGAGTCATGCCAGAAAGACCATTAGTGTTGTTTGCAGCTCCAACAGTTGCTGATAAGGAAAGAAGATATGGTGGTGCATCAAAGTATTATCTTCCATCACATTCACGACAGGTATCAAGATTGACCCCTCAGTTTAATGTGCTTCAGCATACAATAAATAGCGGAAATATATATTTTACTAATTATGCCACAGGCGTTGATCCAGAATATACATTAGTATTTGAGACAGTAGGAGATCCACGTGATTTTTACAAAGCAGTTAATAAATTGAAAGAGGAGTATCCTACAGTTGAATGGTTAATGGAGTTATCGGATTCTAATTTGAATAATTCAGATGATTTTTATGTTATGGATAGTCAGGCAGCTCGTGATGATTCAAAAAAACTAACAACGAAATTGTTTTGCATCATGACGAATCAAGTGGCATTGAATGAAATCATATCGTTATGGAATCATTATCAAACTGATGAAAATTTTAAGTTCCCTAGAGGAATGGCTGGTTTCAAGCAATTGTTCAGAACATTATATGATGTGCATAAATGGGGAATTG
>OGYP01001424.1_pt1 | contig 11692 bp, 10 predicted proteins | sample 1576571 | NCBI WGS metagenome assembly OGYP01 (sample SAMEA3541559, study PRJEB24748) | human gut metagenome | biome: human gut; feature: human-associated habitat; material: faeces | place: China | collected 2012
GGCGTTGGCATTGGCGGAGGCAGCCTCCTTGGCGGCGGCGTTCTCCTCGTCGGTGGGCTTCACGGTGTTGCCGTCGGCATCCTTGGTGGAGTCGGCAGTACCCTTGAAGTAGATGTACTCGTAGTCGGCCACGTCGAAGTTGTTCTTGTGCTCGTTATAGTAGGTCTCCACTTCCTCGTCGGTGTAGGTGAGGCTGTCGATGTAGTCCTGCTGATAGTGGGAGGCCAGAATGGTGTCCTTCAGAATGCTCTTGAAGGTGGACATCGTCATGTTATTGCCGTACATCAGCTTCAGGTAAGCGCTGGTGGAGTAGCCGGCCTTCTTAGCATAGGTGGAGAAGGTCTCCACGGTGCGGTCCACTTCCTTCTGCATATCGTCGTTGAAGGTCATGCCCTTCTCGGCGGCACCTTTCTTCAGCATGGTCAACTGGATAAGGCTCTTCTTAGCGGCGTCACGGAAGTAGGCGTCCCAAGTCATGTCCTCGCTGACACGCAACATCATCTTGGCGGTGTCGTTCAGGTTCTGCTGAGACAGGGAGGTATTCTTGTCAATGCCGTAGAGACTGGCATACTTGGAGTTGACGATACTGTTATAGGCATTGTGATAGTAGTAGCTGACCTCGGCGGCGGAATAGGACTCGCCCTCCACCGTGACGGCAGTGGTGCCGCGCTGGATGATGTTGGAGTTCCACACCACCAGGCCAATGGCGACCACCACAAAGGCGATGGCGATGATGGCATAGAGCCGGTTGGAGCGGCGCTCCTTGGCCTGCTCCTGAGCTTGACGGGCAGTCTTGGGATCCACAACGCCGCTGGCGGCGACCTCCTGCCGGTTCTTCTTTTCTCTTGATGCGCTCATAGTTGTTTCATCCTCTCAAAATAGGGGTCATTACGACCCGACTTCGTAAAGTTAATCGTAATTATACAGGAAATCTGTCTGCTGTGCAAGGGGGAAACGGAAATTATCCGGCCATAGGCCGAAAAAGCGGTCAGCTCCGGAGGTCTTCCGGAGCTGACCGGGCTTTTACCAGTTGTCCCGCCGGGCGTGGGGGCCAAGTTATAACCTGCACCGTTTCAGCAGGTGGGTTGTCTCCAGCGTGCTTCACCGCTTCCAACTTCCAGCCGCAGACGGCAGCCGGGAGGCCTGCGATCCACATACTGATCCGACATCCCCTATAACAAAATGTGAGGATAAAAAAGACCCGTCACATCCCTGCGGGACCATCGCCTTCCGGCGACAACCCTATTATAACAGACCCGGTGGGAAAATAAAAGGGGGTTTTGCAGAAATGGTCAGGAATTTTATTCCTCGTCGGACAGCAACTGTTCCATGAACAGCTCGTAGATCTTCTCCAGCTCCGCTTCGTCATCCAGCGTGCTGAGCAGCTCCTCGCCGTTTTCCGTGACGGATTTCAGAATCACCAGACCATAGTCCTCGGATTCCTCGTCCGCCTCGTCCTCCACGGCGGGGAAGAAGGCCATATAGGTCTGCCCCTCGTGCTCCAGTGCGTCCACATACTCCAGCTCGATATCGTTGCCGTCCTCGTCGGTGAGGGTGATAAAGCTGGGGCCAAACTCATCGCTCATGAGAAAATACCTCCTGCATAGGTTGATGTCCCCCTACTATAACGGATTTCCACAGAAATTGCAAGAGGGCGGCGCTGCCGATTTCCGCACAAAAATTGGAAAAGCAGCACAAAACGGAACCTATGTGCCGGGTCAAAGGATACGGTGATTGCATTTTTTACGCAAAAAGGTATTTTTATCGGTTGACAGGTGTGGTAAAATAACTCTTATATTGGTTTAATATGTGCTTTTTGCCGCAGCCGGGACCTTCCGGAGCAGGGCGGCAGGGAGAAGCCGTATAAAAAGCCTGAGGCCGCCCGGCGGCCGAAACAACGAAACAGAAAGTGAGGTGCGCTGTCCATGAAAGAACACTCCAACGACCGTGATAAGGCAGAGCAGAGCGCCCATCAGAGGAAAAACCGAGGGAAGGGACGGGCCAAGAGGGTCTGGGGCGTCATCGGCACCATCGTGCTGGTGGGCGTGCTGACCATGGCCATTTTTGTGGGGATCTTCATGACCTACATCAATAAGTCCCTGAAGGGCCACGTAGAGGTGGATATGTCCGAATATGACCGGAAGGTATCCACGGAGCTGTACCGTCTGGGGACGGACGGCGAGACATGGGAGATGTATCAGACGCTGTTCAGCGATGAAAACCGCATCTGGGTGGATATCGGGGACATCCCCGAGTATTTGCAGGAGGCCACCATCGCCATCGAGGACAAGCGCTTCAAGACCCACCACGGGGTGGACTGGAGGGGGACCCTGCGGGCCATCACCAGTACCCTGACCGGCAGCGGCACACAGGGCGGCTCCACCATCACCCAGCAGCTGCTGAAAAACGTCACCGGCGACAATCAGGGGACGGTGAAGCGGAAGGTCACGGAGATCTATCGGGCGCTGGCGCTGGAGAAGGATTACTCCAAGTCCCAGATCCTGGAGATGTATCTCAACACCATCTATCTGGGAGAGCAGTGCTACGGCGTGCAGACGGCTGCCCGGATGTACTTCCACAAGGATGTGAAGGACCTGACGCTGGCGGAGTGTGCCTGTCTCATCGGCATCACCAACAATCCCTCCATGTATGATCCTCTGCTCAGCGACTGGGCCCGTGAGAACAACCGGGAGCGGCAGCTGACCATCCTGGGCGAGATGCTCGGTCAGGAGAAGATCGATCAGGCCACCTACGATGCCGCCGTGGCGGAGGAGGTCCAGTTCAGCGACGGGTATACGAATCTCGGCAATTTCACCGAGCCTACGGAGGATCAGGAGACCCCGGAGAAGCCCACCGTGCAGTCCACCGCCAACAACTCCTATTATACGGATCAGGTCATCTCCGATGTGGCGGCGGCGCTGGTGGAGAAGCTGGGGCTGGAGGACGATGCACCCGACGAGAACGGCAACGTCCGTACGGCACAGGAGAAGGCTGTCAGCAAGATTTACAGCAGCGGCTATAAGATCTATACGCTGCAGGACAGCAAGCTCCAGTCCATTGCGGAGAGCGTTTTTGAAAACAGCGATCTGGTGGAGTATACTGACGACTACGGCAAGCCCTTGCAGGCGGCTATCACGCTGGTGAATAATTCCACCGGCAACGTGGTGGCTATGGTGGGCGGTCTGGGCGCCAAGACGGTGGACCGTGGCTGGAACTGGGCCACGGAGCCCCGGCAGTGCGGTTCTGCTACCAAGCCCATCTCCGACTATGCCCCGGCGCTGGACGACGGTACCATCACCGCTGCCTCCGCTATCGACGACTATCCCGTCCGGGATTTGAGTGGCTACGGCGCATGGCCCAAGAACTCCCACTCCGGCTTCTACGGCTTGACCACCGTGTGGACGGCGCTGGTGGAGTCTCTGAATACCTGCGCCGTGCGGGTCAATGAGAGCTACGGCTCGGCGGCCTCCTATAATTATATGGTGGAGAAGCTGGGCTTCACCACCCTGACCCAGCGGGACAGTCAGCAGTCCGGTAACATGGGCCTGGGCGGCTACGACGTGGGTGTCACCACGGAGGAGATGGCTGCGGCCTATGCCGCCATCGCCAACGACGGCGTATACACCAAGCCCCGGACATGGCTGCGGGTGGAGGACTCCGAGGGGAATGTCGTCATGGAGAACGAGACCTCCGCCCACAGCGCCATGAAGGAGACTACCGCCTATCTGCTGCGGGATATACTGGAGAGCGTTATCACCAGCGGTACCGGTACGGAGGCATATTTCTCCGGCATGACCATCGCCGGTAAAACCGGTACCACGGACGACAACCGGGACCGCTACTTTGTGGGCTTCAGCCCCTACTACTGCGCTGCGGTATGGACGGGCTATGAGTCCAACGATGAGCTGTCCTACGGTATGGGCAACGGCTCGGCGCAGCTGTGGAAGCAGGTGATGCGGGAGATCCACGCCGATCTGGAGGACAAGGCCTTCGACAGCTGCACCGGCCTGACGCAGGTGACGGTGTGCTCCGACAGCGGCCTGCTGGCCACGGATGCCTGCACCAAGGACCTGCGGGGCAGCCGTGTCCGCACCGTGACGGTGGCGGCGGATACGGCTCCCACGGCGACCTGTAACGTTCACAAGATGGTGGATTATTGCACCGAGGGGAAGCATATTGCCACCCAGTACTGCCCCAAGGACAAGGTGAAGCAGGTGGCGGTGCTGGATTGGAACCGGGCGCTGTTCAACGATATCAAGGCCAGGGACCATGAGTACCTGTTGAAGGTGCTGGACGGCTCCGCTACGCCCAACGATCCCAAGGATGATATCTGCCCGGCGCACCAGAAAGCCATCACACCGGTGACACCTACCGACCCCACCAAACCGACAACCCCCACCAAACCGACGACCCCCACGGATCCGACAGATCCCACCACGCCGGATACCGGCGGCGCTGAGGACTCCGGCGGCGTTGGGGACTCCGGCGGCGTTAGAGGCGGCGGCAGCTGGTGGAAACGACCGTAAGTAGAGAAACGAAAATGCAGCCTGTGAGCGGTGCTCACAGGCTGCATTCTTGCGAGGCGGTGAAAAAGAAGGGGTATGGCTCGGCCGTACCCCTTCTTTTCTTGCATAATAGGGAGATCAGAAGCTGCGGATGATATCCACGATCTCGGTGCCGATGCGCTTCTGAGCCTCCACGGTGGCAGCGCCGATGTGGGGCGTGCAGGACACCATGGGATGGCTGTACAGAGCGGCGTTGGCAGTGGGCTCGTCGGCGTAGACGTCCAGACCGGCGGCCCGGACCTTGCCGGACTCCAGAGCAGCCAGCAGGGCATCCTCGTCCACGTTGGCGCCACGGGAGGTGTTGATGATGACCACGCCGTCCTTCATCTTGGCGATGGTATCGGCGTTGATGAGGGGAGCACCGGGAGCAGCGGGAGCGTGGAGAGAGATGAAGTCAGACTGGGCCAGCAGTTCCTCCAGCGTCACATAGGGGATGCCGAATTTGGCCTCCACCTCCGGACGGCGGGTGGTGCTGTAAGCAATGACGTTCATGCCGATGGCCTTAGCCATGACGCCCAGATGCTGGCCGATGCGGCCGAAGCCGATGATGCCCAGGGTCTTGCCCTGCAGCTCGATGCCCTTGCCGTAGGCCTTCTTCTCCCACTTGCCCTCACGCATGGTGTGACCGGCGATGGAGATATAGCGGGTGCAGGCGAACATATGGCCCATGGCCAGCTCCGCCACAGACTGGGAGGAAGCACCGGGGGTGTTGCGGACGGCAATGCCGTTCTCCTCGGCGTACTTGACGTCGATGTTGTCCACGCCCACGCCGCCGCGGATGATGAGCTTCAGCTTGCCGCCCTTGGCCTCGTCGATATGATTGGCACGGACCTTGGTCTTGGAGCGGACCACCACGGCGTCAAAGTCCCGCAGGGCGGCGCCCAGCTGATCCGGCTCATAGAACTGCTCCACCACCTCGTGGCCCAGCTCACGCAGCTGCGCCATGGCGGCCTTGTCCATACCGTCTGTAATAAGAATACGCATAGTAATATTCTCCTTCGATGATACGTTTTATTGTCGGAATGTGGCGATTTGTCCGGTTTTCCGGACCTGCGTCCCGAGAGACAGACGTTACGCCTGATGCTCAGCCTCGAACTTGGTGAGGAACTCCACCAGAGCCTCCACACCCTCCTTGGGCATGGCGTTATAGATGGAGGCCCGGAGACCGCCCACAGACTTGTGGCCCTTCAGGTTGTCGAAGCCGGCCTCCTTGGAGGCGGCCACCACGGCGGCATCCAGATCCTTGTCGCCGGTGACGAAGGGGACGTTCATGAGGCTGCGATCCTGAGGCACCACGGCGCCCTTGAAGAGCTTGGAGGAATCCAGGAAGTCATACAGCACCTTGGCCTTTTCGATGTTGCGCTTCTCCATCTCCTCCAGACCGCCCATGTTCAGCAGGTACTTGAATACCTTGCCGCAGCAGTAGATGGCCCAGCAGTTGGGGGTGTTGTACATGGAGCCGTTGTCGGCATGGGTCTTGTACATCAGGTAGATGGGGGTCTTGGGGTCCAGATCGTCACGGATCAGATCCTCACGGATGATGACCACGGCCATGCCGGCGGGGCCCACGTTCTTCTGCACACCGGCCCAGATCAGGCCGTAGTCGGAGACGTTGCAGGGGCGGGAGAGGAACATGGAGGACTGGTCGGACACCAGCACATGGCCCTTGGTGTTGGGCAGCTTGTTCCAGGTGGTGCCGTTGATGGTCTCGTTTTCGCAGATGTAGACATAGTCGCAGTCGTCGGGGATGTCCAGATCGCTGCAATCGGGGATGTAGGAGAAGTTCTTATCCTTGGAGGAGGCGATGACGTCCACCTCGCCGAATTTCTTGGCCTCGGCAATGGCCTTCTTGGACCATGCGCCGGTCTCCACATAGCAGGCCTTACCGTTCTTCATGAGGTTCATGGCCACCATGGCGAACTGCACGGTGCCGCCGCCCTGAATGAACAGGACCTTGTAGTTGTCGGGGATGTGCATCAGCTTGCGCAGGTCGGCCTCGGCCTCGTCAGCGATCTGCTGGAACACCTTGGAGCGGTGGCTCATCTCCATGACGCACATACCGCTGCCACGATAGTTCATCATCTCGTCCCGGATCTCCTCCAGCACGGGCTCCGGCATCATAGCGGGACCGGCGGAGAAATTGAATGTACGACCGTATTTCATCTTGTGGTTCCTCCTTTTTCCATTCAAGCGTTGTTTTCCTTGTTTTTGCCAGTTACCCATATTATAGTGCATCCCGTCGTGAGAATCAACAGGGAAAAATAAAAAATGTGAGATGGGCTGAAAGATTTTCAGCTTGACAAAAATTTCGCAGGGCGGCAGCAGCGGCGATTGACAGGCGCCGCAGGAAATGATATAACAGACAGGATATAAAGATACTGTAAAAAAGCGGAGGGACGGGACATGGAACGGCTGAAGGAGCGGGTGGCCCACATCGGACAATATGCGGTGACGCTGCTGAAATGGATGGTACTGGGCGGCGTCATCGGACTGGTGGGCGGGATCATCGGGTCCCTGTTCCACATCGGCGTGGACACCGCCACGCAGGTGCGTCTGGCCCATCCGTGGGTGCTGTACCTGATGCCGGTGGGGGGCATTGCCATCGTGGGGCTGTACCGGCTCACCAAAACAGAGGGGAAGGGCACCAACGACGTCATCGCTTCTGTCCACTTCGGGGAGCAGGTGCCGGGGCTGCTGGTGCCGGTGATCTTCGTGTCCACGGTCATCACCCACCTGTGCGGCGGCAGCGCCGGACGTGAGGGCGCTGCCCTGCAGATCGGCGGCGGCATCGGTTATCAGGCGGGGCGGCTGCTGCGTCTGGGGGAGAAGGATCTGCCGCTGGCCACCCTGTGCGGCATGAGCGGCGTGTTCGCCGCCCTGTTCGGCACACCCCTGACGGCCACGGTGTTTGCACTGGAGGTCATCAGCGTGGGCGTTCTGTACTATGCCGGACTGGTGCCGTGCCTGACGGCGGCCTTGACGGGCTATCTGGTGTCGGTGCTCATGGGGGTGCCGCCCACCCGGTTCACGGTGACGGTTCCGGGGCTGGAGGTGCGGACCATGCTGCTGGTGATGGTGCTGGCGCTGCTGTGCGCCGTGGTCAGCATCCTGTTCTGCCGGGGGCTCCACGGAGTGGAGCGTCTGCTGAAGCGGACGCTGAAAAACCCCTACCTGCGGGTGGCGGTGGGAGCGGCGGTGCTCATCGGCTTGACGCTGCTTACCAATGGAGACTACAACGGTGCGGGTATGGAGGTCATCGGTCGTGCCATCGCCGGACAGGCGGACCCGTGGGCATGGGTGTGGAAGCTGCTCTTCACCGCCATCACCATCGGGTGCGGCTTTAAGGGCGGCGAGGTGGTACCCTCCTTCTTCGTGGGAGCCGCCTTCGGCTGCGTGGCGGCGGGCTGGCTGGGCCTTCCGGCGGGCTTCGGGGCCGCTATGGGGCTGGTGTCGGTGTTCTGCGGGGCGGTGAACTGCCCGCTGGCCTCCATCATCCTCAGCGTGGAGCTGTTCGGCTCCGGCGATCTGCTGTATTTCGCCATGGCCTGCTCCATCAGCTATCTGATCTCCGGCTACTGTGGGCTGTACAGCAGCCAGACCATCCTCTACTCCAAGCTGCGGGCGGAGTTCATCAACGTCCGGACCCACGAGTAAAGGTACATAAGAATACGCCTGCCGGGGCATACTGAGAGAAAATCAGTGCTTCGGGAGGCGTGTTTTTTATGGAGGATATCCTGCAGCAGGGGGGACAGATCGCCCTGACGGCGCTGGGGTCGCTGGCGGCCCTGTTTTTGCTGACCAAGCTCTCCGGCAACAAGCAGGTGTCCCAGATGAACCTGTTTGACTATGTGATGGGCATTACCATCGGCTCCATCGCCGCCGAAATGGCCTCGGAGCTGGAGTCGCCTCTGCGGCCCCTTTGGGCCATGGTGGTGTATGGGCTGACGGCGTGGGGCATCGCCCTGCTGACCAACAGATCCATCCGGGTACGGCGGTTCATCACCGGCAAGCCGCTGATCCTTATGGACAGCGGCGTCATCTACCGGAAAAACCTGCGGCGAGCCCGGATGGATCTCAACGAATTTCTCATGTACTGCCGGGTATCGGGGTATTTTGACCTCAACCAGATCCAGACCGCCATTTTAGAGCACAACGGCACGGTGACGTTTCTGCCGGCGGCCATGCAGCGGCCGGTGACGCCGGCGGACCTGTCCATGCAGCCCCAGCAGGAGCTGCTCCAGACCCCGGTGGTGCAAGACGGCCGGGTGCTGCCGGAGAATCTGCGGAAGGCGGGAAGGGACGGCGTGTGGCTGGAGCGGAAGCTGCGGGAGAAGGGATATCACGGCCCGGAGGAGGTGCTGCTGGCCATGGCAGCCACCGGCGATCAGCTGACGGTATACCCCATGGAGACCAAGAAGGAAGCCAGAGAAATGCCGTAAAATCAGCAGGATATTGCGTATGATACGCAATATCCTGCTGATTTTATCGTAGCTGCCCGGCCAGATGGCCGCTGGACCATGCCCATTGCAGATTGTAGCCGCCGCAGTCGCCGTCCACATCCAGCACCTCGCCGCAGGCGTACAGGCCGGGGACCAGACGGCTTTGGAGGGTGTGGGGATCGAACTCGTCGGTGCGGAGCCCTCCGGCGGTGACCTGTGCCTGATCGAAGCCGCAGGTGCCGGTGACGGGCAGTTCAAAATGCTTGCAGGTGTGGGCCAGCGCCGCCAGTGCCTCCTCCGGGGCGTCCGCCAGGGGGAGGGAGGGGGAGAGCCCGGCGTACTTGCCCGCCATCTGGCTCAGGCGGCTGTGGAGGGCCCCGGTAAAGGCCTGTCCGCAGGTGAATTCCCGATTGCGGAGCGCCAGTGCCTGCCGGCGGCGTAGCCATGCGGCGGTGTCTGTCTCTGACTGCTCCGGCCACAGATCCAGCGACAGGGTCACGTCCTCACCAATGGCATAGCGGGAGATCTCGAAGATGGCGGGGCCGCTGACGCCGTACTCGGTGAAGAGAATTTCTCCGTGGTTCTCCGCCAGCACCTCCCGGCCCCGGCGCAGAGTGATGCGGGCGGTGGTTTTCACGCCCTTCAGGGAGCGGGGATAGGTGGGATCGGTCTTGAGCTGCACCAGTGCCGGGGTCAGAGCCGTGCGGTGGTGGCCCAGCCCCTTGGCCAGCCGATAGCCGTCCAGCACGCCGCCCACCTTGCTGCCGGCGGCGCCGCCTGCGGCCAGAATGACGCCGTCCATGCCCCGGAGGACCTCGCCGCTCTCCAGCGTCACGGTAAAGCCCTGCCCCCGGCACTTTAGGGAGGTGACGGGGTCACCGGTCCGCAGGGTCAGCCGATCCGGCTGTCCCTCCAGCGCCAGACGCAGCACATCCAGCACGGAATTGGCGGTGTTGGAGCGGGGATACAGCTTGCCGTCGGGCTCCTCCACCGTGACAAGGCCCAACTGGTGGAAAAAGCGCAGTGTTTCCGCCACCGGGAAGGCCTCCAGCGCAGGGCGGCAGAAGTCCGGGTCGGCTCCGTGGTAGTGAGCCGGGGAGGCATGGCGGTTGGAGAGGTTGCACCGGCCGTTGCCGGTGGACAGCAGCTTGCGGCCTACCCGGCCCTGCCGCTCCAGCAGCGTCACCCGGTTCCGGGGGTCGGAGAGGGCCGTCAGCGCCGCCATCAGGCCGGAGGCCCCGCCGCCGATGATGCAGACCTCACTCATGGCGCTGTGCCTCCAGCCGCTTGCGGGTGAGATAGCCCTCCAGCATCAGGGACGCCGCCACGGCGTCCACCACCTTTTTGCGCTTTTTGGCGTTCTTTCCATTGTTAAATAGGATGTTGTGGGCATCCACCGTGGTGCGCCGCTCGTCCCACAGGGTCACGGGGAGGCCCGCTGCCTGCCGCAGCGTCTCAGCAAAGGCGGCGGCCTTCTCGGCACGGGGACCCACGGTGCCGTCCATGTTCTTGGGATAGCCCAGCACCAGCTCCGTGACCCCGTGCTCCGGGAGCAGCCGGAGGATCTCCTGTACCACCACCTCCGCCTTGCGGCTGTCGATGACGGTGGTGAAGCCCGCCAGCGTGCCGGTGACGTCGGAGATGGCGATGCCGGTGTGGGCGTCGCCGTAATCAATGGCCATGATCTTCATTCTCACATACCTCGCAGGGTGAATTTTTCTCTATCATACACAACTTTTCCCTCCGGCGCAACCGGTGGCAGAGAAAAAAACGGAGAAGGGGGAGAAAAGCGCCGTTTTCATGAAAAATCTTCTCCTTTTCGTGAAAAAACGCCTTGACGGAGGGACTTGCCTGTGTTAGAATAGTCCTTACCTGTGGACATGGGCTTTCTTTTCATGCGTTTTTTCGCTTCTGACGCAGAAAAGAGGCTGCGCCCTTCAGGGAGGCAAGCGGCGGTCCGGCGGGGCCGGAGCCGTCAATCTAATAAGGAGGTGCCGTTAGATGCGAGTGAAGATCACTTTGAGATGCAATGAGTGCAAGCAGAGAAACTACAACACGATGAAGAACAAGAAGAACAACCCTGACCGTCTTGAAATGAACAAGTATTGCCCCTTCTGCAGAAAGCATACGGTCCATACCGAAACCAAGTAATTGGAAGGAGAAACAGCGATGGCAGAGGAAAAGAAAGTCAAGAAGGATCACGGCAAGTGGTTCCGTGAAATGAGAAGCGAACTGATGAAGGTGGTATGGCCCAGCGCCAAGACCACGGCCAAGAACACCGGCACCGTGCTGCTGTGCTCTCTGGGTGTGGGCGCCTGCATCTGGATCTTTGACGGCGTGGCTGTGCTGGCTGTCAAGACGCTGATCGGCCTGTTTACGCACTAAGGAGCGGAGCATGGCTGATAACGCAAAATGGTATGTCATCCACACCTATTCCGGCTATGAAAATGCGGTGAAGGCGGCCATTGAAAAGTCCGTGGTGAACCGCAATATGTCCGACATGGTCCTGAAGATGGAGATCCCTATGGAGACCGTCACCGAGGTCACCGAGTCGGGTGTCATGAAGGAAGTGGAGCGCAAGGTGTTCCCCGGTTACGTCCTCATTAAGATGATCTTGACAGATGACACCTGGCATCTGATCCGCAACATCCGTGGCGTCACCGGCTTCGTAGGAGAGGCCAACAAGGC
>OGYP01001435.1_pt1 | contig 11648 bp, 10 predicted proteins | sample 1576571 | NCBI WGS metagenome assembly OGYP01 (sample SAMEA3541559, study PRJEB24748) | human gut metagenome | biome: human gut; feature: human-associated habitat; material: faeces | place: China | collected 2012
TGCACCATCGGGGACTCGAACCCAGGACCCACTGATTAAGAGTCAGTTGCTCTCCCATACAACACATACTAAACCAACTAATTATATGGCCTTAATGCAAAAATATATTTTCCATAAGTGATTAGCCTAAATACAAAGCAGTGTACACAAAAGCATCGAGACTTGCTAATCCAACAAAAGATGTCCTACGTACTTCTAAAAATCACATTACAAGCAATTTTCACACATCTAAATCGCTTTTTCTTTACAAATTCTTTCAAAATCTTGTTTCATAAGCAAAGCTCCCGTATCTTGAGAATTATAAGCTTCGCAAACAACTACAGGATTCATATTCATTTTTGCAATGCTAGCCATCAAGTCTCCAGCCCTCGGGCAAAATTTACCGGTTTGCTCACCATCGTTTTCATAAACATCGTCAAATGCTTTATGCTTTTTTTCCCCGTACGGCCCTATTTCTACCGGATACATATGAAAATGCATCAGCGAAAACTTTTCTTCGCCAAGATTTCGTTCTGCGTACTCAAGTTTATCGCTAATCGCATCGCTATTGTAAAAAGCTCCTCTTTCAAATGCATGAATATGGGCCATATCAAAGCACGGATACGCATACGGTACTTCATTACAAATATTAATTATTTCATCAACGCTACCAATTTGTGAAATTCTACCTGCCGTTTCTGGATACAAATGAATATCACCATCTACATATGCACGAATGCTTAAAAGGCCATCCACCACCTTCTGGACATCTTTTTGCCTAGCTTCTAAATCTTTTCCAGTTGAAAAGCCCGGATGAAAAATAATTCGTGTGCTCTTTAGATATTTCGCTAATTCAATGCATTGAATCATCCGTTGCCGTGATCTTTCTACTACATCGGGCTTCACGCTACAAAAATTGATATAGTAAGGGGCATGAATAGATATGCCTATTCCGAATTTTTCAGATAGTGCTCTATAGCGCAATGCTTGTTCTTTTTTCATCTTTACGCCATAAGTGTTTTGTAGTTCTATCCATTGAAGGCCAACTTCATGCAGCCACTCAAATATATTTTCTCGTGATTTTCCATACGTACTAGAGAAAAAATTTGGTGGAAATCCAGCAACGCCAAATAGAGGTCGTTTACACATATACACGTCTTCCATTTTCCTCGCAATCACGCAACGCCTTATCCACAATGTTTCTTGCCGCACAATATCCAGACCACATTGCCTGAACATATCCTCTAGATATTCCTGCTGCATCCCCAATTACATAAAGATTATTATACGCTGTTTCAAAATTAGCGTCAGTTTCAATAATAGGATTGAAATTGTCACAGGAGGGTAAATATATTTGAATGTTGCTTTCCCTTTCTTCAATATAATGATATTTTATCAATTTGTCTACAAACTCGCACGCAGAGTCAAAAACAATGTCATATCGACTCGTTTCCGGAATCAAAAACTTGTACCACCGCTTAAACTCCTTGTACGACATTTCCCATCCGATATATTTCTGCAACAGTTCCATGTAACCAACTGCTTCATCTATACCGTGCAGAAAAGGAGATCTTACTAAAACCCCCATGTTAACTAAACCGCTAATTTTGGGGCCAAAGTGCCCATCATAATAACACTGATTGAAGAGTTCTGCTTTTACACTTTCCCCGCCTGCACACACGCAAAATGTTCTAGCTTCAACTCCGTTTCGGCACCATTTTATTTTCGTATCTCTGCCAATGTCAAAAAATGGAGTTTTATTTAAGGATACCGACATTCTAATTCCCAAATCAGGACACTGTTGCCGTACGGAAACGCCACTTAACCATTCTTGAAGCTTCATCGCAGAAGAGCGCCCAGTTGCAAAAATTAGATGCTCTGTTTTAATCGTTTCAAGATCATCATGCAATTTATCCCACAGGCAAACCTCGAAGTATTCACCACTGCTATATTCACATCTTTTCTCAAAGCTCACAAATTGAGTAAATGGTTTAATTGTAGCAATTTTCTCCACGTCTGCCTCAAGCTTTTGAATGTAACTTCTCATTTTATTAGCAGGCAAAAGGAAAGACATATACTCCTTTTTCCTAAGCGGACTACCAGAAAATGGATTTTTGATTTGGGTATAAGCCATATTTTCATGTGGCAACATAGCTTCAGAGAACTCCGAAAAAAGCTGCATTTCACGCCTTGTTTTTTTCCAAATTCTTCCACTAGCTGGAGGAAGACAGATTTTACCGCCGGCTAGCGTTCCTGCTCCGCCTACACCTTCGACAATATCTAAAGGATCTGTTTCCAACCTTTCAGAATATGGTTTTCCTTGGTCAATAATAAGGATTGGCTTATTGTAGCTTATTTTCTGTAAAACACCAGAATCGTTCAGCGCTTTAGTGAACGATAAGCTCGAACAGCCAGCACCCACAATTAGTGCGAAATACTGCTTCATAATTAACTCTCCAATGCAGTCTACTACACCTATCACAAAATATTTAAAAGCCCTTAGGAGCTTTCAGTATTTGAATCATCCGCTACTTCCGCGGTGGTCTCTGAGGCTTTTTGGCTGTGTCTCCCTAAATAGTAGACAATCCCAAGCGCCAATATCACCAAAGCTAGGCATAGAAGTATAATTACAATATGCCTTGTAGAAATGTAATTAATCTTGGAATCAAATTGTTCTAATTGCGCGCTTTCTGGTGTCTGCAGTAAGCTGGATATTTGCGTTTCCAAAAATTCAATTTCAACCTGCCTCGCATATAACTCTTGCTGAAAGGCTAAAAGAGTTGATAATATTCCCAAAGAAAACAAAACAAGAATCAAGCTCAGTATTGTTTGTACTGTCTTCGATTTATTATCAATATATGATTGCACCTGATTACCCACTCGGGTGATATTATTATATTCACTAAAATAGTTTGCTATGTGCTTGGGAATTGCTTGTATCTCTGAATTTATCCGGTTCGTAGTTCTTGCAAAGCCGCAGTCAGCTGGTAGGCGGTCAGCTGATACGAAATAGCGAATATCTTCAATTCCATTATCATTCGTAAATGGACTATAATTTGAATATTTTTTCTTGTTTTTTTCTTTAACAGTATTAATAATATTCTCCGCCCACCCCTGCTCAGCGTTGACATAAGAAAACTCTATTGTAGCAATCGTGTCTTTATAATGTAATTCAATCTCATTATCACTCAAGTTATGAACAAAACAGAACAACTTTCCCTGGTACCCAATCTCAACTTGCGTTGCTTGTTGACTAATCAATGCTTGATAGACCCGTTTAAGCTTTAAGTCAAATCTTCCAACTATGAATGAATGCTCTCTTTCGCTTTTCTTTGATCTACTATTAAGATTTAAAGCCGAAAAAGTGTCAACCGTCTCATAAAGCTGAACAATGGCTGAACCGTACCCTGGAATACGAAGAATTTTATCATGGCACTCCTCAAACTTCCAGTCCGCTCTTCTAGTCTTAAAAGCCTTTTTCTCTTCCCCACCTATATAGTATAGTTTCCACTGCGGTGTACTTTCGCCCCCGCGGTGTACTCGAATATCTCCTCCATAAACATAATGTGCTTCTCCCAACCTCAAATCGTATGAAGCATCTTGCAGAGATTTTTCATCAAATGTATCCTCAGTTATCAGATGATGTGCTTTAATATCCTCACCGCACAGAACTCCTGATTTTGCAGATTGTGCAGATTGCTTATTCGCCATGTTATCCCTCAACCTCGTTGTTTCTACTATTAATATTAACACACCATTTAAATCAGGCCACTTTGACACACAGCAACAAAGAGAAAATTGAGCAACCAATAAAAGAGCTCTTCAATTTATATAATTATATCACATGCCTTCGTCCAATTCAAGAGTACCTATCTTTTGTTCATTAAATCTGCTCTGATCATCCAAAATTATTGATAATAAGTAGTTATCTTCTGTTTATGGGGCTAAAGCCATCATCATTGTCTGATTCTTACTCATTCTTCAGAAACTGCTTATAACTCCCCTTCACATGGATCGTCACCTTATATTCCCTACCAACTTCCACTTTTTCAAACAGCTCCGCTAAAATAGCTCGCTTTCGTGGGATAGAAGCCAGATTGAATTCATTGGCCCACCCCAGGAACTCATTATAGTAATTGCGGATCTGTTGGGCTGTTGCTCGATGGTCGTTGTTCTGTAATACCCCAGTCTGTCCAGCGTATGGAGGATCGTCGCAAACGTCCGTCCGCCGTCATGAGAAAGCAGGCCGGGTACGTTTTCAAACAGCAGATAGCGAGGCTTCCGGGCTTCAGCCAATCGGGCCAGCTCGAAGAAGAGAGTGCCGCGAGGATCTCCGAACCCTCGTCGGTTGACGGCAAGGCTGAAAGCCTGGCAAGGAAATCCTCCGCAGAGCAGTTCGAAGTCGGGCATTGTATCGGGATCGGCTTTTCGGGCATCGTCAATGAACCACTCTCCCTCCGTGTCAAACAGAGCGCGATAGCTGCGGTCGGCGTATTTGTCGATCTCACAGTGTCCCATGCAAACAAAATTGCCGGCTCTGGCCAACCCCTCCCGAAAGCCGCCCATGCCGGCAAACATATCAATATAGTGAATGGTCTTTCGCATCCGCTCCTTTCTGATCGATGGTGTTGTTATTTAGAGCACAAGCAAAGGCATTCCCCCTTTCATAGAGATATGAAAAATGCCCCGCAGGCTATTGACCTGCGGGGCTGGCTGTTATGGTTATTCTTCTGTGTAGGCATCACCGCTTTCGCCGTACTCCGATTCGCCATCCGTGGCTTCATCGGGGGCTTCCTCGGTGTTGGTCTCCTCGTCCGTATCACTGTCCTCATCGGGGTCGTTGTTCTCCTGATCGACGTCCGGTTCATCTTCATCGACCGACTCTGCCTGATCTTCCGCGGGATCTTCTCCCACGGTTTCGTTCATCTCCGCGCTGGGGTCCTGCTTCTGCGCGGCTGCGGCCTCGGCTTCCTCGTCGACGGCGTCAAGCTCGGCCTCAATGAGCTGGACCATGAAGTCTTTCTGGCTCAGCTTCCGTCCGTAGGTTTCCTCGTAGTGCTTGAGGTAGTCTTTGATACGCTGGTAGAGTTCCTCGGATACCTGAAATGCGATGGTTCTGGTTGCCATGTTGTTTTCTCCTTTCTTGTCTTTCGTGAAGTATTTCGTGACCACCATCTCGATGAACTGGCCGGTGGTGATGCCCTGTTCTTCCAGTTCCTGCCGGATCTGTGCGTGCAGATCATCCGGAAGTGTTACCGTTAATTTGCTCATGCTATGGCTCCTTTCTTGTGCTTTTCCTCTTGGGCTAAGCAAAGCATACTGCAAACACAAGCAGAAAGCTATTCACTAAAACCAACGATAATACATCGAATATAGTGCCAGAAATACATCACAAGCAACAATGGGGATTGATCTGTCAGTCGCAGAGCGATGCCAAAAAATCCAGCGTTTGTTTGGGAACCTCTTTCTCCGCAGTCGGTATGTAATTGCCTGTTTTGCCTTCTCTGGAAGTCAATTCTTCTCGCAGCACCTGACGAATTTCTTTTTTGAGCTGCTCTGTTTCCATCTCGGCTAGAATTGCTCTCACCAAGAAGTCCTTGCGCTGGCCTTTTGGTATTTCTTGTAGTCTTTCCCACGCTTTCCGGTGGTCTGGATTGCTCAGTGTGGGTCTGAATACAAATTGTGGCCGCTTCACCCCTCGCTCACCGTGCCCTGAACGCGGCCCAAGGCGCGCTCGAAACCGATGGCGTTCACCCGGTCATCCAGCAGCGGAATCACGCGGCACAGGCCGTCTTTGGGGCTGACGTGGCGGTTTACGATACAGGCCCCACCACCCAGCATGACCAGAGGCATCGCATGAAGGTCGAAGCCCGCCTCCATGACTGCGGAGAACAAACGCTCGGTATACAGCCGCCCCTGTTTGTTCACGATGCTGCGCACCTCATCCGAAAGGCTGCAGGGCTAGCCTGCCAGGATCTGCTCGATCTGAGCATCGGTAAGCGATAGTCCGGTTTCCTGGCGGAGCCGCTCCCGGATCTCATCGATGCAACGGATCATCCCAAGTTCCAGACTATGCGCCGTTTCCGCTACCGGCAGGGCGTTGTCGATCCGCATCAGATCCACCGTCCAGCCGCCGATGTCCATGAGCAGCAGCGACGGTTCATCAGTCAGCAGATCCGGCTCAGCCATCAGGGCCGCAAAGCCCTGGGAAAACAGCTGCACATCCACGATGGTGATGCTATATTCCACGCCTTCGTAGCAGAACTGGACCGGCTGGGAAGGACGAAGCAGATAGCTGCGAAACTTCGGCTTGTCCCGGCCATAGCTGGTCAGCGGCAGCCCCGCCGCAATCCGCACCGTACACTCGGTGGGTGCGCCTCGGCTGCGGATTTCTTGCGCCAATGCAGCCATCGTCAGCAGGTAGTAGTTGTCGTTGATGGTTTTGTCGCGCTGGATCGGCTGTCGTCCGGTTCCGCAAACAAAAAAACACCCGCCGAACTCAAGGAGTCCCTGGCGGGTGTAAGGTTCGTGGCTGCCGTAGGCTGTAAGACCGGCTGGAAAAGAACAATGCCGCGTCTTGATGGCATAATAGCCGTGATCGATGCCAATATTCATGGGTTTTGCCTCACTTTCGTTTTTCGTTGATTTTCGTTGAGATTTGCGGATCTATGTAAACGGCTGACAGATAACTTTTCTTCCCAGCCGGTAAATTTATACTAGGGGGAGAGGTATGGAGAGGGGGAAAGGCAAAAAGCCGCTCAGTTCCGGCATTGCCAGAAACCGAGCGGCTAAAAATGGGCGCACTTGTCCCTTTAATAGATACCTTCTAAAATCTATCATTGCCCTTAACAAATCATATGCCAACGTCATCAACTTTCTCCGTTATATTATATTTACAACCAGCCTTCGTAGGATACTATCAAATTTCCCATCGTTCTCAATTTCAAAAATTTATAAATGATATCTTTAATCTTCAATAAGCTTCAATAAATTGGTGTTGTAAATAGCTTTCTTGTATTATCCAATATATTGATATATACTGAAAATAGATTAATTGGCTCATTCGAATTACGACATATTGTCTCTAGGACATTTCAAACTAAAACGATAAGCGCTTGTCGATGTTTCTTATTATGTTTGTGACTAGACGTGTGCACATGGTGTATTTTGATTAAAAAGGCATGATTGAATAAAACACTTTAATTTTGAAACAATTCGAATAAGGAGGAAGATATGCCGATTGAAAAAATGGCAATTATTCTTGGCAAAGTGGTTATTAAAGTAATTGCTTGCCTGTGGGTTAAAAAGCCCGAAAAGATTGCTGATATCGGGATTGATAGTCTAGGGGATTTGTTTGAACAATTTACCAGCAACTTTTTTGTTGCAGAAGGGATGAAAAACAAATTATCTCCGTACGCAACACAAATTGGACAAAATATTGCATCCTATTTACGCAATGTAGATAAAATTTCAGACTACTCAAAAGAAAGTATAACAAAAGAAGTATATCGAATACTTGACGAAACGGCGTTTTCAATGGAATCCTTTGCTCAGTGGAATTACCATTATGATGCCATGACTAATTTTTTGTTTGAGCACGCAGTTCTTAGCGGATACAGTGAAAAAGAGTGTGATGTTTTAAAAAGGTGTTTGGAGATCACTTCTCGATATATATTGAGTTTACTCCCAAGTTTTCCTGAATTTGAAGTCTCTTTTGCAACAACTATTCTTGAACGATTTGATGAAAAAAGTCAGTTACTTTTAGATGAAATAGATAAATTAGGGAAAAACATTGAGCAAACATTATCAGGTAGAGAAACAAGATTTGAAAGTAGCTATAGAGAATGTTTAAAATTAGAATATGGTAAGATTAATATGTTCGCGGCCAATATTGATGACAGCATTGCTATATATGATTTACCAGAAGCGTATGTCTACCTAAGAGCTAAAACAAATAAAAAGCAGCAATTAGAAATAAGTGAATTATTCGAGCTAATGGGCAAAAAGAAGCAAAGCAATATGCAGACATTACTTATTGTCGGTGATGCCGGAGCCGGAAAAACAACGCTTCTACAATGGATTGCTGTTAAAGTCGCGCAGCACACGCTTGATAAAAAGATGTCCATACTTCAAGGCTTGTTTCCCGTATTTATTCCATTAAGGCGAATCAACAATTGGGAATCCTCCATAATTGAAAATGTAATTACCAATTTACTGGCCCCCTATTCTATACCTCTTCCGAACACCTGGGTTGAAAACACAGCGGAAAAAGGACAATTTTTGCTATTAATTGATGGTCTCGACGAACTAAGTACTGACAATAGAGCCAGTGCTATTAAGTGGTTAACTCGCTGGGAAAAAAAGTACCCAAACAACCGTATCATTATTACTTCTCGTCCATTATTACACTATTCGGGTATATCAAATGTGTGCAAAGCACAGATTCTTCCGATGAATAAAAACCAAATTCTGATGTTCATCACCAATTGGCACAGGTCTGTATTATTGAAGAGTCTAATTCTAACAGAAGAAAAAGCAAATTACTATAAAAAGCGAACAAGGAGTGCCATCTTTTCAAGCGAGGACTTGATCGGATTAGCAAGAAATCCATTATTATGTGCTTTACTTTGCGCATTAAGTTACAGAAGGAATGGGACTATTCCCAAAAATAGGAATGAGCTCTATGAAGAATGTACTAAAATGCTTTTAGAAGATCGAGAAGTTCGTAGAGACATTGGTAGGGATTCCAGTATAAAAATGGATTATACAACCAAGGCACTTATTTTAGATGATATTTCTTATTGGATGATGAGAAATGATATGACAGAGGCAGACAAGACCGATCTAATACACCACCTTGAAAACAAATTGCCTGCCATTACTGGAATTCCAAAAGATGTTACTGCAAAAGATATCATCGATTTTCTTGTTCTCAGAAGTGGGCTTCTCAGAGAGCCTGAAGAAGGGAAAATTGAATTTGTACATTTAACCTTTATGGAATATATGGCTGCACGAGAAATAAGTCATTTAGAGGATTGGAATCTATTACTTCATAACTCATTGAAAACAAAATGGCGAGAAACTATTTTGTTGGCTATCGCTTTTGCGAATTGTACCAAGGCCAGCCAGTTTGTTCAAGAACTTATAAATAAGTCTAGACGTACGCGCAACAAAAAAAATAAGGCCTATTATGCATTGCTCGCGTCATCCTGTTCCGGTAGCTCAAGAGAGTTAATACCTGAATGTCGAGACGAAGTTATTTCTATGGTAAATTCCTACATTCCACCTGCCAATGATAACTGGATTTATATTCAGAATTTAGGCTCTTGGGTTATTCCTCACTTAGAAAATAAATCTAATCATTCCGAAAAACAGAAGCTACAATGTATACAATTTTTGAACAATCAATTTTCAAGTGTAACCTTGGTTAATACGCTAAAAACTTATATCTCACCCGATGAAGATTTTGATGTTGTGTCTAGTGCACTGCTTGCACTGTATGATTGCAATGCATCCCATATTAATCAAACCGATCTTGAATTGGTTGTAGCAAACTACCTTGAGGCATTCCAAAATACAAAAAAAGCTTTGACCGTATTAGATACTTTTTTTGATTTATGTACTAGGCTGAAATTCAGTAGGCAATATTCTTTTTCAGAGGTATCCATTATCTCTGGGCAAAGAGAAGTATCTTACCGATACTTTCTTCAAATTAAATGTAAAAGATTAACCTTACATGAAGGAGTGACTGATTACAGCATATTAGATAACTTTTCTCATGTTGACGAGTTAATTATATATTGCGATAGTAATGCTCACACTGAAACGCTTCATAAGTACAACTCCCTAGCAGACCTAAACAAAATCAGCTACATTATAAAAAAGGACGCCTTTATACTAATGGGAAGTGATCCCATACTACAAAATGTAGAGTATTTGAATATTGTATTTGATACATCTGAAATGGAATTTTCCTTCGATACTGGCTATTATAAATATCACGATGGGCAAATTCGTGGCATATCGCAAGAACAAGCAAAGGAGAAATTGGGGAATGTCAAGTGTATCACATTGAACTTTATAGGTATTGCATCGACGTTATTTGAATACAACAGATATATTTGCTTACATAATGTATTTACGTATTTTAATAATGCTAATATCGAAATAAGGATAGATAGTGACGATATTCTTGACTTTATCTCCGAGACCGATTTCGGGAGCTTAAGCAATGACGAAATCAAAAAAATAACTTTCAAAATTCGTAGCAATGGTAAAATAGACCAGTCCAAAATCGAAAACTCTATTAACAAGCAAAACAAAGGAGCAAAAATACTATTTTGGAAAAAAGCCTTGCCGCAAATCAAAAACAATTGAAAATGTAGAAGCTTTTTGGGAACCGTAGTGAAGATTATGTTTTTTCTCATATCTTCACTACGGTTCCCAATTTAACAAATGGGGAATGATAAACGAATCGGTTAAGTTTGGCCAGTCCCGTTTTATTTAGTATCAAAGAACCCTATTTCTAAAAAGAAGCATTCCCGTAATTAAGATAATGTTTTGTACCTTATAATGGTTGTATCTTTTATCTTAGTTTTCTCTGCTTTTCATATTCATGCTGTATAAGCATATTAAATGCTTTCATCAATCCATTTAAATCTTTAGTGGAGCTCCAATATGGATAATCCTGGTACAACTTATAGATTTCTTCTTCCACCTGCACAAAATAAGGAAGATATTCTACTAAGGTTTTATCCTTACCAAACCTATCAAAGTTCATGTGCTCTTTATGATCTAACTTTTCATGCTCGTAAGCCATTGTCAATACAAAAAAGTAAAGTATTCTATAAGCACGTTCCAAATAGAAGTTTACTTGATTGTCAAAATAGGAATCTATGCACCATCGTAAGTTTCCTTCATTTTGATTTGGTGTCTTATTAAAATTCTTAAACGAAAATGCTTCTGCATAATACTCGCCCCAAAGGCTAAAAGCGTTTTCAAGAAAATATTCTTGCCGTTCCCTTTCATTACCAAGATTGTAGAAAGTTTTTGTATTAACTGTCCCGAACATTCTATATCGGTTTTCATAGTCTACAGCATGGCCAATTTCATGTACTATTAGGTGTACACCATACAGCTGTTCCAGCTGCTCTTCATGTATAGTTTTCTCATCTATATTGAGATATCCTAACATAAGAGCAACTTCCATGATTGCTTTCCTACATATAGCCGATGTAATTATAATTACTTGATGAAGCCTACCATCGATACCTAACCCCGATAAAGTTTTTCCCTCCGCATGATACGAAACATCACGAGTAACATTTGCCTCCGTTCCAACAATAGCAGCATATTTACTTACTGCATTTTCAAATTCTCCCGACTCAGTTTCCACCACTACGAAATAGTCCAACGTATCAAGCTGTTGTCCTTCAAGTATTCCCTGTAGCATACCAACTAATATTGCCTTTGCATTTTCATCTATATGTAAATTACTGTAAATTCCCTTAATTCTTAATTCCATTTGCTCTAACACCTTATCATATAAAACAAATATTTTGATTTTTCTTCGATAATCAATAAAAAAGACTGCAACGATTGTTGCAGTCTTTTGTGGTGCACCATCGGGGACTCGAACCCAGGACCCACTGATTAAGAGTCAGTTGCTC
>OGYP01001438.1_pt1 | contig 11644 bp, 12 predicted proteins | sample 1576571 | NCBI WGS metagenome assembly OGYP01 (sample SAMEA3541559, study PRJEB24748) | human gut metagenome | biome: human gut; feature: human-associated habitat; material: faeces | place: China | collected 2012
GAGTATGACACAACTCGTCCACCATCGTACGAACGATCTGTTCCGGAATATCCGGATTGATCCGGCACAGGCTCTCGAACATCACATCCGGCAGAATAACTTGTTTCTTGTCTTTACGTCCGGTTCCGTCAGGAAGTGTATCTGGCTCTTCTGTCATACAATTCAGAACAGTATAATTATGCCGCTCCTGCAAAGCCTTAATGGCAGCTTGCTCAATCATATCTTCCGTTATGATTTTCGGCATAAAATCACCTCCTAAATTTCTACAAGGAATGATACCTTGTTTTTCTTCATGGCTTTCCAATAATCCCGCAAATCACTTTGCGGCAATACTTCGTATATAAATAGCCACAAATTATCCATTTCTGTTGCCATCAGTGATCGAGCATAATCTTTGCACAATTTCACTGCTGCTTTATCTCTCTTTTTCTCGTAATAAAGGTAGCTAAATAACAAGAACAGACAGTTATTGCTGCTTTTTGCGACATCAAAATCGAGTTCATTGATTTCGAATTCATATTTATTGGCATAATACAGCGCATAACACACTGCTTCATAATTTTTGAGCCTTACACCTTCTTTATAAAGCAAGGCGGATATTTTTGAAATCACTGTTTTTTCAACACCAAACGGTTTGAATACATATTCTTCCAACAGCGATGCCAGATATGGATAAATAACAGATAAGTGAAAAATCGTTTTCACATAATACGTTTTCGCATTCTCTGTAAGCTGTTTCTTAGCCAGTACTTTCATGGCATAGTTCAAAATAGCAGCATTATCATTGTTTTCCTGCATCAATTCAATCGCCATATCCAAATATGCACGGACTTCTTTGAAATTCATCTTTTCTTTGGTATCAAATGCAGTAAAGGTATTGATTTTTCGTACCCACTGCTCAACGGATGCCGTCGGGAGTTCATCTATGGAAGTTTTCTTGTGGTTAAGAGTCAGATCATACGCTCTTAACTGCTCAGACAATTCGGTTAAAAACAACTGTCCATCCTCATAGGTAGAAACATAACAAGTATAATCATCAATGTTTCTGATGTAACGCCATCCTTTGTCATATAAGATTTTATCAATCTTAACTAAAATGATCTCAGACAGTAAATTCGAAACATGGGGACCGATCAGCAATCCATGCGTTTCTCCGTGTTTTACATTTCTTGTACGGAAATCAAGCTCGTTGTACCACTGCGAACCGTCCTTTTGGTTCTGCTTCGCTACATCTTTACCGACCAATGCCCATGAAAGAGCATGAGTATATATACTCGGAAAACAGTTTGAAACATCAGCATGAACCAAATATTTTGCCCCAAGCAACAAATCCGGCTCTGGTGTGCCATCGTCTTTCCAGTTCTTATAGTTCATAGAAAACAGCGAATCAGATCCCTTCATCTTGCGGATGTGGGTTCTGCTGATAATATGTTCCTGCGCTTTGGTTTCTTCTTCAAAATATTGCTGAAGCTGCGGCCATATCTCTGATATGTATTTGCACAAGCACTGATATGCCACAGGATTCGGAATACCCAAAGGACGGGGCGTGTTGATATTTCTCATGCTCTCGTGATAAATGTATTCTGCCGGTTTTTTAGGGAAAGTAGGTGACTGAGATTCGCAATAGTCGAAAAAGCCTTTTGCTGTGAACACCGGAGGAAGCTTTTCAGTAAAAAGGCCGTGAGCGAGTAACCCCTCATAGATTTCATCAGCAGATAATTCATTTGTAAAATCATAATAATGTTTGTTTTCTGCCATTTGCTTTCACCTCAGCCGTATGCTTTTATTTCACCTTTTCCCATTTTTCAATCAAGTAGTTTACAAATGCAGAGCAGGAGATCAGCATATATTTTGCATCCTCGCTACTTGCACCGGCGAAATCAATGCTGCCATGGCGGATGCCACCCTCATCGGATGTGTACCCGTATAGGCTGCTCATAGCGCTCTGAAGCGCCTTATGTAGCTTGATTCCCTTGCTTTCTAACTTCTTCAGGGCATCGCCCAAAGTTGCTCTCTTGTCGTTTGTGATGATACAGCACAGAGCTTCAACGGCACTGATTGACTCTTTAATGGAATTTTCAAAGTCAGGCGTAGGGCGCCGTGAAAAAAGCTGCGTAGCTTTCAAAATGTGCTTATTTACGCTCTCATATTCCGTTGTTTGCGCCTGCTCAATACTTTGGAGTTCTTCCTGATTGGTAATCGGCACCACCATACGCCCAACTACACGATATCCTGCATTATCCCATTTCAAGATGTTATTAAAGTTTTCTATCGCATCCCTTCGAGCGTCATTGGGAAGAAAAGCTAAATATGCCTCAATAAAGTCATAAACTTCATACCACTTAGCCGCCATGTACCACTTTTGAAACGCCTGCAAATTGTCTTTTATATCATCTTCCTCGTACACATTTTTAAATGTCAGGCCAAAGAAGTCCATCAATTCTTCCATGTAATTGGAATCTTGCCCTACGCAGTCCGTGCAGACCTCGCAAGTATATACATTCCAAATCCTGTTACGCAGTTCAGGCGTCATACTTTCAAACTGTAGCGGTTTTACAACATGGCCATATCTTTCAGAAAATAAGCTCATTGTCACACCTCCAGTTTGCCGCTCATCAGGCGGGAAAGGAGCATATCACGCTGTGCATCCAAATTTTGGTTCTGATGAGTCAATGCATGAATTAGTTCAAAGGAACCTTTCACTTTGCTGTCAAATTGCTCAAGTCGCTTTTGAGGGGGTTGAAGCCACCACAATTTTTCTAAACGGTCAACCTTGGCTCTTTGCCGTCCATCTGCACCATTCATACTGCTAATTGCATACTCCCTAAAAGTATCACTTCTTGCCAAAAAGTACACAAAATAAGGAGTCAATGACTTACTTCGCATCACAATAAACTCAGTAGAGCCACCAGCAATCTCATGCTCTTTTAGGCCAAAAACAAACCCTGTTTTGCCATTTTCGAGGCAAGGTGTAATTCGAGCAAGAAGCGTATCCGAATTTTGTGAGCGACTTCCACTTAATGTATCAGTTGATGTAATCAGTGATTCATCAATAACCATATTATTTGTACTCAACGCAGCCATCGGAATTGATCTAAAATCCGTTGCGCCTTTGGTTGTAATTGTTGGGTTAAATGCAATCATATCACCCAGTCGCTTTCGTTCCCATTCGGAAGGTAATCCGTTCTCAAATTTAGCAGCTTCATATCCGGGGAAACGGAAACGAACAAACCATTCCTTGTATAGTTCTTGCGCTGTCTGTTCCAACAACTTAATTCTACGGTTGTTTGCTTCAATCAAATCGTCATAAGCAGATAGAATATCTGCGATACGTTCCTGTGTAGGAAGATCCGGCAGATTGAGTTTTAATCGCTGAATAAATCGCTTATCCGCACGCTGTCGGCCACTTGCTCCGGTCATGCTGTTGATTGCCGGCAACACAACTGCATCACTGGAAGTTAGGTAATAGGTGAATCTGGCATCTGCTTTCTTCTTTTTTGCTCTGAAAACATAGAACTCTGTTGAGCCAAACGCAACTTCACCATCTATATCTACTTTGGCGATCTTTCTATTCTCCAAGCAAGGCGTAATGCGGGAAAAAACGGTATCACCATTGCAAAACTTACTGCTGCTTTGTCCATCATAAATTTTTACATCTTCGTTTGTCACCGAACGGCGAGTGGGTGATACTTTATCAATATCAATAAAAGGATAAGATTCTCCCTTTTTCAGCTTTACAGGCGGATTTACATCAATAATGTCTTCCAATCTTTTTTCTTCCCATTTACTCATTTTTCTCCGCCTCCTTTCCGTTATTTAGCCAATCTGAGCAGGAACGAAAATCTCCAAAGCAACCGACTTTCTTCGGCGCAATGCTCTGCCCAGATAATCATATATTCAATGTTTTTTATTGCGTTCTCGTCTATACACTGTTTAAGAACACCATAGTTTTGGCGCACAAGCATATCATTGAAAACGCCACTATCTAACTGCTTATCAATCTGGTCTTTGGCAATATCTTTCCAAGCTTCATCGTTATATTCGCAGGCTTTCAACGCAATAGATGCAGTATTTTTCAGTGCAAGAAATTCGTCTGCTTTTATATCATTCAGGTTCGACAGAATGATATAGGTAAGAATCTGATAAAAACCGTAGAACAAGCCAACTCGTTCTAAAATATCCAGTCCCGATTCAAATTCCCATAACAGACTGCTTCCCAAAGTCAAACCACCAACTATAACAGCAATCTCAAGGAACATCATAAATATCTGCCAAATTGTTTTAGATCGAATGTGTTTCTTTTTTATTTGGCTCATTGAAACAACTCCTGTAAATTGGCGGCAATTTTATTCTCCAATCCATGCGCTTCTTCGTTCAGCTTGGAAAGAGCCGTGTAATATGTCATCATCCGCTCCTTGAACTCGTCCTGTGTTAAGCCGTCATCCTCAATTACAACACCAACATAACGACCGGGATTCAGAGAAAAGTCCTGATCGCCGATGCTATCATCTTCGTAGCCAACAAACTTTCCCTTGTCATCGTAAATTTTGCCAATGGTTGCTGCCTTGCATAGGCCGACAACATCTCTGTATTTTCCTTCCGGGAAGCGTTCTGTCAGCCAATCAATATTAGCCTGCCAGTAACTTTTAGGCATAATATCTTCATCGTCAGACAGCTCCGGCGCATCTGCCAGTTTGGCACGATAATCAGCCAGCACTTGCCATGGATCCGTCCTGTGGAGATCGTTATCTGAATGACGGTTTCTCCGGCGGCGAACGGAAGAAGAGTGAAATTCTTCAAATGCGTATCCTGGAGCCGAAACTGGCTATGCTTGACGAGACCGATTCCGGACTTGATGTGGATGCAGTGCGTATCGTTTCCAGAAATATTTCCGAATTCCATAATGAAAATAATTCGCTGCTTCTGATTACCCATCTGAACCAGATCCTGAAATTTATCCGTCCCGAGTTCGTCCATGTGCTGATTGACGGGCGGATTGTAAAGGAAGGCGGTTCTGAACTGGTGAGTGAAATCGAAGCGAACGGCTTTGACGCGTATCGCAAAGAGGTGTAAGCCATGGCTGAAGAAAAGAAGAAAAGCCGTGTCGATGACATCAATCGGAGCGTGTACGATATCAAGGATGAAGTGGAATTTTCTTACAAAGCGGATCGGGGACTGACGGAGGACATTATTCGAAAGATTTCTGCGGAAAAGGAAGAGCCCGCATGGATGTTGGAAAAGCGTCTTCAGGCGCTCCGTATTTACGAGTCTCTCGACGTGCCGCCCTGGGCGCCCGATATTTCTGAGCTTGATATGGATCACATCGACACATATATCCGCCCGAAAACGGATAGGAAGGCGCGGTGGGAAGATCTGCCTCAAAATATTCGCGACACTTTTGACCGCCTCGGTATTCCGGAAGCGGAAAAGAAATCTCTTGCCGGCGTAGGCGCCCAGTACGATTCTGAAGTGGTGTATCACAATGTGCAGAAAGAATTGAAAGAGCAGGGTGTCATTTATGTAGATTTTGAAACGGCCGTCAAAGAATATGAAGATTTGATCAAACCGTATTTCGGTCAATTGATTACTCCGAATTACCATAAGTTTGCAGCGCTCCATTATGCGGTATGGTCGGGCGGTTCTTTTGTTTATGTGCCGAAAGGCGTTCATGTGCGTATGCCGCTGCAAAGTTATTTCCGTTTGAATGCGCCCGGCGCAGGCCAGTTTGAGCATACCCTGATTATTGTTGAAGAAGGGGCAGACTGCCATTTCATTGAAGGCTGTTCGGCGCCACGGTATAATGTGGCCAATCTTCATGCAGGAGCGGTGGAGCTTTTCGTGAAGAAAGGGGCCAGTCTCCGTTATTCGACAATTGAAAACTGGTCAAAGAATATGTACAACCTGAATACGAAGAAAGCTGTCGTGGAAGAAGACGGCTCCATGGTATGGGTGAGCGGTTCGTTCGGGTCTCATACGTCCTGTCTTTATCCGGATACGATCCTCAGAGGAAATCATTCGACCTGCGAATTTACGGGAATCACTTTTGCAGGAAAAGGACAGTTTCTTGATACCGGATCGAAAGTGGAAGCCTTGGGAAAGAATACGCATGTGACCATCAATTCGAAATCTATTTCCAAAGCGGGCGGCACTGCGCTTTACAGGGGCGCTGTGGTCATCGGGCCGGAGGCTTCGGGGATGAAAGGCGCAATCAGCTGTGAATCCCTCATGCTGGATAATGAATCCCGCTCTGATACGATTCCTGCTATTATTATTGAAAATTCCGATATCGATCTCGGACATGAGGCAAAAATCGGCCGGATTTCCGAAGAAGATATTTACTATCTGATGAGCCGCGGCATGTCGGAGGAAGACGCGAGGGCGATGCTTGTCCGCGGGTTTGCCGAACCGATTTCCAAAGCGCTGCCCCTGGAGTATGCTGTAGAAATGAATCGTCTCATTGATCTTGAATTTGAAGGGGCTATCGGGTAAGGAGGCAGTCATGGAAGAAATAAGAGTAAACCGGCTGCCGGCGATTACCTGGCGGTACCTGCATGTGAATGACAGTCCGGATAAGTTTGAATTCCCCGGAAATTCGGCATCGGCTGTTTTTTCTGATAAACGGTATGTGTCGGAAGGCGGCACGCTTCCTGCCGATTTTTGCGGGGCATCGGCGGAAACATTGGCGGCGGCGGGAAAAGGACAGGCATATACTGTCATCATTCCTGAAAAGACAGAGGCTGAGCTGACGATTTCCATCACAGCGGAAGAAGACCGCCCGGATTTTGCGGGATGTTTCATCTTCAAACTGGAAAAGGGCGCAAAACTGAAGTTGATCTGGCGGCTGTCAGGAGATAGGAAGCATTCTGTTTTTGCTACAGCGTCCTTTTATGAACTGATGGAAAATGCGGCGCTTTCCGTTTCCTGTCTTGAAACGGGACTGCCTGCTTCCTCTCTTTATGAACAGCGGTATGCGGTTCTTGGGGATGAGGCAAAGCTTAATTTTGTTTCCGCCGAATTGGGCGGGGAGAAGGTCATTGTCCACAGTTACGGAAGACTGGCAGGTAGCCGGTCTGAAATGAGGGAAACCGCTCTTTACGCAGCGGCAGGCAGTCAGTCTTTGGATCTTTTTTACCACATCGACCATATCGGCAAAGAATCCAATGCGGTGATTGATGTGAAAGGGGCTTTATCGGATACGGCGAAGAAAATCTTCCGCGGCACTTTGGATTTCAAACGGGGCTGCAGCGGATCTGTGGGGGATGAAGGGGATTACGCTATCCAGCTTTCACCGAAGACAAAAAATATTTCACTTCCCCTGCTGCTATGCACGGAAGATGATGTATCAGGGAATCATGCGTCCAGTGCGGGCCAGCTCGATATGAATACGATTTATTTCCTGATGACGAGAGGCTTTTCTTTGGAAGATGCCCGGCTTATCGTTGTAGAGGCGCTGATCCGGCCGTTGATTGACCGATTGGATGAAAGCGTCCGTGAGGAAGTGCTTGCTGAAGTCCGGAGAAAACTGGATACGAAGGAGAAATAATGAATAGTGAGTTAATCAGAAAAGATTTTCCAATTTTGGAAACGAAGGTGAACGGCCATCCGGTTGTTTATTTTGATAACGGCGCTACGACGCAGCGGTCGCTCCCTGTCATGCGGGCGGTCATGGATTATGTAACCCGGAATAACGGAAATCCTCATCGCGGCGCCCACATCTTTGCCATGTCCGCATCGGAAGCATATGATACGTCTAAAACGGTGGTAAAAGATTTCATCGGAGCGAAAAGTGAAAAAGAAATCATTTACACAAGAAATACGTCGGAAAGTTTGAATCTTGTGGCGCGTTCATACGGGGAAACCCATTTGAAAGAAGGCGACCGCATCCTCATTCCCGTTTCGGAACACCACTCGAACCTCGTCCCCTGGCAGCGGGCGGCAAAAAAGACAGGGGCTGTTCTTGAGTATATGTATGTGGATAAGGAAACGGGGCGTCTTCCGGAAGAAGAATTGAAAAAGATTGACGATCCCCGTGTAAAGATCCTTGCCTTTGCCCAGGTAAGCAACGTCCTCGGTCTTGTTATCGACGCGAAGGCTTTAATCAGTCGGGCGCATAAACATGGGGCGGTGGTTGTTCTTGACGGTGCGCAGAGTGCTCCCCATAAAAAGGTGGATGTGCAGGAGCTCGGCTGTGATTTTTTCGCGTTTTCCGGGCATAAGATGTGCTCTATGGGCGGTATCGGCGTTCTTTACGGCAGAGAAGAATTGCTGAAAGACATGGAACCGTTCCTTTTGGGCGGCGATATGATTGAAAATGTATATGAGCAGGAAAGCACCTATGCGGAACTTCCTGCCAAGTTTGAGGCGGGGACGCAGTATGTGGAAGGCGCCGTGGGCCTGGTGGCGGCTGTCCGCTATATCGAAGGCATCGGGTTTGACGAAATAAGGGCACAGGAAAAGAAACTTGTCACCCGCGCGATAGAAGGCATGAAAAAACTTCCTTTCATCCATATTGTAGGAAGTACGGATCCGGAAGAGAAAGAAGGCCTTGTGGCGTTTACCGTGGAAGGCGTGCATCCTCATGATGTGGCGCAGATTCTGTCCAATGACGGCATATGCATCCGTACGGGGCATCATTGCGCGCAGCCGCTCCATATATATCTGGGAATCAATGCGACCTGCAGAGCAAGCTTCTATTTCTATAATACGGAAGAGGAAGTAGATTATTTCCTTGAAAAGTTAAAAGGTGTCCGAAAAGTAATGGGGTATGATGACTGATGGATCTGCAGCAGCTTTATACAGATTTGATTCTTGAATATAACAGAGACAAGACAAATAAAAGAAAAGTGGAAGCGCCCACTGTTCATGAGCATGGGCATAATCCCAGCTGCGGCGACGATATCGATGTGGAAGTGAAAGTAGAGGGCGGTATCATCAAAGATCTTGCTTATACGGGTACGGGATGCGCCATCAGCCAGGCATCCACGGCCATGATGGCGGAGCTTCTGCAGGACCGCACCGTAGATGAAGCAATCCGGCTGTGTAAACTTTTCCTTGCCATGATCCGCGGCGATGTGAAAGATGAAGCGGCATTGGAAGAACTGGAAGCGGCATACACGCTGAAAGATATTTCTCAGATGCCGGTCCGCGTGAAGTGCGCCACTCTCGGCTGGCATACCCTGGAAGTAGCTCTTGAAAAAATCGCTGCCGATTTAGAAACTAAATAAGGAAATCAAAAAGCACTTGTTTCCTCTTGTAAGGGCAAGTGCTTTTTTGTTTACAAGATATCCAAATCGTCATAAGCGGGAGGGCAGATCCATTTTCCCGCGCCGTCAATCAGTCCCCATTTACCGTCTGTCTTGACACCGGCTCTTCCTTTTCTGAACGCGGTGACATCTTCCGCATCCTTTTCAAAGGTAATTGCTTTTTTGCCTGCATAGTCAAGATACAGCCAGCCGTCTTTTGCCTTTGCGGGAATGCGGTTGTCTTCCGCGTTTCCGATGCTTTTATAAAGCGGTTCCGTCAGCGGTGTGCCAAGAAAAACCCCGCCGTATCCATAAGGCCCCATCTGCCGTCTTCCTTGTAGGCAATCATGCCGTTTCCTTTATATTTGAGGTCATCATATCGGAAAGGGGCCAGTTCTTTTCCATCGGTCATGGAAAGCATGCCCCACTTCTTGTCTTCATCTTTGGCAAGGAGGACTTTTGCGTCTTCAGCAGGGATGATCGTACGGTAAATCGTGTGGGCAGCGTATATTCCCTTACGGTCAACCCAGCCGTAGCGGGAATTGTTGTAAATGAGGATGCCGTTTTCCGTGACAGGGAATACATGGTCGTTGGATGTGGCGGCAATCACTTTGCCCGTATTGTCGATATATCCCCGTTTGACCTCTACGGCAGGAATGATTTCTTCATAGCCGTAGTCCGGCCACCAGAGAGGGAATCCGATGCCCCAGCCAAAATGGGAGTGATGGTAACAGCGGGGGTAAAACCAATGTCCCCAGCCGATGCCGATGGAAATAGGGAAGCCGCGGCGGATATGCTCTTTAGAGACAGTCCCCTTTCTGACTTCGGCGATTCCTTTCTCAAAAGGATAGAGCTGATCATAGTCCGCCATGAAGGCAATCGTGCCGTCTGTTTTAGCATAAGCCTTTCCGTCGATGGTCCTGACACCGGCGAGACCTTCGGAAAATGGTGTGAGGACTGCCTTGAACTGCGGCTCTGCCGTTATATTTCCTGTATTATCCACGAATCCCCAAAGTTTATTTTCCGCCTGTACGGCAGTCATACTTTCATGGAAAAGGGGATGGACATTTTTATATTGGAAAGGAATGACTGTCTGCCCTTCTTTATCAATGAATCCCCATTTTTCTTTATTGTCCCGGACGGCAAGAGGTCCGTCAGAATAAGTGGGGCCTGCATTGCTGTACGTCGGGGCAATGACATAGGCACCTGTTTCATCGATAACGCCCCATTTGTTTTTTTCCTTTACCGCTGCCAGTCCGTCCGCAAAGAAATGAGCTTCCTGATACAGGGGGGCGATTTCTTTTCCCTTTTTGTCAATATAACCGTACTTGCCTCCTGACTTGACGATTGCCATCCCCTGTTCAAAATCAGATACCGATTCGTAAACGGGATCTGTCAGCTTTGTACCGTCTTTCTTGTAGAAACCGATTTTTTTATCACGGCCCTCTACAGCAAGAAATCCTTCCTTCCAGAAAGAACGTGTTTCATAAGAAACGGGGATGATTCTTTTACCGTTTCTGTCGTAAAAACCGCGGAGATTTTTCTGCTTCACTTCAATCAGACTAGCGCGGTCATCTTCGCTTGCCAGATCCGCTGCCCGGATTTCCTCATCGGAAAGAGAAAGGGCGATCTTGTCATAAGCAATGGGAATGACAGTTTTTCCCTCGCCATTGACGGCACCCCACTTGCCGTTCTGCTTTACGGCGGCAGTGAAAGGGAACTCTGTATTTTGGGAAATACCGTTTCCTGCCGGCTCATAGGAATCGGGAAAAGCGGTATCCGATGCGTAAGCGGATGCGGACAGCGCCATGGCGGCAATGAGCAGGATTGTTTTTCTGTATTTCATGGATTCACCTCATTCTTGACCGTATAAGATACTCTTTTATTTTTATTTTAGCATAGGATATAAAGGAATTAAATTTTGCGCAAAGGAAAAGGGAGCAGCATGCTTTCTTGCACCACAGCAGCAGATTATTCTCACGGTGCAGGATGACAATTTACCGTCTCCTGTCATTCTGAACGGTGGTAAGAATACTTTGTAAGAAAGCAGGAAAGCGGTCATGTGACACAGAGTGAAGAATCTATTGTTTCTGATGACACCTTACCGTCTTCCTCACCACGGCAGCAGATCCTTCACATTCGTTCAGGATGACGTCTCACCGTCCCCAGTCATTCTGAACGGAGGCAAGAATGCCTTGTGGAAAAGACGGGAAATGGAGCGATGACACGGAGTGAAGAATCTATTACTTTAATGACGTCTTACCGGCTTCCTCACCACAGTCATAGATTCTTCGCTGCGCTCAGAATGACGTCTTATGGTCTTCCTTACCATGGGAACAGACACTTCACATTCGCTTCGGATGACGCCTTGCCGTCCGGTGTCATTCTGAATGGGGAAAAAT
>OGYP01001468.1_pt1 | contig 11542 bp, 8 predicted proteins | sample 1576571 | NCBI WGS metagenome assembly OGYP01 (sample SAMEA3541559, study PRJEB24748) | human gut metagenome | biome: human gut; feature: human-associated habitat; material: faeces | place: China | collected 2012
CGTCAAGTACGCATTTTGCAAGTATTTTTCTGCCGAGCATAAATGATGTGGTGTTAACATCTATATTTTTGTCATCAAAATAAATAAACGGCGGCGCCTGAATAGGAAGCTCGTTTTCCACTGCTTCATATGCGCAATTGTAAAGATAAGGAATAAGCCTTTTTCTTTCGGCTAAAATTTCTTTTGCGGCATCAATTTTATCTTCATAACTCCAAGGCATAGTGGCGCTGTTATCTTTGTTCCAAGAGTGGATTGTAAAGCGTGGTTCAAATACACCGTGTTGCATCCAGCGAAGCAAAAGTTCCTCGCTTGGCATATCACCTGAAAATCCGCCCAAATCGTGACCGTAAAAATATAAACCCGAAAGCGATAAAGTCATTCCTACATAGTGGCAAAAGCGCAAATCGTGAAAAGATGTGAAATTATCGCCCGACCAGGTTTGTGCAAGCCTTCTTATCGCACTGCTTCCGCTTCGGCTTGATAAAAACGGGCGGGTGTTAGGATATTTATCCACTTGTGCTTTGTATGATGAAAGCACCATTAAATAAGTTAAAATCGGCCTTATTTCACTTGCTCTGACTTCTTTTTCAAATCCGCTTGCAACCGAATCGCAAGCCTTTATGTCAAATTCATTGTTATCATTCCAAGTGGCGTCAATTCCTAAATCAAGCAGCTTTTCTTTAACCTGCCTGTTCCAAAATTCAAATCCTTTTGGGTTTGTGAAGTCAATATAACTTCCCAATCCGTCCCAAAATTGAGTTACATACGGTGTACCATCGGTATTTTTAACAAAAAGTCCCTGCTTTTTTATTTCGTCATACATCGGGTGAGATGTTAAAAACGCAGGCTTTATATTTGGAATAAGGTGGATACCTTTTTCTTTAAAATCGGAAATGAATTTTTCGGGTTTTGGGAATTTTTCTTTGTTCCAGTGAAATACACAGCGCAAATTGCCTATTTGCGTATACCCTGATGAAAGATAAAAGCCTTGGCAGGCAATATCAAGGTCATTGATTTTATCTAAAAATTTATACATTTCTTCTTCGGCGTTTTCTGAGTCGGTATATGCCATTGTGCTTGCACAGTAATCAAAACTCCATTTCGGCGGAAATGCCTGCTTTCCGCACAGCCTGTTATATTGCTGTAAAACGGAAAGTGTACTGCCGAAGAATACATAGTAAACCAAGTAATCATCATCTGTTTTGAAAAACTTGAAATGCTCATAGTAATTATTTATTTCTCTGCCTAAATCAATAAACGATGTGTTTGATGTATCATAGTAAATACCATAGCTCATAACACTGTTTTGGCAAATGTAAAAAGGAATATGCTTGTATAAAGGGTCGGTATATTCGGCGTCAAATCCCATACTGTCGGCTGTTTCTATTCTGTATGTTTTGCCACGCTTGTCGGTTTTGCCAGCCTTGTCACCCAAGCCGAAAATCTTTTCATCATCTTCCCTTGAAATGTAATGGTAAGCACCCGTGCCGAATTCACCGTCAATGTTGTAAGCGAGCGGTGCTCTGTCGGCAAAAATTCTTTTTCCGTTTTTTTCATAACTTAAAAGGAAATTGTGCAAATCAAGATTTACTTCAATTCCGTTTTTCAAAATAAATTTTTCGCCGTTATCAGTTTTCTTTGCAACAGGTTCAAACATTTCAAAGGCGTCTGTTGCAAGCTTATCCCTGCCGCTTTGACTTAAATCATTATTTGGATTTATTGTAAAAGTCGGCAACATATATGCCCCTTTTTTGTATATTGCAACTCTTATTGCAGCAGGGCTTATAAAATCAAGTTTTGCAACAGTGTTGTCGCAAATGTATGTTCTGCCGGTTTTTGATTTTTCGTAAAGTTTGAAACTGTGGTCAAATTTCATTAAACCTCAAATCCTCCGTGAATTGTGTTTTTAATAAGCTTTTTTGTCATCCAAGCTTTTGACTTGGTATCTTCGCAAAATGTCATTATTTTTTTGCTGCCGCTTTCCCATTTCGGTATAGCGTTGCAATTTGGATTTCCCGTTTTTGCAAATGCAATAAAGGATTTTGCAATTTGGTTTGATATTGTGTAATCAATATCTTCAAACGGCCTCCAATTTTTATCAAGTGTTGAAAATGCATATAATAAATCACTTGAATGCCAAGCTCCGTTTTTATCTCCGGGCAAGTCCCTTGCAAAGCAGTATAAAAAGCATCTACTGTTTTTATCACACTTAACCCATTTTTTACAAATCTGCTTTAATATTATAGGAAACATATCATTTTGCGTAATTCCTATAATTTTAGGAAGTGACGGAATGTTATTCATTTTAAATGTATCTTTTGTAAGAAGCTTTCCGTCATAAATCGGCATTGTGTAAAGCATAGTCTTCGGATTATTTTCCTTGCACGCTCTGTCCCACGCACGCCATAATACTTCTTTGTCAACTTCTTTTAATTGCTCGATATTTTTGCAGTCGGCATATTTGATTATTTCATCCCAAAATGCCCGTGTTTTTTCTTTATCAAGCGGCTTTGCCACATCTCGTTGTATTCCGCCGCCGCTCATCATTATTGCGCCTTGAAACCAATTTTTGCAAAGCGGACTTGAAATCAAAATATCTACACTCATTGCACCGGCACTCTGCCCTGCAACAGTAATTTTGTTTTTATCCCCGCCGAAAGAGGCAATATTATCCCTTATCCATTCAATTGCAGATACCTGGTCGTATAAGCCGAAGTTGCCGCATACGCCCTCATCATTTGTAATGTCCGGATGTGAGCAAAAGCCAAAAGCATTAAGCCTGTAATTAAGTGAAACGAATATTACTCCGTTTTTTGCAAAATTTGTACCGTTAATATGCGCTTCATTTGAGCTGCCGCCCGTAAAGCTGCCGCCGTGAATGTATATAAAAACAGGGCAGTCCTTTGCATTTTTCGGGGCATAAATATTTAAAAACAGACAGTCTTCACTGTATGTAAATTCAAGGCCTTTTCTGAATTCATTGTGGTAAAATGCATTTACCCTTGCATCGTCAAGAAATGCACGGTGCTGAATCGCACATTCTTTAAAATATGTTGCGTCAAAAACACCGTCCCATTTTTTTACGGTTTGGGGATATTCCCATCTTTTCGCAGTAGCATATTTTATTCCGAGCCATTCGGTTGTGTTTTCCTTTTCAACGCCTTTTATTCTTCCGCATTTTGTATCAATTTCAATTGTTTTCATATTTTTCACCCCTGATGATTTTATTATAATAGAAAACAGTCGCATTTTCAATCATACAAAAAGATAAAAACACCCTTTTTACACAACTGTATAAAAAGGATGCTTTGCTCTTTAATATATTTTAATCAAAACAGCACCGTGTGCCTCAACTTCGGCGGTAAATGTGTTCTTATATTCGCCAAGCTCTTTGCCTGCCCAAATATCATATATTTTATATTTTTCGTCAGGCATTAAAATCTCGCTCAAATTAAATTTGATTTTAGATTTTGCATCTTTTGTATTAAACAGAGCGGCATATTTGCATTTCTTACCGTTTGCAACCCATATTACCGTGCCTTTGCCGTTTTTCTCACTTCTGTAATGCTGGTGCGCTTTTGTTGCCTCACGGTGCATTTTTAAATATTCCCTGTTGGTTAAAAGGGATAAAGTCCATTCGTCATTTTCCGGCATATTACCGCCGAAGAAAAGAGGACTTTTAAAAATGCCCCAAAGGCTCATCATAGTGATTTGCTCAGGCTTTGTAAACTGCGTGTATCTGTTATTCGGCCCGTGGTATGATGAATGCTTGCAAAGTCTGCCGAGCGGCAGCATATCGCAATCAGGGTAGTTGCCCGGTTTAACTTCGTTTTGCCAGGTATAGCATTTATCAAACATATCGTGGAGCTTGTCCCACATATCCCAAAAATCGCCTGTCATTCGCCACATATTTGCATTTTTTGCAAGGTGCTTTGCGTTTTCGATTTTTGCAGGCCCCGGTGAAAGTGACAGTACCATATCCCTGCCGCAATTATCAATCGCTTTTCTAATCATTTCAATTTCATAGTAAGCACTGTACGGTGTGTCCCACTGCCTGAATTCCGTTACCGCAATATCATCGCATTTAATAAAATCTACACCCCAAGATGCGTAAAGTTCAAAAATACTGTTATAATAATCTTGCGCGCCCTCGCAGTTTTTCAGCCCATACATGTCTGTGTTCCAAGAGCAAACACTAAAATGGTGGGCAATATCTCGCGCAGTAAATTTGCTGTTTTTAACAGGTGTGTTTTTATGCACGGCTTGGCGCGGAATTCCGCGCATAATATGTATTCCGAATTTTAAGCCGAGGGAGTGAATATAATCGGCGATTTCTTTAAAGCCTTTTCCGCCTTTTGAACTCGGAAATCTGTTTTCTGCAGGGATAAGCCTGCCGTATTCATCCATATCAAGTTCGGTGAAATTGTTATAATCGTTGTCTTTTGCTTTGGGTTCATACCACTGAATATCGCAAACAACATATTCCCAGCCGTAATCTTTAAGGTTTTTTGCCATATAATCGGCATTTTCCCTCAATTCTTTTTCATTAACCGCCGCGCCGAAGCAGTCCCAGCTGTTCCAGCCCATAGGCGCAGTTTTAGCTAAAGCCTGATGTGACATAGTCGCCCTCCAATTATATTATATTTATGCCTTTATATTATAATCCGGCAAACCTATTGTCAATAACTTTATAAAAACTATATAGACTGTCGATAAAGTGGCTAAAGCGCGCCGAATAAAATAAATCAACTCTTTTTGCCTCCCTTGCAAAGGGAGGTGGGTGCAACTTGTTGCAGCCGGAGGGATTGTGAAAAAACGGCTTGGACATCGAATCCAAGCCGTTTTTGGCGCTTTTCGTCTTTTGTTCGGGGACAGTACCATCGTACAGCTCCCGCTCACAAAATACGAAATTTATCTCACTTTCTCGAAATCTACCAGCGTGTAGAAATTTATAATTTGACTTTTTCTACACGCTGAATAATTTTATAAAAATTATACTATTTTATATGATTGTTTTAATTAAAATCAAAATTTCTTGCACGCAAGGGGGCATTGTGCTATTCTAAAAGATATGGAAAATAAATTATATAAATATGAGCTTCACTGCCATACGGGCTGTGTTTCACGCTGCGGCAGAGTAGAGCCTGAAGAAATTGTAAAACTTTATATTGAAAACGGGTATGACGGAATAGTTGTTACCGACCATTACAGCCCAATGACTTTTACACCTAATTGGCGACCTCAAAAGCAGGTAGATTTTTACCTTTCGGGGTACAGGAGAATGAAAAGGGCAGCTGAAAAGTTAAATCCCGATTTTACCGTTTTGCTTGGTATGGAACTGCGCCATTACGGTACTGCGAATGATTATTTGATTTACGGTGTAAACGAAGATTTTATTTATGCAGCAGGAAATTTGATGAAGCCTTGGGAGAAAAAAGTATATGATATGTGCCGCAAAAACGGTTTTCTTGTTTTTCAGGCACATCCTTTCAGAGCGGGAATAAGGCAGTGCGACGAAAGATATATTGACGGAATTGAAATATATAACGGAAAAACCCAGAAAGCACTTAACGAAAAAGCTGAAGCGTGGGCAAAGCGAAGCGGCAAGCTTATGTGTTCAGGTTCGGACTTTCATACAAAGGCGCATACTGCACGCGGCGGTATTATTACCAAAGTGCCTATCAAGTCAAATTCCGATTTGCTGAATGTATTGAAAAGTCAAGATTTTGAAATAATAAAAACTTATTGATTTTTTCTTGCATAATTTGTAACATAATAGTTAAAACAAAGTAAAAAAGTCGAAAGATTGTTGACGATTTCGGCTTTATATTATATAATAATTTTTAAATTAGATATAAGATGTTAAAAGGAGGGACGTATATGTGGCTTGATAAAAATAATATTGAAACAATTTATGCACCTGAAAAGCGAGATTATAAAAAAGAGCTTTTTGAAGCTGTAAAAAAATGTGCAATAAATATTGCCAAAAAGCGTTCCGGTTTTCGTAAAGAGTCGCGTAAAATCCTCCTTGAAAGCAGGAAAAAATCATACGATGAAATAAAAAGCAGAATTAAAACAGATCCAAAGGTAATTTTGTTTTCCACATTTGACGGGCGCAGTTACGGTGACAGCCCGAAAGCGATTTATGAATATATGCTTTCAAACGAAAAGTTTGATGATTATACTTTTGTATGGGCGTTTCGCAATCCTAAGCAATTTACTTTTGTTTTGGATAACCCTAACACTTATATCGTTACCGTTAATACAAAGGATTACGAAATTGCAACTGCAACTGCAAAATATTGGGTTTATAATTACAGGATGAGTGACCACATTTATCCAAAGCCTGACCAAGTATATATTCAGCTTTGGCACGGTACCCCGCTTAAGCGACTCGGATATGATATTAACATTTCAGACAATGCGATGAATTCAAAGAGTGAAATCCGTGAAAAATATAAGGTGGACGCAAGCAAGTTTAAATACATTCTTGCCCCGTCGCATTTTGCAGGTGAAAAGTTTATTTCCGCTTGGAATTTGGAAGCAATCGGAAAAACGGATACGGTTTTGGAACTCGGCTATCCGCGAAATGATTTTTTGGCTAATTACACCAAAAGCGATGTAGAAGAAATAATTGAAAATCTTAATCTTCCCCGCGACAAAAAGTATATTCTTTATGCTCCTACCTGGAGGGATAATCAGCACCAAGCAGGTATCGGCTATACCTATAAAACGGAGGTTGATTTTGATAAATTAAGGCAGGCACTCGGGGATGAATATATCATTCTTTTCAGGGCGCATTACCTTGTTGCAAATTCCTTTGATTTTGATAAATATAAAGGCTTTGTATATAATGTATCAAAAGTTAATGATATTAACCACCTTTATGTTATTTCCGATTTGCTCGTGACCGATTATTCGTCAGTATTTTTTGATTACGGCAATCTCAAAAGGCCGGAGATTTTTTATATGTATGACCTTGATGCATACGGCTCTGAAATTCGTGGCTTTTATATCGACCTTGATGAACTTCCCGGCCCGATTGTAAAAACAGAAGATGAACTGATAAAAGCAATTAAAAATGCCGAAAGTGACAGAAGCTTTGATGAAAAATATAAAGCGTTCAACGCAAAGTTTAATTACCTTGATGACGGTAAGGCGGCACAGCGTGTTACGGAAGCAATTATAGAGGAATAAAGTCTATATGATAACCACCTGTTTGTGCAGGTGGTTATTCTTTTACTAAAAGGCGAAAATGTATAATTAAATTAAGTGCAAATTTTGCTGAAATATGTTATAATTTTTTTGGTGATATATATGTGGTGGATTTTTGCTTTGCTTTCCGCAGTATTTGCAGCACTTACATCAATTCTTGCAAAAGTGGGTATTGAAGATGTTGATTCAACTTTGGCTACTGCTATAAGAACAGTGGCTGTCGTCGGAATGTCTTGGCTTATGGTGTTTATTACAAATACTCAATTGGGTATTTTAAGCATCAGTAAAAAAAGCTGGATATTTTTAATTCTTTCCGGCCTTGCAACAGGTGCGTCGTGGCTTTGCTATTATAAAGCCATTCAAATGGGCGATGTTTCAAAAGTTGTGCCTATTGATAAGCTGAGTGTTTTATTTACACTCATACTTGCTTTTATATTCCTGCACGAAGAATTTAATGTTAAGTCGCTTATCGGTTCAATTCTCATCACGGCGGGAACACTTTTTATGGTTTTATAAGCCATATAAAACAGTGCAGTATATTTAGCAATAAATAGAAGTATGTTAAATTACAAAAGACCTGTTTAAGCTTGGCTTAAACAGGTCTTTTGCTGTATATTATGTATTTTTATTATCCGTTGCTTGATGGGTGCGGCATATATTGGTAAAGTTCAAGTGCAAGCCTGTTAACAGGAAGAGTTTGCACAACAACTTTGCCCGGTCCGGTTACAACTGTGTTGAAAAGCCCTTCACCGCCGAAGAAAATATTTTTAGCTCCCTTAACCGTTTGAATATCCATACTGCAAGTACCGTCCATAATTGCAAGGTGGCCGGTATCAAGCACAAGCTGTTCGCCTGCCTGAAGGTTATATTCAATTGTTGAACCGTCAAGTTCAACAAACACAATGCCCTCACCGTCAAATTTCTGCATAATAAAGCCTTCGCCGCCAAATAAGCCTGTGCCAAAGCTCTTTTTGAAATAGACTGACATATTAACACCCGGTGTCGACGCCAAAAATGCACTCTTTTGGCAAATTATTTGTTCACCCGGATGAATTTCAATCGCACGAATGTCACCCGGGCAGCAGCTTGTAAAAGAAATCATACCTTTTCCGCCGCGACAGGTGTATCTGTTTTGAAACATTTTATCCCTTGCAAGAAGCCTGCCGATAGCCTTGCCGAGCCCGCCGTTTGTTGTGGTTTCCATAACCATATTAGGTGTCATCCAGCTCATACCGCCGCCCTCGGTAATCATTTGTTCGCCGTCATCCAAATGGCAAATAAGTGCCGGAAACGGTGCGCCTTTAATTTCATATTGCATAGCATATTCTCCTTAAATTTTTTGTAAAATATTCACTAACCCGAATGGGTGAAAATGCATATAGCTTTTCAAGGATATAATATCATATATATACTATTTATTCAATATGTTTATATAATATTTATTAAAATTGCATATTGCACTTAATAAAATATAGGTATATAATTACATTGATTTATAAATATATAATTTATTTAGTTGGAGAAAATTATGAAAAATTTTTTAGATAAAGATTTTTTACTTGAAAGTGAAACGGCAAAAAAGCTTTTTCATGATTGGGCAGAAAAAATGCCTATTTGCGATTACCACTGCCATTTAAGTCCGCAGGAAATTTATGAAAATAAACAGCCTGAAAATATTTCGGATTTATGGCTTTCGGGTGACCATTATAAATGGAGAGCTATGCGTTCCTGCGGTGTTGATGAAAAATATTGCACCGGTGACGCAACTCCTAAAGAAAAGTTTGAAAAATTTGCTTATACCTTGCAGTATTGTATCGGCAATCCGCTTTACCACTGGGCGCATATTGAACTTCAAAGGTATTTTGGAATTGATACTCCGCTTAATGCCAAAACGGCGGATGATATTTACGAGCGTGCAAATAAAGCTATCAGCGAGGGTGATTTTGCACCGCAGAGCCTTATTATGAAAAGCAATGTAAAAGTTGTTTGCACAACCGATGACCCGATAGATGATTTAAAATATCACAAGCTTTTAAAAGAGGTTGACGGTTTTGACTGTAAGGTATTGCCTACTTTCCGCCCGGATAAAGCACTTAATATTAACCTTGACGGTTTTGCAGATTATATTAAATCACTTGGCGAGGTTGCGGGTGTTGATATTAAAAATGTTGATGATGTAATCACCGCTCTTTTAAACAGAGTTGAATATTTTCATTCGGTAGGCTGCCGTGTTTCTGACCAAGCTTTTGGCTGCCCGCCATACGCAGTGGCTGATAAAGATGAAGTAAACGCTGTGTTTAACAAAGCTATGAATGGTGAAAAGCTTACGGATTATGAATGTGATGTATATAAAACACCTATTGTAATCGCACTCGGCGAAAAGTATCACGAGCTTGGCTGGACTATGGAAGTTCATATCGGTGCTATGCGTAATAATAACACACTTATGTTTAACAAGCTCGGTGCAGATACAGGCTTTGATTCGGTAGGGGATGATAATATCGCAAAGCCTCTTTCAAGGCTTCTTGATTCACTTAATGTTAATGATAAATTGCCGAAAACAATTTTGTTTAATCTTAATGATAAGGATAATACCGTTCTTGCTACAATGCTCGGTAACTTCCAATCAAGTGACGCACAGTCAAAAGTTCAGTTCGGCCCGGCTTGGTGGTTTTTAGATACTATGGACGGAATGACTGCACAGATGAAATCACTTGCAAATCTCGGCGTACTCGGCAAATTTGTGGGTATGGAAACTGACAGCCGCTCATTCACATCATATGGCAGGCACGAATATTTCAGAAGAATTATGTGTAACCTTATCGGCTCTTGGGTTGAAAACGGTATGTATGCTTATGATGAGGATATACTAAAAGAAATTGTTGAGGGTATTTCATATAACAACGCAATAAATTATTTTAATTTTGAATAATATCATATAAGGAGGACTTATTATGAATCTTAATTTAAGACCTAAAGAAGAATGTACTTTTGATGAAATTTCACTTGGTGAAATTATGCTTCGTCTTGACCCGGGCGAAGGCAGAATTAAAACTGCCCGTTCTTTTCGTGCTTGGGAAGGCGGCGGTGAATACAATGTAGCAAGGGGACTTCGCCGTTGCTTTGGTTTAAAAACATCTGTTGTTACTTCTTTTGCTGAAAACGAAATCGGCTACCTTATGGAAGATCTTATTCTTCAGGGCGGTGTTGATACTTCCCTTATTAAATGGGTACCGTATGACGGAATCGGCAGAAATGTAAGAAACGGTATCAACTTTACAGAGCGTGGCTTTGGTATTCGTGGTGCTGTCGGTGCTTCTGACAGGGGCAATACCGCTGCTTCTCAAATTAAACCGGGTGATATTGATTGGGATTATATTTTCGGCACACTCGGTGTTCGCTGGCTTCATACAGGCGGTATTTATGCTGCTCTTTCAGAAGACAGTGCAAATACTGTAATTGAAGCAGTTAAAAAAGCTAAACAGTATGGCACAATCGTATCTTATGATCTTAACTACCGCCCATCACTTTGGAAAGGCATCGGCGGTCAGGCAAAAGCGCAGGAAGTTAATAAGGAAATTGCCAAGTATGTTGATGTTATGATTGGTAATGAAGAGGACTTTACAGCTTCACTCGGATTTGAAGTTGAGGGTAATGACGCTGAACTTAAAGAGCTTAATATGGACGGCTATTACAAGATGATTGATACTGTAACAAAGGCTTATCCTAATTTTAAGGTAATTGCTACAACTCTTCGTACAGTCAAAACCGCTACCGTTAATGAATGGAAAGCTATTTGCTGGGCTGACGGAAAGATTTATAATTCAATTCAGTATCCTGAACTTGAAATTATGGACCGTGTCGGCGGCGGCGACTCTTTCGCATCAGGTCTTATTTACGGTCTTATGACTTATGAAGACCCGCAAAAAGCAGTTAACTACGGTGTTGTTCACGGTGCACTTGCTATGACTACCCCGGGCGATACCTCAATGGCTTCTCTTAAAGAGGTTGAAGCAAAGGTAAACGGTGGCTCCGCAAGAGTTCAGAGATAGTACACCGTTATTGCATATTACCAAATTGTAAAGAATAAAAATCATAGGAGATATAATTATGTCAAATAAAATTGAAACACTTGCGAAAATTCAAGAGGTCGGCATTGTTGCGGTAGTTCGTGCTACTTCAATTGAGCAGGCTGAAAAAATTACAGACGCTTGTATCGCAGGCGGTGTTGCTGCTATCGAGCTTACATTTACCGTTCCTCACGCAGACAAGCTTATTGAAGCTATGAGAGCTAAATATTCAAGCGGTGAAATCATTATCGGCGCAG
>OGYP01001470.1_pt1 | contig 11540 bp, 8 predicted proteins | sample 1576571 | NCBI WGS metagenome assembly OGYP01 (sample SAMEA3541559, study PRJEB24748) | human gut metagenome | biome: human gut; feature: human-associated habitat; material: faeces | place: China | collected 2012
ATAGCTGTCAAGAACTGATAACATATTGTTTGTTTCTTGCATCTTTATTTGGATAATAGTAATATATTATTAGTTGCAAAGGTAGTAAAAAGCTCTGTATTCTCATCGTCTTATGCGTGGCTTTTTAAAAGTTCAAGAAGATGTTTGTGGAATTAAATAAAAAACTCTATCTTTGCACTCGATTTTCCGCAGATGTGGAATCCTGAGAGATCGGTAATATCTAATGAGGACTTTAAAGAAACTTTTGGTTTTGAACCACGTTCGGTGCAGTCAGAGGTCCTTAAAATAGTTGAGAATTCGGAAAATCCGGGAATATACATATTTGAAGCGCCAATGGGCTGTGGCAAAACAGAAACATCACTTGCGGCAAGCGAGATATTGACATCAAAGTGCGGCAAAAACGGCGTGTTTTTTGGACTTCCAACTCAGGCAACTGCAAACGGCATTTTCCCAAGAATACTCAGTTGGGCTGAAAAGCAATCTACAGAATTTTATCATTCTGTTCAGCTCAACCACGGAAGCGCAGTACTCAATCCTCTGTTTCAGAACATACAAATGGGCATACCGCAGGAGGAAAGCGACAGCGGATTAATTATCCACAACTGGTTTTGTGACAGTAAAAAAGCGTGTCTTGCAGATTTTGTGACGGCGACAGTAGACCAAATGCTCATGCTTGCATTGAAACGAAAATACGTTACCACGGAAAAGGCACAGATGCTGGCCGTTGGCAGAAATTCCTCCCTGATAGGCCATATCAAGAATCCCACGGAGAAAGTCCAGCTGAGGGCGGTGCATGACAGTCCGGCAAACATCCTGAGGATAAAGAACCCGTCCCGGCAGGCATGCCTGTCATGTCTCGGTTCCGTCATGCCCGGAGGAACCGCAGGCATCCATTTCAAGGAGGACATTTCAGAAGCGGTAAAGAATCTTTTTACCAGGCTCGGGGAAATAGAGGAGAGATATGGAGAGCTTATGCGGGATGCCGGGCATATGGACACCTACGACGCCAGATACGAAGCGACGGAAAAGGCGGAAGCCTACCGTACAAGAAAAATTTCCGCGGCAGTCGGCACGTTCAGGAAAGAGGCGGTCCTGGAAACTTCCGCTGTTCCGGAAAAGACTGTTGTCGTGGAGAAAACGGAGGCAACGGAAGCGCAACCATCCTCCGGAGAAATGAGGTTCAAGGGCGGCCGCCGTGAACTGACAATAAGGAACGGAAGTGCGGTGCTCCGTACCAACGGGGAGAGTTTTGACGCGACGGATATCCTGAAAGACATGAGCGCCCACGGGGTTGACATAGGCAGGGTATCCGGAAAGACCATGAGCGAGATGTTGAAAGGTAACAAGACCGCTTTGCCCGGAGCATCGGGAAACTCGGTGTTCGCTATTGTCAAGGGACCGGCGGGCTACGGTCTGAAGGCTTTCCAGATCGCCAAACAGGTTCATTCGGCTGCCGCTCAGGAAATATGATCAAAGACTGAAGAAAAGAGAAGTATAAAGATGAGAAAAAATATATTGAAAAGATTGATTGACAATCTGTCCGGAGCAGATTTGCGGAAGGTAAGGAAAGATCCGATGGAGATAATGGGTATGGAACACCCGTCCGAGGCAGCCCAGCTGTATGTTGTCAGACAAAATCCGGAGATGATACAATTCATCGGCGCGCCGTCTGAAAAGGTACAGCTGGAGGTGGTCAGAAAGGATGCCTCCCTGATCATGCTTCTTGATGCGCCATCCGAGAAGGTGCAGCTGGAAGCGGTCAGGAAGGATACAGGAGTGTTCCTGTATATCAACAAACCGACGGAAAAGGTAAAGTCCGAGGTGCTGAAGAGTGACTGTGGACAGATCATCTATATGGATAACCCGTCCGGAAACCTCCAGATGCAGGCTGTGGAGAGTGACTGCGGCTCCATCATATTCATTGAACATCCCACCGAAAAGGTTCAGATAAGGGCTGTCACGGCCGATCCAGGGCTTTTCATTTATATCGGATCCCCGACGGAAAAAGTCAGGTATGCGGCGGTCAGCGCATGTGCGGACAATATCATGTATATATCCAGACCATCTGAAAAACTACAGATAAGTGCGGTGTCACAAGATTGTGAAACGGTCAGATATATAGAGGAACCCTGCGAGAAGGCGGTGATTGTCGCCCTGAAAGAAAATCCGGGATTGTTCATGCATATCCATAATTCTTCCCCATCTAGGGTGATCACAACCTTGGTTGAAAAGGATATGGAGAAAAAGAGAGAGGTGGGAAAACAGGAGAAAGTATGAGAGGACCGAAACTCCTCTTATTTAAAATGAAGTCGTGAATTGATAATTTCATTTTGTGGATATGGAGTCTTTTTCCTTTTTAGAAGGGAAAATGATAATAGCGCTTAATCAGGAAAAGGACTCTCTGCTTTTACAAAAATGATTTCTGCCATCTGCACCACATTATGTGTGGTATATAATAAAATACTTGGGGATATTCAGTAAATGCCTCTACAAAATACCATGACATATGAGATGGTAGTAGGAAATCATATGCATATGCCATCTTACTTTTTTATGCCATTTTCTGAATATCCCCAATTCAATATTTAATATATATATATTGTATAACAAAAAAAGAATGAGCCCAGTACAATATCGAGCTCATTCTATAAGCAACTTAATGATTAGGTATCTAACTTTTTAGGAATACTTTTTGGAACATTTCTTAAGATTCCTTTGTCTTTTTAGTAACCTAATGAGCACTTATCTTTATGAATAACATTAATTTCATAAATAGCTGGCGGAGCTATTGATCGAGTGATATTTAATCTTAATTTAGATGTTTGATAACTCTTGGGAAAATGAATTACTTTACAATCCCCCATTAATTCGTCCGAAACATAAATACATTTCCACTGATTATTTTCTAATATTTCAATATTATATTCTTGAATCCTATTAAGTCTTTCTGTTGTAAAACCATCAGGTGCAACATGTTGTTCACAAGCTTCAAATATAGAAATTTTATTAAATGGTTTTTGAGGAAGCATAATCGTTAATGTTGCTATTGTATCCGCAGCTCTCCACAGAGTTTGCATACCTCCATCTGTTGCGTATTTTCCACCATATAATTGAATATTTTCTTGAAAAACAGACGATGGTATAACCTCAGAATTTAAAGATAATAGTTCTCCATTTTTAGGCAATGGCTTATCCTTTTTTATTCCTATTCTCTTTGCTAGTTCCATTATAGCATTAGCCTCATACTCACGTATATTACCTGTTTTATCAGGAGGTATATTTATAACAAGTGTATTGTTATTATCAGTACACCAATAGAATAATTCTTCCAATTCATCTAAACTACGTACAGGTAAATTTTTTTCCTTTTGAAACCAAGTCCATGCTTTACTAATGCAAAGTGTATGTTCAAATGGCAAATAATAAGATTCTCCTTGATATAGGTATCTTTTTTTATCTAACTTATGAGCAATCTTAGGATCCCATAAACGAAAATCACTAGGAAAATACTGGAAAGTATATTTGTTATCAATAACCATAGAATCTGGCAAAACAGACTTTCTTAGGTCATCTGGATAAGATATTGTATGATTAACCCCAACAGCACACTTAGGCTGTATCTTCTTTATCATCGAATATATTTTTGGTAACTGCCAGTCTTTCACAGGCTTATCCCAACCTCCATCAAACCAAACTTCACATATGGAACCATAATTTGTAAGCAACTCTTTCAATTGATTAGACATGTATGTAATGTAGTCATTAAAGTTTTTAGACTTATAACTTTTCTCATGCCTATCCCATAATGAATAATAGATTGCAAACTGGAGTCCATATTTCTTACATGCGTCTGACACTTCTTTAACAATATCTCTCTTTACAGGAGAAGCCATCACATCATAATCAGTATATTTGCTATCCCATAAGCAAAACCCATCATGGTGCTTTGTGATAAGCAACACATATCTAAAACCAGCTTCACTAGCTACTTTTACCCACTGGTCACAATTTAAATTAGTAGGATTATATGTATCTACAGGTATACTTCCATCAGACCATTCTAACTCAGCAAAAGTATTGAGACCAAAGTGAATAAACATACCATACCCTCGTTTAATCAGTTCTTTTTGTGCCAAATTATAATGGTTGTTTGGTTTTAGCTCCTGAGCTGTTAGACACGATATAATATTTACCATTATAAAAAATAAAATAGTTTTCATGACTTCATGATTTTATATCAATTGATGAGTAAAATTAGTTATAATCTCCATTATATAATTATTCTAAGACCTCGAAAAATCACCATCCTGGGTTTTGCTTTAACGATCCTTTTGAAAGGTCTATATCAGTTAATGGAATTGCCCACAAATAATCTCTATTCGGATTAAACTTTCTATTTTCTACCCATAAATACTCCCCATTCATTTTCTTTCCATATACCGGCTTAGTAACAACAAATTCGGTTGTTCTCCAGTGACGTGTATCATAATAATATACACCTTCAAAAGTAAACTCTATTCGCTTTTCTTTTCGAATTATGTTTCTCATTGCTTCCTTATTTAGATTTTCTGGTAAGGATGGCATATTCACTCTATTTCTAACTTTATTAACTGCATGATATACTTCTGCTGTAGGACCTGAAATTTCGTTCAAAGCCTCTGCATAAACTAATAAAATCTCAGCATAGCGTATATATATAAAATTTGTCCAACCCAGATAATTCATACCGTCATTTGCAGGATTAATATATTTTCTCATACTATATCCTGTTCTGGTGGAATTACCATCCCCAACACGACCTTCAGAACTGAATATTTTGTCAGCTATTACACTTCCATCGTGTAAAATAGAATATTCTAATCTAGGATCTCTATTCAGAAAAGGATTATTTTCATCATATAGCGGAGACTCTTGAATAGATTTTCCATCTATACATTCGTACGTATCAATCAGATCCTTTGTTGGTGAAACAGCCTCCCATCCCCCCATCATTTGCGGTGCAAAAAACTGATCTATATCACTTCCAAGAGATTTATCTTTTGCATTTTCCATATACTGTCTATCAAATATAACCTCGACATTATTTTCATATGTAGGCAAAAATAGTTCTGCATAATTTGGATGTAAGTCATATATCCCTAGAGTAATAAGTTCTTTTGCATATTTAGCTGCCTCTTTATATTTATTCATAAAATTACTTATAATAGCCTTTTCTGCTATTGCAGCCCCTTTTGTTGCTCTTCCCACTTCTTCTTGCGTTATAGGAAGTAGTGTAGCTGCTGAATCTAAATCACTAATAATAAAATTATAAACGTCCTCTTCTGAACTACGTGATGGTATTGGATCAGAAAAAGAAAGTGTTGTTTTTAAAAGAGGAACTCCACCATACAGTTTTAATAGTGTTGCATAAAAAAAACCACGTAGAAAGTAGATTTCTCCTCTAAATACATTTTGTTTCTTTTTATCCATATTTACCTTATCTATATTTTCAAGGCCAATATTACATCTGCGAATACCTTGAAAAGCTTGTTTCCACACTTGTTGAAAATATGAATTTGTTGAAGTTGCTGTTCCTGATGAAAGTTCTCCTTGAGCAGCAGTAACATGAACTGGTACTGCGTTATCAGTATAACAGTCGGTCATAATTGCATGATTTTCGGGGGCTAACGTATATCTGTATAAGCCTATAGTATATTTATATACATCATCCTCTGTTTTCCAAAAAGAAACATCTGATAACTGATGATTGGGAACTTCATCAAGGAATGAATTATTACAACTTGTAAATACGTTACAAAATAAAAAGATTAAAGTTATTACTGTAAATATTTTTTTCATAGTACACAATATTTAAAAAGATAAATTAACACCAAAGGAATAATTCCGTGTTAATGGATACAAAGTTGATGATGTAACCATTTCTGGATCTAAACCTTTAAAATTCGTAATCGTAAATAAATTATCAATACTACAATACAAACGTAAATTAGAAATACCCCAATTTGTCAAAAGGTGTTTAGGTATTGTATATCCAATTTGTAGATTTCTCATCTTTAAATAAGAAGCATTTTGAACCCAAAATGATGAAGTCATATAATTTCTACTAGAACTACTCAGTGTAAGACGGGGGTAAGAGGCATTTATATTATTTGGCGTCCATCTATCAAGCCACTCTTCTGTTACTTTACCACCATTCATAAAAGCTTGACTAATTTCTCCTGCAGTTACACCTTTAACCATACCAGCACCTTGCATCAGCATGGTAAGATCAAAATTTCGGTATTCGCAATTCAAACGTAAGCCAAAATTTATCTTTGGAAATGTGGAGCCTAATGATATTCTATCACTTTGATCTACAACATTATCATTATTAATATCTGCATATTTTAAGTCTCCAGGTACAGCTCCCCATATTTGTGAACAAGAGTTATCTATTTCCTCTTGTGTTCTAAAAATGCCTTCACATACATATCCATAGATATTATCTACAGGATCTCCAACCGATCTTCCTGGTATATCTCCACCGTTCAAATCTGTTATTTCGTTTTTGACGTAACTAAAATTGAAAGATGCAGAATACTTAAATAAGTTGAGCTGGTTTCGATGCGTCAAAGCTAATTCAAAACCAGTATTACGTACCTTTCCTGCATTTTGCATAGGAGCATCTACACCAATTAAATCTGGCATAGGCAATTTTAATAGAATTGCATGTGTATTTTTTAGAAAGAAGTCACCAGTAAAAGATAGTTTCCCTCCCCAAAAGTCTGCATCTATACCTACATCTATTTGGTCTGTTTTCTCCCAAGTAATAGCTGAGTTAGCCATCACATCATTAATTGAGATACCTGAAAATAAAGTATTGCCAAAGCTATAATCATATCCGAAAGAATATGTATCATAGAATAAATAGTCATCAATTTCTTGATTTCCTAGCTGTCCCCAAGAAGCTCTTAACTTAAGGTTATCAACAAAATCAACTTTAAAGAAGTTTTCTTCCGATATACGCCATCCAAATGAAAAAGAAGGGAATAGTCCAAAACGATTATGTTTAGGAAATCTAGAGGAACCATCATAGCGAAGATTAGCTTCAAAAAGATATCTGTCATCAAATCCATAATTGATACGTCCAAATACAGATCTAAGAGCATAAGTTACGCTCTTTCCTCCTGTTTCTTGAGTAGTAACGTCACCTGCATCTATTTCTCCTAATGAGTTATTGGCAGGTAAATCCTTTCGCAAAGCTTTTAATAATCTATATTGATTATGAATTTGTGAATATCCCAGCAATCCTTTCACAAGGTGTTTGCCAAATGTTTTATTATAGTCTAAATATGCTTGTAAATTAATTTCTAATGACTTTTTATCTTGGTTACTAACCATACTTCGAGTCGACTTAATAGGTTCCTTAGAATCAACAGAATAAAAATCCATTTTCTTCTGATCTACATATACATCTTCTAAATTAAACGTAGCAGAAGCATTTCCTTTTAGTGTTAGGCCATCTATTATTTTATATGAAAGACCTGCACTTCCCTGAAAGTTGCTATTATATATATGAGATTCTCCACTTAAATTTGCTTCTGCTACAGAGTTGTGTTCATTCAGATACAAGCCATAATTGCCATTCTGATACCGTATAGGCATTAAGGGTGACTCACGAAATGCGTGATACATAATATTCCATAAGTCAGTATCTGGATCAGATACTTTATGCGTAGCTGGAGCTTTTCTATCATCTCGAGAGGCAGATAAATTTAATGAGATATCTAATCGTTGACTAATTTTACTGTCTATATTTGAACGTATATTAAATCTATTATATGACATATTTGGCATTAGCCCATCCTTCTTATAAAAGCCTGCAGCCAAAGAATATTTCATATCTTCTTTACCACCAATGATGCTTAAGTGGTGATTATGAAATATTCCTCGTTCACTTAAAACGGCTTCCACTTGATTACTATTAGCAAAGTGATCAGGATCTGTTCCGTCTTTTATAGTTTGGAGAACTTCTTCAGAGTAGGGTGCATTAGCTCCATCATTTCTGTAAGCTTCATTCAGCAGCAAGGCATAATTGTAAGAATCTAAATATTTAGGTAATCTACAAGCATCTTGCCATCCTACATATCCATTGTAAGAAACCTTTGGCTTTCCAACAACTCCCCTTTTAGTTGTAATTAGAATTACACCATTAGCTGCTCGCACGCCATAAATAGACGAAGCTGCTGCATCTTTTAATACAGAAATACTAGCTATATCATTAGGATTCACATTATTAATAGATGATTCTACACCATCAATTATAACCATCGCATCTGCATTTCCAAGCGTTCCAATACCTCTAACTCGCAAATTACCCATATCTGCTCCAGGTTGACCAGAGTTTTGCACAATGGTTACTCCTGGAACCTGCCCTGTTAGCATATTAAAAGGATCTGAACTTGTACGGTTATCTAACATTTTTGCATCAATTGTACTAACCGCACCTGTTAGATTCACTTTCTTTTGAGATCCATAACCTACAACCACCACTTCATCTAGTGTTTCTGTATCTTCTTTCAGAGTAATATTAAGGAAAGATTTATTTCCTACCGGAATATCTTGAGTATTATAACCAATATAAGAAACTTGCAAAGTAGCATTGCTTGGAACGGACAAATCAAAGTTACCATCTATATCTGTAATACTTCCTACAGTGGCATCTCCTTTTAAAGTTACATTGGCACCAATAATAGGTTCCCCGGCCGAATCTTTTATAGTACCCTTAATTTTCTTAACCTTCTCATCATCTTTCAGAGTGATAACAATATAATTGTTATTCACTTGATAGACACAATTAGTTCCTTTTAGCAAATCCGACAGAATTTGCAATACATCCTGATTCTTTTGATTCAAGACAACTTGCTTATTGACATCCAGTTGTGAAGTGTTATAAGCAATCTTATACTTCGAAACAGATTCAATTTTCTCAAACGCTTGCTTTAAAGAAAGACGTTCCCCATTGAAGGAAACTTTCTGTGCATTAACAGAGAGGCTGCCGGCCAGAAATAAACCAACACCAAGCCCCAACACTCGAATAAATTTCTTGTTCATTTCATATTAGATTTATTAACGACATAAGGTGTACGTACATGAGAAAGACAATTCAAATAAATACTACACCCAATGGCTTTATGTTAATAAATACTAAACCGCTATCTTAAATAGATATTCTTGCCAACAATTTCATATTCTATACCAGGAACCAATATTTTAATGATTTGAAGTACTTGCTCCAACGATTCATTTCTATTAAAATGAACTCTCAAACTTTGATTCTGGTAAATAGATGTACGCACATGGAATTTCACACCATACACACGTTCCAAAGTATGAAGAACATCATTAAACGGCACATTGCCAAAGAACAACCCTCCCATACGCCAATCGGAGTGGGAAACAGCATTCACTTTATGCTGCTGTACTATCCCTGTGGAAGGAGTATATATCAACTGTTCATTGGATTCCAGAAAATATTTCTCCGGTTGTTTATTTACCTTTACCTGTAACCTGCCGGTTTCCAATGTAGCCATTATCTGATTATTGTCCGGATACGCCGAAATATTGAATGTCGTACCAAGCACTTCCAACTCTAAATGGTTGGTAGTGACAATAAAAGGATGCTCTTTATCTTTTGAAACTTCAAAGAACCCTTCTCCCGCAATATAAACATTGCGAGATTCAGATATGAAACTGGAGGGATATACCAACAAAGTACCGGCATTAAGCCAAACCTTACTCCCATCAGGAAGAACCACTTCTTCACGTGTACCCATAGCTGCATAGCGCTGCATATAAGTCACTTCAGACAACGTCTCCTTCACATAATCCTTTGCAGAATAATAATGGTAAGCCGAAACACACACCATAATGAAAGGAATAGTCCAAATAGCAGCTACTCTCCCCCAATTTATTCTTTTCGTATTTCTTATATGTTCCCGATGTACAAATTCGATAGTCTGTTCTTCTTTTTTAAATTCTAAAGAGGTCTCCAAATTATAAAAAGCCTTCTCTATTTTTTCGTCAGAGCAAGAAGCATCGTCCAGTTTATCCCAAATTTGTGAAACAGCTTCTTCTCTTGCTTTATCTTCCACAGGAAAAACCATACGATTATAAACACGTTCTGTTATCTCATCAGAGACTTCATGATGAAAGAAAAAGTCTATTATCTTATGTATATAATTATTCATTTTCACATTTTATATAAAAAAGACAGTTCTATCTTATGATATACCTAAACCGACAGTATTAAATAAACTAAAATAGAAAGAGCCAAAGCGTCTCTCAGTTCATTTAAAGCGATATTCAAATGATTCTCCACCGTTTTTTTCTGTATCCCCAGTTTCTCTGCTATTTGTTCGTTAGAAAGTCCTTTTATCCGACTCAACTTATATATCATTTTCCTTTTAGGAGGCATCTCATTCACTACCATATCAATTAATAATTGCAAATCTTTCGCTATCAATTTATCATAAGGAGTATATTCATCAGAAATCTCGGGAACATTATCTTCGCTTGTAAACCGGGAAACTTTTTTAGTTGTGATATAATTAAAAACGGTATATTTGGTAAGCATGAACAAATAAGAATCAAAATGATGTACCTTGTGAAAAATCGCTCTCTTATTCCATAGTTTTATAAAGACAATTTGAGTCAAATCCTCAGAATCATCCAAATCTTTTATAAATCCCCGTATAAAAGCATATACCTTAGGATAAAACAGCTTGAATATCTTATGAAAGGCTTCATGGCTGCCAGAGGCAAATTCTCCTACAACTTCCGGTTCTACAATCATTTATTAAGATTAATTCAAATGAAACGGGTGTAAATGTAGGGAAATTATTAGAAGATACCAAATTTTTATTCTAAAAGTATAATTTTCGTTTATAGAGATAAAGGAATACAAAACGAACTGCCTCCTATATTCGAACAGCAACATATCACTCGAATATGGGAAGCGGAAAGAAATATCTGCAAACAAATTTATTTTGTCAAAGTTAAAGATCGTTACTGATTTCATATAATCCAACCAATTGTTGATTACGTTGGCAATCGAGATTGAGAATTTATAATAAACATGGTTCATTAACTTTTTTAGATTATAAGCCATAGTTGCCAATAAGACATGTTTGTTCGCGAATTTTATACCTCTGGTATGTACTTTTCTCATAGCCCTAAAATCAAGCAATGTGCCTAAAACCGATTCGACTGTGGCGGAACTTAATTTTTTCATTTTTCATCCCATTGGTGAATGTTAACTTTAGTTTGCCTTGCTGTTCATGCTAATCTGCCAAAAAATAACAGTCGTCGAAATTCTGTTATGGTGTATATATGTTTTTATACTTTATACATTGTAAGACGAATACATACAGCTTTTCTATCTATCGGTGAATAAAGAATTTACATCTATCTCTTCCATCCCAAGCACCCTCTCGATATCTTTCAGGCATTTTTATAAACTTCATATTCAAACGGGAAAATGGCAGCAACTTTATTGACAA
>OGYP01001471.1_pt1 | contig 11538 bp, 15 predicted proteins | sample 1576571 | NCBI WGS metagenome assembly OGYP01 (sample SAMEA3541559, study PRJEB24748) | human gut metagenome | biome: human gut; feature: human-associated habitat; material: faeces | place: China | collected 2012
AACGCATCAATGCATATAAATCTTTATACGTTTCCTTATTTATACGAACTGTACAATCATATATATTTTTCCACATTATTCATTTTCTTATATGATAAAATAAAATATAAGGAAGAAGGTGCTCCCTATGTGGAATCGACAACAAGTTAAAGAACAAGCCAAACTCATTATGAAACGAAACTATTGGAAGATGTTTGTGGTAACTCTGCTTACAGGAATATTAACTGGTGGAAAAACAACGATTATTGAAAGAGTACAAGATTTTGCTTCAAACAATCTTTCTTATGATGCCCAACCTATATTCTATTCATCTAATTTCCAATATATATTTTATTCCTTTATTTCTGTTGCTAGTATTTTAGGAATCCTCTATACAATCTTTATTGGTAATGTTATTGTAGTTGGAAAAAATGGATACTTTATAAAGAATAATAACGAGAATCCTGAACTAAGTGAAATATTCAAAGGGTTTAAAGGCAATTATTTAAATGTGGTAAAAATCCTGTTTTTAATGGATTTAAAAACCCTGCTATGGCTATTCTTATTCATAGTACCTGGAGTTATTAAAGCTTACGAATATTCTATGATTCCATATCTATTGGCAGAAAATCCAAATCTTTCGGCTGATGAAGCCTTCTCTTTGTCCAAACAAATGACGACTGGACAAAAGATGGATCTATTTGTCTTAGATTTATCTTTTTTAGGATGGATTATTCTAGGTGCAATTTGTTGCGGAATTGGACTTCTATTTGTACAACCATATCCAGAAGCAACAAAAGCCGAAGTTTATTTAATTTTAAAACACAGAATATAGGAGGAATTATATATGTTTGAAAAAGTTGATATTCATAGTCTAAACTTCAATCCTTTTGATAAGATTGGAAAAGACTGGCTACTTATCAGTGCTACAAAAAGCGGTAAAACCAACACTATGACCGCTTCTTGGGGGACACTTGGTCACTTATGGAATAAGGATGTTGCGATAATCTTTATTCGACCACAAAGATACACAAAAGAATTCGTTGATGAAAGTGAGACGTTTACCCTATCTTTCTTTGATGATAAGCATAAAGAACTATCTTACTTAGGCACAAAATCAGGTAAGGATGAAGATAAGATTTCAAAAGTGAACTTCCATATTGAAATGGTAGATGGATATCCTACATTTAAAGAAGCTAAAGAAGTCTTTATTTGCAAGAAGCTCTATGTTGGAAAACTCGAAAAAGAATATTTCTTATTGCCTGAAATTTACGAAAAAAATTATCCACTCGATGATTTGCACTATGTATATATTGGAGAAATTACAGATGTCTATTCAAACAAATAAAATTATTCATATCAATAACGAACATATATTTGGTGCTACCACACTAAAAAATATTGCTCTTCCTGAAAAGAACAATACCGCACTCCATGTATGTATCGATCCAGAAGCTGTTATGATCAACCGCAAAAGATTAGCTGAAAAACTAAATATGCCTCTAGATAACTGGGCACTTCCTTGGCAAAAACACACAAACAACATGGCCCACGTTACTTCTAGTGATAAAGGTAAGGGTGCCTATGACAAAAATACAAGCATTATGAATGTAGATGCCGTATATACGACAGAGCCAAACATTCTAATTGGTGTATTTACGGCTGACTGCTTAGGTATTCTTGTCATTGATGAAACAACACCATGCATATGTGCTATTCATTCTGGATGGAAAGGAACTACTTTAGAAATCACAAAAAAATGCTTGAGCGAATTAATCGAAAAAGATTTGATTCACCCCAAATCTTGTCACGTATATTTTTCTCCAAGTATTCAATTTGATTCTTTAGAAGTTGGCATGGAAGTTGTTGAACAAATGAAACAAATCAGCATTGATACAACACCTTTCATTCGTTATATGCCAAATGAAAAAGCCTATATTGATAATCAAGGTATCAATATTGAAATGTGTAAAGAATTAGGGGTTCCGGCACAAAACATTCATCCAAGTGTATATGACACAAAAAAAGAGCTCAATACATGTTTTAGCTATCGTAATGATAAACAAACAGGCGAACACTTTACCTTTGGATATATTAAATAAGCCCAAGCAATCTAGCTTGGGTTATTTTGTCTTTCGCGAAGGCGATTATCTAAATTGACCTTACGATAGATTTCGGCATGCAGTTCATAAAAATCCATCGATTTCAGCATGTCCTTTTTTTCTTTCGAACAATCCGGTCTGTCTAAGTAGTATAGGAAATGCGAATCTTGACACATATAGATAATTACGGCAAGCCCACAATCGAGGACATACGTTCTGGCATAAACATTTTTTTGATTATGAACTAATTCTCTTGCGAAATCTTCTGGTTCAAGATGGACGACAGTACACATTTCTTATACCCCCTTTGACACCTGCATTATGTATGAATTATGGATTCTTCTCAAGAATCTAATTTAATTTTTTCGTTTTCCAAGTTTTTATTTAAGATTCAAAAGATTTTATCTCAATTTGAGTTGGCTACAAAAACTTTAATCTTTAACGCTATTTCTTGCCTCAATTCCATTACATTCATTTTTCTTAATTCTTCTTTTTTAGAAACATCGACATCAAGACGATCCAAATAATAAAAATCATCCCCATCATAATATCCATACACAAATACCGGCAATTCCATTATCTAAAACAATCGGTGTGGGAATCAATTGTTTCTTCTTTTTCATCATTGCCTTCGCAAATTCAACCGGATTCAATCGAACTACCATATCTATCACATACTTTCTTTAGACAATCTCATTATGCACAGAAACAATATTGAATTCATTACTCACTTTCAAATTATTTGTATTCCCACTTTTTATTCTGTTTTCAAAATATTTCATTTATAATTTAATTGGATTCAAAAGAAAATAGGTGAAAACATGTCAAAGAAGAAAGAAGAAAGACAACTTCAAATTCGTCAAATTCTTGAAGGAAAAGAGAAAATAAAAGTCGCAGAACTTGCCAAATTACTTTCTGTTACTCCAGAAACACTACGTAAAGATTTAGATGAACTACAAGAAAGAAAAATATTAATTCGAGAACATGGATACGCCAAGATTCAAAGTTCTTCTGTCGAAACATTTGTCGAATTAAAAGCACAAAAAAATAAAGAAATGAAAAAAATTGTGGCCCTAGAAGCATTTAGCCGAATTGAAAATGGCATGATCGTATATTTGGATTCTGGAAGCACAATTTTAACGGCTATAAGTGCTTTACGAAACAAAAGTGACATCACCATTGTCACCAACTCTATTCTTGTAGCTTATGAATGTGCCAACATGAATTTAAACATCATCATGGCTGGTGGTTTATTATTTAATATAGGGAAAAGAACCTATGGACATTTCGCAACCGAAATCATCGACCATTTAAGCATTGATTTAGCCATCATGGGAACAGATGCTTTCACTGAAAAGAGTCATGGATTTACCACCATTTCAGCCGATGAACTTGGTTTTAAACGTCATGTTATGAATCAATCCGCAAAAAAAATCATGATCAGTGATGCAAGTAAAGTTAATAATAAGGCAGATATTGCCCCTTATGCCTTTTGTAAATTTAATGAGTTTGACGAATTCATCACAAACCATTTAACAGCAGAACAATATGATGTTGTAAAAACAGTCAAGAAAGTCACACAGGTGTAGCTTATGTCAAAAAAGAAAGATGAAAGACAATTCAAGATTCGTCAACTTCTGCAGGAACATCCAAAAATCAAGATATCCGATTTAGCTGATTACTTTCAAACTTCAAGCGAAACCATTCGTAAAGATATTATTGAACTTGAAGATTCTAAAATCATAAAAAAAGAGCATGGCTATGCGCTGCTTTTAGAAGAACCTGATGAAATGCCCATTTCATTAAGAAATCAAGAATATATTGAGGAAAAGAAACAAATTATGAAGAAAGCCTGCACCTTTATCAAAGAAGGAATGGTTGTCTATTTAGATGCCGGTAGTATATGTCTTGCAGGTATTCCTTTTCTTCAATCCATTCATAATATTACGATTGTGACAAACTCCATCTTTGTAGCCTACAAATGCGCTAAACTAAACATGCACGTTATTTTAATTGGCGGAAACATTTCCAACAATGCCTATCGCTCTTATGGAAACTTCGCCAGTGAAACTATAGATTATATTCATATTGATGTCGCGATTTTAGGAACCAAAGGATTTAAAGACAACAATGGATTTACTACTTATGAAAATGAATATGAATTAAAGCGACATATTCTTCAACAAAGTGAAAAAATCATTGTGGTAACTGACAAAAATAAATTTAATGCACAACCAGAATACACATACTGTAAATTCAAAGAAGTGGATGTATTTATTTCAAATACATTAACTAAAGAGAATAAATCTCAAATCCAAGTAATCCCAGAAATAATAGAGGCAGAAGTTTAAACCCTTCTGCCTTATGCGTATGGATGATCAATTGTGAGTACGAAATAAATCTTTTTATCCGATTGAATATGCTTTAGAAGCATATCTTCTATTTCTTCTTGTGAATACTTTTCTTCAAACGGAATTACCAAATCAAACACCAAATTTACATGTGTTGGTCCTGACACAATTCTAAAATCATGAAATCCCCATTTTGGATCAATTTGATGAATAGCTTTGACTACTTTTGCACGGTACAACTCTGTTTCTGGATCATTTACCTTTACTGGATCCATATGTAAAACTAAATCAATATTCATATTTTCTTTAACTTCACGCTCTATATTATCAATATGATCATGCGTTTCAAAAATATCTTTTGAGGAATCCACTTCTACATGGGCACTCGCAAAAATCTTATTTGGACCATAATTATGTAGCATCATATCATGTACACCTAAAATTGCAGGATGTGCCATAATCCTATCTACAATATTGTGTACAAGTTCAGGATCTGGTGCTTCTCCAATTAAAGAATTAATCATATCTCTTAATAAGCCATAAGCTCCATAAAGGATAATTCCTGAAACTACAATACCCATATATCCATCTAGATTAAAGTGAAGAACTGGAGACAATAATGTAGATACAAGAACTGCCGTTGTTCCACATACATCACTAATTGAATCTAATGCCGTTGCTTCTAATAGACTTGAATCATATGTTTTAGAAAGTTTCTTATTGTATGCATACATCCAAAATTTAACTATGATAGAAATTAAAAGAATAATGACAGATGCAATTCTAAAATCAATACTTCCCGGATGAATCACTTTAGAAATACTTTCTTTTGCGGTTTCAAAACCAAGAACTAAAATCAATATACCTACAAATAAAGACGCAATTGTTTCCGTTCTTTCATGACCAAATGGATGATCCTTATCTGCTGGCTTATTTGCGAGATGAAAAGATAAAATCGAAATAATATTCGAACCCGCATCTGTTAAGTTATTTACTCCGTCAGCTTGAATAGATACCGAATGTACAATGGTACCAATCATAAACTTAATCACAAATAAAAATAAGTTACTAAATATACCCACAATCCCCGATAATTTACCAACATTTGTTCTTACATTGGCATCTTTTGTATCTTGATAATTCTTTATAAATCTACGCACTAAAAAATTCATTATTTACCACCTTCACGTCTCTAAAGTATAGCTTACCTAAAGACAAAATACAAAACGAAACAGGTAGTACAATATAACTTTCAAGTTGCAACTTCATATGAAATCGTATACATTTTATGTAATGGAGGTACATTTTATGATTAATAAAATTAAGGTCTTGGCTGCAGACGTCGATATGACTTTAAGTTCGAAAAGCAGTCCTTTACCTAAAATCACAATACAGGCTTTACAAGAATTGCATAATAGAGGCGTTAAGCTTGGCTTGGCAACCGGAAGAGAAATCACCGAAATGGAAAAAACAAAAGAAATATTTTGGAAATTAGGGTTTGAATTTGATTTCATAATCGGAATGAATGGTGGCATGATCTATGATCGAAACCTGGATAAGACATTTACAATGGACATGATGAGTATTGAAGAAATGAAAGAAGTCTTAACTTTCTTGATGCCAATCATTGAAGAAAAGAAAGTGTCTATAAACGTTGAAGGAAATCAACTACGCAATGTTATGAATATCAACGAGGATTTGTTAGATATGTCAAAACGAAGAAACATTCCACTTATTGATAAAACAGGTGATATTGATGGTTTTTGTGAAAAACCTGTTTATAAGTTCTTATTTAGAACAGACCCAGAAACAACGCAACTTATCCGTGATCAAGTAGAAGTACAATATAAAGGGAAATACCAAACTATTGAAACATTCCCAGGAACTATCGAATTAATGTATAGTGGTTTCTCTAAAGGTAGAGGTTTAGAAATGTATTGCGAATGGAATCAAATTCACTTAGAAAATACAATTGCGTTTGGTGATAATGAAAACGATAATTCTTTACTACTCACAAGTGGATGGGGAGTCTGCCTAAAAGATGGCAATCCAAACACAAAGGCATTAGCCGACAATATTACTGACTACGATTGTCTTGATGGTGGTGTAGGACATTACATATTTGATCATATATTAAACAACAAGGATGTGGAATTCTAGAAATCCACACCCTTTTCATTAAAATAACTCGCTTTTTTTATTCTCCATATATTATCTTTTATCCTGTATTCTTGCTATTAGTGTACACCAATTTAAAAGAAAGAAAACCCAATCAGCATAATGCGGATTGGGTTAACAATACTTAGTTATTAGAATGCAGTAATTTATTTGGAATATACATTAAACCTCGTTTAAACACATCCCAAAAACTCAATGATCGAAGCATTCGATCTGCAGGTACATATTCTCTTATAGCACGAAGTGTTTTTTTGTTGTCTTTTGTAGAGAAAGTAAAGTATGTTTTCTCATTTATGAAAATCACAAATCGAGAAATACTTTTGTTAAATAAGACACTCGCTTCTACTCGATCAATTGTATCCCATGGAATTTGAATACAATCTTCAACATTTCTTTCATTGTAGAATTCAAATGCTTTATTTCCAACCATGACATTTCCATTGGAACTCAATCCTGCAAAAGATGTTGCCTTGATTGTTAAATCAACTTTTGAATTTAATGATTGTGCCATATGTACCTCCTCAAGCTATTACATAATTCCGATTACACGACCAATAATACCAACTACGAATAATGCGATAATAATTGTGATTGGAGAAACTTTCTTCTTCAATAATTTACAGCATAATAAAGTTAATAATAAAGCTGCAAGACCTGGAATCAAAGAATCTAAGTTTTGTTGTAAAGTTGTAACTTTGATTTGATTTAAACCAGTAGCTCCTAATGAAGAATATTGTTCTAATGCACTCTTAATTCCGTCAGCATTTCCTTTAATTTGTGACCAATCAATGTATGCACCTTCAGATTGAGTAACACTTGAAACAACTGGAGTAAATGAAATACTTACCCAGCGTTGAACCAATGCACCAATGATAAACATACCTAAAATACTTGCACCTTGAGTAATTTTACCAAGAAGTCCACCAGACATATCTTCAGCAATTTTAGTACCTACATTGTAACCAAATTCTTGTGTATACCACATGAACGCTAAACGAATTACGTTCCATAATACGAAGAATAAGATTGGTCCTAAAATGTTTCCACTTAATGCTAAAGAAGCACCTAAAGCACCTAAGATTGGACGCATTGTAAACCAGAATACTGGGTCACCAACACCAGCTAAAGGACCCATCATACCAACTTTAACACCTTGGATTGCTGTATCATCTACATTTTCACCATTTGCTTTTTCTTCTTCCAAAGCAAGTGTAACACCCATTACTGGACTTGATACATAAGGGTGAGTATTATAGAACTCCATGTGACGTTTTAAAGCGGCAATTTGATCTTCCTTGTTAGGATATAATTTTTTGATTGCAGGAATGATTGAATAGCACCATCCACCATTTTGCATACGTTCATAGTTCCAAGAACCTTGAAGGAATTGATGACGCCACCAAACTTTTTTACGATCTTGTTTAGTTAATGTAATTTTTTCAGCCATTTTCATTTACCTCCTTCAAAATCCTAGTAATCATTCAAGATGTCGCCTAATGGATCACCAGAACCAGTATTTGATCCTCCACCATTATTTTTAGCAGCATCTTTCAAACCTAAATAAACGATTGCGATAACAACACCAATTACACCTAATGCAATTAATGTAAATTCACTTACACAAGCAAATACGAAACCTAAAGCGAAGAATGGCCAAGTTTCCTTTGTAGCCATCATGTTGATTACCATTGCATAACCAACAGCAGCAACCATTCCTCCACCAACTGTCATACCACCAGATAACCAAGCTGGCATTGCATTTAATACACTTGTTACAACTGAACTAGGCACGAAGCATAATGCAGCAGCAGGAATCGCAATACGAATACCTTGTAAGCAAATACCTACGATTTGCCAACGTTCAATGGCTCCAAAATCACCTTTTTCAGCAGCACCATCCATGAAGTGAACAACTGGAATTGCAAGTGTACGGCAAAGCATAGTTAAGAATAAACCAGCAACTGATAATGGAATAGCTACGGCAATTGCTGTAGAAATAGCAGTTGTAGTATCTGTTGTTCCACCATTTAAACCTAAAACCATGATAATTGCAGAAGCAACTGAAGCTAGTGCAGCATCTGGTGCAACCGCTGCACCAATGTTTGCCCAACCTAAAGCCATCAACTGCAAAGAACCACCTAACATAACGCCTTCTTTTAAGTGACCAGTAACCAAACCAATTAATGTACATGCTACTAATGGTTGGTGGAATTCATATTGGTCAAGAACCCCTTCCATACCGGCTAAGAAGGCAACAATTACAACTAAAATAACGCTAATCGCTGACATAATAATCTCCCTCTAAATTTACTTTAATTCTGTTTTTGCTTTTTTAAGAATTTCATTGAAGTTTTCAGGTGAATCTGTTGGTACCTTACGAACATCAATCTTAATTCCCATTGCTAATAATTCATCAAATGTTTTTACATCATCACTACCCATAGAAACGGCCTTTGTACATACAACCTTTCCTTGTGAGTGTGCCATTGAACCTAAGTTCAATTCTTTAATATCAACTCCACCTTTGATAGCTCTTAATGCATCTTGTGGTGTTTCAAACAACAACATTGCTTTTGTAGCTCCAAAACGAGGATCTTTTGCGACTTGGATCATCTTGTCAATTGGAACGACATTCGCTTTTACTCCTGGAGGAGCTGCCTGTTCGATCATGCTCTTTCTTAAATTGTCATGAGCTACATTGTCACTAACAACAATGATACGGTTTGGCCCAACTGTCTTTGTCCAAGCTGTTGCTACCTGACCATGAAGTAAACGTGTATCAATACGCCAGCCGTACCACACAGGAGGCAAAAGAGCGTTTAGTCGAAAGATTCGGGCTGACCGATGTACAGGCACAGGCAATCGTAGATAACGCAGCCGCAGAGATCGCAAACTATGATCCTGCCGACATCTTCGCAACCAGAGATACGCACCTGGAGAACTACTTAGACACCCAGGAAGGAAAAAATCTTCCGGTCATCCACTGCGTAAAAAATACCAAAGGCTGGGAGATCAATGAGAAGATTGCAAAAGCTTTAAATAATGCCGAAATCATCGATAAACCAACCTTCGGCTCCAAAATCCTCGCCGAAAAAATCGCTGCAATCGCAGAACAAGAGGACATCGAAGTGACACTTATCGGTCTGTGTACGGATATCTGTGTCGTATCCAATGCCCTCTTAATGAAAGCATATGTGCCGGAAATCCCGGTGCGTGTGATCGCTTCCTGCTGTGCAGGCGTGACCCCGGAAAGCCATGAGGCAGCATTAAAAACCATGGCAATGTGCCAGGTGAAAGTCTGCTAAAAGATGAAAAGTGTTCCGATGGCCGGTGTAATATGAAAGGTGGTCAGGTAGTGGGCTTCGGCATTTTTCGAAGTCTTCCATATAGAAGCTTCCGAAATGCATCGTCCTTCTGCCATTGCATCAGCGTCAGAAAGACCTCAATCATAACATGGTTGTAAAGGGCGGCATCTCCGGCGCTGACATCTGTCGGCAGCAACAAGGTCACCATGTTCTTCGGACGAACGTTTCACAATCGAAATATAATGATCTTCCCCAAGCTTTGCCATCTGTGCGACAAGCTCATCCCTTATCTTTATATATTCTTCCATCATCTGTTCTCCGATCGCTTCCTTGTCAGCAAAATGCTGATAAAATGCAGCGCGCGAAATCGGTGTGGCATCCAAAATATCCTGTATCGTAATCTTCTCATAAGGCTTTCGCTTTAACAGCTGGCAGAAAGTCTGCACGATCGCCTTGTCGGTCCGGATATGGTGGAGACGATTGTAGAAAAAGGGGCAGAGATTTCTGAGAAAGTACAGAAGAAAGTGGAGGAAGGCATTGCCACTGTCACAGAGCATGAAGACGGAAGCAAGACTGTTTCCTACCGCGGATATGACAGAGGACAGTACCTCGATATCGAGGATGTGAAGACCTGTGCGACGAGAACGTTAGAGCAGATCGCAGACTCCGTGTCTTACCGGATTATGATGGAACAGGCGAAGAAGATGCAGGAGGAAAATAATTGAAAATGCTTTGAAAACCAGGTGCCTATGACTTGAAAAAAGTTCCCGGGAGTGTTACCATGAATTCATTGACGTTTTTCGTTAGAAAAAGAAAGAAATCCGCATTTACATCAGTGAAGGTCACAGGCGGATTTCAGAAATATAAAGGGGATTAGAAATGAACGATTACAGAATGGGAACCAAATGTGTGCAGGCAGGTTATACACCTGGAAACGGGGAGCCGAGACAGGTGCCGATCATCCAGTCTACCACATTTAAGTACAGCACAAGCGAGGACATGGGAAAACTGTTTGATTTAGAGGCAGAGGGCTATTTTTATACAAGGCTTCAGAACCCGACGAACGACCATGTGGCAGCGAAGATTGCAGCCATGGAGGGTGGCACAGCAGCGATGCTGACATCCAGTGGACAGGCGGCAAACTTTTTTGCAATGTTCAATATCTGTCAGAGCGGGGATCACATTGTGGCATCTTCCTCCATCTACGGAGGAACCTTCAACCTGATCGGTGTGACGATGGCGAAGATGGGAATCACAGCGACTTTCGTGTCACCAGATGCGACGGAGGAAGAGTTAAATGCTGCATTCCAGCCAAATACAAAGCTCATGTTTGGAGAGACGATCGCTAATCCGGCACTGACCGTACTCGATATTGAATTATTTGCAAAAGTAGCACATGCGCACGGCGTTCCACTGATCGTGGACAATACGTTCCCAACACCGGTGAACTGCCGTCCGTTCGAGTGGGGCGCAGATATCGTGACACATTCCACAACCAAGTACATGGATGGACACGGGGCAGCAGTCGGCGGTGCAATCGTAGACAGCGGCAATTTTGACTGGATGGCGCATGCGGACAAATATCCGGGACTCTGTACCCCGGATGAGAGCTATCATGGCATC
>OGYP01001477.1_pt1 | contig 11527 bp, 10 predicted proteins | sample 1576571 | NCBI WGS metagenome assembly OGYP01 (sample SAMEA3541559, study PRJEB24748) | human gut metagenome | biome: human gut; feature: human-associated habitat; material: faeces | place: China | collected 2012
CATTGAAACTGTCGATAAGCTTGTGCGAAAATATCACATGGACAAGGTCTATGCCACGCTGGCGGAAATTGCAGAAAGGCGGCAAAGAACATGAAGGCACTTATCATTGGCGGCGGCGGATTTGTAGGACGGTATCTGGCAGAGCACCTGTTGCAGGACTGCGGCTGGGAAACCATTGTGACCAAGCTGCCGAAGGAAACGGTAGAAGTGGAAGGCTGCTACTGGCGTACTGGCAAGTCTGTAATAGAAGAAAAATATAAATAACAGCCGATTCCTGTATTAAGCAAGCCGAGCAGTAAAACCGGTATCCAGTCAATCGTTGTTAGTGACAGAACAAAGTTTTTCTGCATACTGACAAATGCGACGACGATAAAAGAGCCGATGACAAGTTGCAGCAAAGAATTTTCCAAACCGGATTCAGGTTTGGCTTTTTTATTTGCTGTTACCATCAGTGCATACATAAACGCAGACATTAAGCCGCAGAAAAGACCCCAAATAGTTTTACCTTCGTCCAGCGCCTGTAAGTTCACTAGGCACATCCCGGCCAGAACAGTTAAAAAACCAGCTATTTTAGGCCAGGTCAGAGTTTCACGAAAAAGAAAAGGTGAAAGAATCATAACGATTACCGGACCGCAGTAATAGGCTAAAGATGCTATGCTGATCCCGACCTGCTGATAGGCTTCGTAAAGCAGCATCCAGCTTGCTCCCATAGCTGACGCCGAAATGAAAAGATAAAGGCAAGTGTGCTTATTCCGGTAAAAAGTAAACCTTTGTCTGGAAACCGTAAAAACAGTTATAAGAAAAAGGCTGCCAAGCAATAGACGCAGCAGAACGATTTCGTAGCTGGGCAGATTGATATTACTGGCAACGATGCCGTTGGAACCAAATAACAAAAGCGCAGCAAAGTATTTATAGTAAGATGATTTCATAAAATACAAAACCTTTCTTCAAATTGTTTTTATACCAGCCTGCAGTAAAGTTTATTCAAATAAACTTTGCTGCAGGTCTGCCTGATTGCTTGGAAAAGTGCTCAGATAGGCAAATAACTGCTGATTATCCTGAATGATACCATGCTGACGGCATTTTTGCCGCAGCAGCTGCATCAGCTGTTTACTGTTGGGACTGTCGATAACGTACTGATTTCCGTAGGTGTCGATATAGCGTTTTTTCAGTCCGGGGAAGTGTCTGTCCAGCTGCTGGTAAAAGTATTCGCGGTTGCCGTCGCGCAGCGTCAGCCCCATACCGAAACAAATAATGCCGTAAACGCCGGCTTCGATACAGTAATCTAAAATACCGCGGAGATTAGCTTCGGTATCGTTGATAAAAGGCAGAATGGGAGCAAGCCAGACTACAGTCGGGATACCTGCGTCACGTAATTGCTTTAAAGCTTCGAAACGCTCACGGGTCGTACTTACATACGGCTCTATTTTTTTGCACAATTCTTCGTCATAGGTGGTCAGAGTCATTTGGACTACGCATTTTGCAGACGCGTTTATTTTTTGCAGCAAATCAAGATCCCTCAGGATCCGGTCCGATTTAGTCAGCACTGTAAAACCGCAGCCATATTTATAAACAAGCTCCATAGCCTGCCGCACGCTGCCGAGTTCGGTTTCCAGAGGAATATAAGGATCTGTCATCGACCCGGTGCCGATCATACATTTTTTGCGCTTGCGCCGCAGGGCTTCTTCCAGCAGTACAAGAGCGTTTTGTTTGACTTCGATATCTTCAAAAGCATGCGGCATCTGATAACAGCTGCTGCGTGAATCACAGTAAATGCAGCCGTGTGAGCAGCCGCGATACAGGTTCATACCATTTTTAGCTGAGAGGATGCCTTTTACTTGCACATAATGCATAGCTGTACCTTTCTGTGTCAGGACAGGCGAAGCTGCCTAATAAAAAATAGCATAGTTGTTTAATGGCTTTCATTATACCATATCTGCCAGGACAGTAGTGTGAAAGTGTTGTGCGGACGGGCAGCAGCACTGTTTGCTGGAGGTGATTTTGGCGATTATCAAAACGTAAGAGCAATAACGGAACCGGACGGCGGCGTAAAAAAGTTCTTGTATGTCTTGTGGGGGGGTACAACAGTGCTATAATTATAGAAAATATTGTTTGGTAAATGTTTTACAAGTAATAGCAGATAAAAGGCTGATAATTTTAAAAAATATGATCTGATTACATTAAGATGTGAGGCTGGCAATATGTACGATGAACGCTGTTTGAAAATAATCGGCGCTAATATCAAGCTGCTCAGGACATGCCGCGGTATCAGCCAGGGTGAACTGGCCCGGGCTTTGGTTATCAGTCAAACGCATCTGAGCAATATTGAGTGCTGCAGGGTCGCAGTTAATTTCCGTGTTTTACTGCGTGCCGCTAATGCGCTGGAGTGCACATTAGATGATTTGCTGCAGCTGGAATTTACGGAACCGCCAAGAACAGTAATGGAGGTCAGAGAATATTCATCTGCAGAAGTTAAGGGCTTTCTGCAGAAACTACAAGCCGGTAAAAAGACGTAAGGTGACACCGCAGCAGGTAAAGGCGGCCGGGCTTGAAAAGTAAAAATTTACAGCTAAGCGGGAAGAGGAGCGAGAAAAATTGTTGGATTTGATGGGAAAAGGAATAACTGTAGTTTTAACTTTGGGGATCACCGCATCTGCATGGGCGGCACCTTCATTGCCGGGCAGCAGTGCTGATGTCAGGGCCTTGGAACAGAACCGCGGTGCTAGGCAGCAGCAAACTGATCTGCAGCAGCCAGAGCAGCAGAAGGCAGCTGAAGAAACGCTGCCGCAGAAATTACTGCTGCGGCAATTTGTCTTTACAGGCCAGCAGGAAATAGACCCGGCAGCATTGACTGAGGCAACGCAGGGGTATTTGGGACAGGAAGTGACTGTTACGGAACTGGAACAGGCGGCTGCTGCAGTAACTGATTATTGCAGGCAGCAGGGATATACGGTGGCAACAGCTGTGCTTCCACAGCAAAATATTCAAGACGGGACAGTTGAGATCAGGATTTTTCTGGGGACTTTAGGCAAAGTAATCATCGAAAATGATTCGCGCCTGGCCGATGCTGCAGCCGTTGCTTTGGCTGCTGCACTGGAACGGGATGGTTATATCAGGACTGCGAGGATCGAGTCTGTACTTAATAATTTCAATGATTTGCCGGGTATCAGCGCTGCCGGTATTTTGAGTGCCGGTGAAGCGATCGGCAGTACGGATCTGACAATTGCTCTGCATGACGGAAAAACTGCCGAACATATTGTGTACAGCGATAACTACGGCGGCAAATACAGCGGCCGGTACCGTTATGGTTTTCAGACAACGCTTAATAATCCCGGCCGGATCGGCGATAAAATTTTTGCAGGCGGGATGCTGAGCAATGAAGACCTGCATAATTATAATTTTGGTTATGAAATGCCTCTTGGAAGCCGGGGTACAAGGCTGGGCATCAGTTACAGCCAAATGGATTATACCTTGGGTGATTACTTCGCCCTGCTTGATGCGGTAGGGCGGGCAAAAACGCTGAGCCTGTATGCGTCGACACCGCTGATCAACACCAGCAGCAGGCATCTGAGCGTTATTTATGGTTATGATAACCGGCAGTTGAAAGATGAAATGAGAAGCTTTGGCGAGCTGGGCAGCACCAGAAAACACAGTAATACACTGCACGGCGGCATTGTAGGCAGCAGGCGCGGCAGTGCCAGTGCTACAGGTTACAGCGCTTTGTATTATCTGGGACAGCTAAGCTATGATGACGCCAGCGCGCCTGAGACGGAAGGGCGTTTTTCTAAATTCACTACGGATATCAATCATATCCAGCATCTGGGATCTGTTTTCGACCTGCATCTGAATTTTCACGGTCAGCTGGCCAGCCGCGATCTTGACGGCAGTGAGCAGTTCAGTCTGGGGGGAGCCAACGGAGTACGTGCTTACCCTCAGGGAGAAGCCAGCGGTGACAGCGGTTATCAGGCCACGGCCGAGCTGCGGTATTCTACTCCCGTGCCATATTTAAGTCTTGCTGCTTTTACAGACTGGGGCGAAGTGGACCTGGCTAAAAGCTGCGGTCAGCACCGTAATCTGGCCGGTTGGGGCGTAGGTGTAGAATATGCGAAGCCCAATGATTATTTTCTGCGGCTGGATTATGCAAGGAAACTTGACGGGGAGAAATTCCAAAGTGAAGCTGAGGATAAAAACGGCAGGCTGTGGTTTTTGGCATATAAACTTTTTTAAATAGGGCTAAGGGAGGCAGTTAAAGATGAAAAGAGGGACAAAGCTTTTATATAAAAAAATATTTGCCGGATTATTAGGCGGCGGGATGCTGTTTATGCCAAACTGGAGCTATGCGCTGCCGAGCGGCGGACAGGTAGTGACCAATAACGGCACTATTACTGCCGGGGGCAAGGTGATGGATATAACCGGCAGCGGCAATGTGGCGATCGATTGGAACAGTTTTAATATCGCGGCTGATGAAATTGTGAATTTTAAAAATATGCAGGCTGTTTTGAATTATGTCAGCGGCGGCAGTAAAAGTGAGATTTTCGGCAAGCTCAACGGCGCCGGGGTGAATGTGTTTTTGGTCAATCCCAATGGGATACTGTTCGGTAAAACGGCACAGGTCAACGTAGGGCAGCTGACGGCATCGACCCGCAGTCTTGAAAAAGCAGCTTTAAACAGCTTTAACGGCAGTTTGTCACCGCTTGATGCCGGCGGTGCGGCCAATGTCAAAGCGGATATCATCAATCTTGGCAAGCTGAAGGCGGGTAAACTGGTCTTAGAAGGGAATAACCTTTCGATCATCGGCGCTGACAGCCTGGAAGTAGCTGATAAAAGTAAAATCACGCTGCGGGCCGGGGAAAATATCAATATCGGCTACGAGGTGACCGACAAAACAACGATCGACGTAGGCGATGGCAAGAGGAATACGCATCAGGTCAGCGATTACGGTAAAGGCGGCGGTGATAAAGCCAGCGACGTTCTGAGCACAGCTTCAGTTACCGATCTGAAAGGCAGCGCCAAAAGTATCAACGACGCTATGCTGGTGCATGATGTGTATGAACTGCAGGCCATCGACAGAAATACCGGGACTATAAATGGCAGCAGTTATGTGGTGGGCAATTACATGCTGACCGGCGATATCGATGCAGGTGATACTAAAAACTGGAACAGCGGCCGGGGCTTTGACCCGATAGGACGGCTGAACCGCACAGGAAATGGTGTAACAGGCAGTTTCAGCGGCGCTTTTGACGGTATGGGTCACAGTATCCAAAATCTGTATATCAGGCAGATCGGAAACCAATATGATGGTTATATCGGCTTGTTTGAAGGCATTGGCAAAGGCGGCAGTGTCGGCAATGTAAATATGGCTGGCGGACATATTGAAGGAATGTCGAATTTCGGCAGTATTGCCGGACTGAACTGGGGCACGATTTATAATATTGTCAATTCTGCCGAACTGGTATGCAGCAGCGGCGGTGTCGGCGGTATCGTTGGTACTAACGGCGGCGTGATCCGTAATGCCGTCAATAACGGCACACTGAAAATAGATGGCAGAAGCGGCGGTATTACCGGCTATAACGGCGATACTGTCTGGGGCAATACCGGCATTTTGCTCGATGTCAAAAATAACGGCGATATTACTTCTGAAAGTATGGGAGGTATTGGCGGGATAACAGGTATCAATAGTTCCGGCAGTTCGATCACAGGGGCCGAAAATACAGGTCTGGTCGAATTAAAGTATGGCGGCGGCAGTGAAGTTGGCGGTATCAGCGGTGACAACGACGGTCTGATCGAAAATGTTAAAAACAGCGGAAATATTAAAGGGCATATATATAGCACTAATGTTATGGGTGTCAGCTGCGTTGGCGGTATCGTAGGTGAAAATAATGCCGGCGGTGTTGTGAAAAATGCGGAGAACAGCGGTACGGTAATTGGTGATAATACCGTCGGCGGCGTTGCCGGAAGCAACGAGGGGGTGCTTGAAGACACTCAGAATCTTGCTGCGGGTGCAGTCACAGCGGACGGAATGTCTGTAGGCGGAGTGACCGGCTATAATACAGGTTCGATCAAAGACAGCTTTAACAATGCGTCCATAACTGGCGGAACGATATATGCCGGCGGTGTTGCCGGGTCTAACGAAGGCGGCAGTATCAGCGGCTGTTATAATAGCGGGTCGGTCACGGCGCAAAACCTTATTGGCGGTATAACCGGTCGTAATAACAGCGGGTCCGTCATTACCGGCTCATATAATACGGCCACTGTTACAGGCACAGCAGCTGACAGTAAAGGTTTTTCTCAGGTGGGCGGTATCAGCGGTTCCAATAAAGGTACTGTCAATGGCGAAAGTTATAATACTGGTGATGTTGAGGCAGGCGGTTATGGCGTAGGCGGTATCATTGGCTATAATTATGGGGAAAGCATCGTAGAACATGTGTATAATAAAGGCAATGTAACGGGCGGAAGTCAGTATGTAGGCGGTATTGCCGGCAGCTCACAGGGAGAATTGAATAATGTTTTTAACACAGGTGCTGTAGCATCTGGTGTATCAGGGGCAAAATATATAGGCGGTATTGCCGGCTATAGCGTCAGTGTTATCAGTAATGCGTATAATACGGGGAATGTTGGCAGTGTTCGTGCTCAATATGTAGGTGGGATAGCAGGTTATAGTAAAACTGGTACTATTGAAAATTGTTGGAATAGCGGTGAAATAGCTGCGTCTCATTATTTGGGAGGAATTGCCGGATATAATAACAGTGATATCAGAAATTGCTATAACGAAGGTGCGATAATCGGGATGGGCAGCAGCCAGTATATTGCCGGTATCGCAGGTAATAGCAAAAGTGGAATGATAACGAATGTCTATAATTTGGGAGAAGTGACCGGTTATTCGCAGAATTACGGTGTCATCATTGGCACTGGTGACAGTGTGATAAGTAATAGCTACTATAAAACTGATAGCGGTTATAAAAAATATGGCGACGATTCGGAATATGAAAGTATCGAAGCCTTTAATGCGGCCTTCCTGGCAGGGATGACAGATAGCGATAAAGCCCTGTGGCTGACCTATGGCGACCGTATGACGCCGCTGCTTAAAGGCTTGCTGAAGCCGCTGGATATCAACGTCGGCGATATTGAAACAGAATATACAGGCAGCGACTACACCGGCCTGGTACAGGCGCTTGCCGATAAGCTGGCAGAGCAGGGGATCATTATCGACGTTACCAAATTACTGGCTGACGGGAAAACAGAGATCGGCGAATATGATTTGAAAGATCTGCTGTTTTCAACGCAGGACGGTTATGCGCTAAATGTCACCGGGAAGCTTGTCATTAAGGAAAAAAGCCCGGAACCGGAGCCTCCGGCAGATAATTACGTCTCGTCCTCCGACAGTAAATATACGGGGACCCTGACGAATATTAAGGCTGAAAAAATGCAGCAGGAAGAATACCGTAATCTTGATAAACGCCGCCGCAATACGATCGAACAGGCGTCGGTATCAGTTGAAGGCGACGGTATCAAGCTGGAATAGGCTGCCGCGGAAAAGAATATGAACAATCAAACAGCAGCATCAAGAGCAAACCCCGCTGGCCGGCGGGGTTTTACTTTTGTAAAAGAATAGTGAAATTTGCCTGTTAGGTAAGTTTTTTGGTATAATATAACGATACGAAGGGAGGTAAAAGCCTATGCCAATCGAATATATTTTACTGGGCGTCGGGATCGTGCTTTTGGGAATCGAAGCAGTGGTGCCGGGGTTTGGCTTTTTTGGCGTTACGGGTCTGATCTCGCTGCTGGCAGGCTCATATTATCTGCTGGGCGGCGGCGCTGAGGCCGCGTATATTTTGCTTGGTGTTGTACTGGCACTGGGCGCAGTAGTTGCCCTGCTGTTTGTTTATCTGCCCGCCGAAAGCAAGTGGAATCCCTTTGTTTTATGGGAGAAACAAGAGAACCGCCACGGTTATACAGGTGCCGAGGATCACTCGCAGTATCTTGGTAAACGTGGAGAGGTCGTAGCACCGCTGCGTCCTGCGGGAACTGTCATCATCGACGGCGAACGTGTCGACGTGGTGAGCTTTGGCGATTATATCATGCCGGGCGCATTGGTAGAGATCGTGAAAGTGGAAGGCAATAAACTGTTTGTTCAGGAAGTAAAAACTAACTAGTAAAGGAAGTGTTGTGATGTTTGATTTTTTGTTTAACGGCGGGTTCATGTTTATCCTGATCATTGCCGGTATCGCCGTATTTTTGAATTTTGTGCCGCTGGCGCTGTGGATCTCGGCTATTGCTGCCGGCGTCAACGTTGGTATTTTCAATTTAGTGGGTATGCGGTTCCGCCGCGTGCCGGCTTCCCAGATCGTGCTGCCGCTTATCAAAGCCAATAAGGCAGGTCTGGACGTCAATGTCAATCAGCTGGAAGCGCATTATCTGGCCGGCGGCAACGTTGACCGTGTCATCGATGCGCTGATCGCTGCTCACAGAGCTCAGATCCCGCTGTCTTTTGAGCGTTCCTGCGCTATTGACCTTGCCGGACGTAATGTGCTGGAAGCAGTGCAGATGAGCGTTAACCCCGAAGTAATTGAAACGCCGGTAGTTTCGGCAGTTGCTAAAGACGGCATCGAACTGAAGGTCAAAGCCCGCGTTACCGTACGCGCCAATATTGACCGTCTGGTCGGCGGCGCCGGTGAAGCGACTATCATCGCCCGTGTCGGCGAAGGTATCGTTACTAACGTTGGTTCTGCAGTTAAACACAGCGATGTACTGGAAAACCCTGATTTCATTTCGCGTACCGTTTTGGCTAAAGGCCTTGACGCAGGTACTGCTTTTGAGATCCTGTCTATTGATATTGCCGATGTCGACGTAGGCCGTAACATTGGCGCCGCTTTGATGACTGACCAGGCCGAAGCCGATAAACGGATCGCCCAGGCCCGCGCCGAAGAACGCCGCGCAATGGCAGTTGCTAAAGAACAGGAAATGAAAGCCTATACCCAGGAAATGCAGGCGAAGGTCGTCGAAGCCCAGGCCAAGGTACCGACTGCGTTGGCAGATGCTTTGGAAAACGGCCGTTTAGGCGTGATGGATTACTACCGCATGAACAATATCAATGCTGATACTGATATGCGGAAAATGATTGCCGGTTCCAGCCCTGAAAACAGCGGCGAAAAAGGCAGTAACCAGAAATAAGCCGACTTATGAGCCGGTTATTGTATTGAGATGAGGCGAATGTATGGACAATTTGATGCTGTTTTATCCGCTCATCGTACTGTTGTTTTTTATCTTTTTCGATGTCCGCAACCGCAAGAAGCGTCCTGCGCCGCCGCCGCCGCAGCCTGCTGATTGGCAGACGCAGCTGCCGGAGGAAAGGCAGGGGCGCGGCTATGAAGGTGAGGACGAAGAAGCTGTACCGTGGTATGTGGAGTTTCCAGAAGACCGGGCGCCCAAAAAGCAGCCTGAGGCGGAAAATACCTGTCAGGAACCTGCACCGGCAGCAGAAGCTGCTGTTCCGGAACCCTTGTATAAACGTTTTGAGCCGCAGAAGCCCCAACCTGCCTTTAAAGGCTTTCGCAGCCGCGGGACAGTAGCTGAAGATGTACGCTATGGCTTTGTGATGGCGCAGATATTGGACAAACCTCGGTCGCTGAAACCGTACGATGATAGTTTTTGATAATTGGGCAAGATTATTTTTCTAACGAAAGAAGTGTTGTTAGTTAATGAATAAAAAACTTGCTGCTGTACTGCTGGCTGGAGCGCTGCTTTTTGGGGCCGCTCCGCTGCAGGCACAGGAAAGTTCTTCAATCGATGCCGTTACTGCCGGCGTAGCCGATACAGGCAGGGCTGACAAAGAGGCAGAGAAAAAAATAACTGCTTCGACAGTGCCTTATTCGGTGGCGGTGCTGCCGTATATCGACCAGTCGGGCATGGATGAAAAGGGCCGTAAGGTAGCGGCTAATTCTATCAAAGACGCGCTGAAAGAGAAATATCCGCCTGCTAAAAAAGGCGGCGTGAATACCGTTGCCAGTGCCAAAGCTGTTGCTAAGGCGATGCAGAACCATCCGTTTGAAAACGCTGACGCGCCGGTATTGGCAGAGCTTGTTGCCGTTGGTAAAGAGCTGGGCGTCGACCGTGTGATCTACATGGAGATGGAGCCGCCGCGCAACAAGGAAACCGGCTTTATGGTTATCGTCGGCAGTCAGACTTATAGTTCAGTCATTACCATGAAGCTGAAATGTGTGGATGTAAAAACTGAGAAATATCTGTTCAACAGGATCGTGGAGGAAGTTGGGTCATCGTCGGCCGTAGCTTTTTGGAAGATCGGCGGCGCGAGCCAGAGCAGGGCAGTAAAGAAAGGTGTTGCTGCCTGCATGACTGAATTTTTAACTGCTTTTGACTGATAATCTATAGAGAACAAGGTGATATTGGTGTTAGAAAAAATCGATTTAAAACAAAGCCTGAAAAAAGATGCCTATAATGAAAAAATGAGTTATTTTGAAACCAGGCTGGGAGAACTGCAGCGTGCTTGCCGCGCTGCTGGTATTCCTGTAATAATTTTGTTTGAAGGCTGGCGTGGGTCACAGCGCAGCGTCATCATCAACCATATGATGCAGCAGATGGATGCCCGCGGGTTCAGAGTTTATTCGGCTTCCAAAATGGCGGATGAAGAACCGGATCAACCTTTTTTTGAGCCTTTCTGGCGGCAGCTGCCGGCAAAAGGCAATATGGCTGTGTATTACCGCAGCTGGTACTATCTGAAAAATGAATATACCTTTGACCGCGATGCGGATCAAGTTAAAAGAATAAATACGAGCTACAGGCATATCAATGCTTTTGAAAAGCAGCTGACTGATGATAATTATGTGCTGCTGAAATTTTTTGTACACGTTTCCGAAAAACAGCTGAAGGCTAATGTGCAGAAGGCTGAAAAAACCTATGGTAAAGGCTGGAACAAGGTCAGCGAAAGCGATGATGATTTTGTAGATTATCAGCGGTATCTGGAAATCTACGAGAAAATGTTTATCGACAGCGACCGGCCTAATGCCCACTGGTATCTGATCGCCGGCGACGATACGCGTTTTGCCGAGGTCTCGATATTTGATGTGATCGTACAGCGGCTGGAACTGGCGCTGGCCGAAGCGGAAGCCCGCAGACAGAAAGCCGGGCAGCAGCTGGTGTTGCCGCGTACCGAGATCTACGACGTTTTATCAAAGGTCGATCTGTCCAAAGAAATCGCAAAAGCGGAATATAAAGATAAACTGGATAAATACCAGTCCAAACTGAGTATTTTGCAGTATGAAATGTATAAAAAGGGTATTCCTTCGGTCTTTGGCTTTGAAGGCTGGGATGCAGGCGGTAAGGGCGGAGCGATCCGTCGGCTGACGGCAGCTCTCGATCCGCTGGGGTATTCGGTGAACCCGGTAGCGGCTCCCAACGTGGTAGAGAAATCTTTTAACTATCTATGGCGTTTTTGGACACGCTTTCCCAAACAGGGAGAGATCGCCATTTTTGACCGAAATTCGCGTGGGGCGTTACTATTACTACGGCT
>OGYP01001491.1_pt1 | contig 11460 bp, 10 predicted proteins | sample 1576571 | NCBI WGS metagenome assembly OGYP01 (sample SAMEA3541559, study PRJEB24748) | human gut metagenome | biome: human gut; feature: human-associated habitat; material: faeces | place: China | collected 2012
TAAGGCTCACAGAATAAATGTCATTATGCCTATACTTTACGGCGGCAGACAGGCTGCCTTATGTGCAGCCCCTTATTCGTTCATAGAAAGGAAAAAAGTATGTTTGCAGATCGAGCGAAGATAACAATCCGCTCCGGAAAAGGCGGTGACGGTCATGTTAGTTTCCGCCGTGAAAAATACGTTGCTAACGGTGGACCGGATGGTGGCGATGGTGGTCGCGGCGGTGATTTGATATTTGAAGTTGACCCGGGCATTAATACGTTAAACGAATTCCGTCATGTGAGGAAATATTTTGCAGGAGACGGAGAGCCGGGCGGCAAAAGACGCTGTCACGGAGCTGATGGAGAAGATAAAATCGTAAAGGTGCCGGCAGGTACAATTGTACGTGAGGCACAGACGGGACAGGTAATTACCGATATGTCCTACGAAAATAATAGAGAAGTGGTACTAAAAGGTGGAAACGGCGGAAAGGGAAACCAGCATTTTGCAACACCTACGATGCAGGTGCCTAAGTATGCCCAGCCGGGCAAACCCGGTATTGAACTTGAAGTTATCCTTGAATTAAAAGTTATTGCTGATGTTGGTTTGGTTGGATTCCCAAATGTCGGAAAGTCTACCCTTTTATCAAGAGTGACGAACGCACAGCCAAAGATTGCAAATTATCATTTTACAACTTTGAATCCAAATCTTGGTGTGGTTGATTTAGATGGTGCAGATGGATTTGTTATCGCTGATATTCCGGGATTGATTGAAGGAGCTTCAGAAGGTGTTGGATTAGGACATGAATTTTTACGTCATATTGAACGTACCCGCGTGCTCATTCATATGGTGGATGCAGCATCCACAGAGGGCAGAGACCCAATTGAAGACATTCATGCCATTAACGAGGAATTAAAAGCTTATAATCCGGAAATTGCTAAGCGCCCGCAGGTCATTGCTGCCAACAAAATCGATTGCTTTTATGGTGAAGACCGTGAAAAAGTATTGCAGGCAATCAAGGATGAATTTGAACCGGAAGGAATTTCAGTATATCCGATATCTGCTGTCAGTGGAGAAGGTGTGCAGGCATTACTTTATCATGTCAAAGACATGCTTGACCATGTCAAAGAAGAACAGGTTGTTTTTGAAAAAGAATACATGATAAAAGAACCGGATTTCTCAAATGAACCGTATACGGTTGAAAAAAGCGAGGAAGAAGAAGGACTTTACATTGTCGAAGGTCCTCGTATCGAAAGAATGCTTGGTTATACCAATCTGGATTCCGAAAAAGGATTTGAATTCTTCCAAAAATTCTTAAAAACAAACGGAATCCTTGACGAATTAGAAAAACTTGGAATCGAAGAAGGCGACACCGTAAAAATGTACGGCTGGCAATTTGAATTTATGCGATAACTACAAAGCAACGCACATCTGCACGAATACACTTATGCAAGCTCGCTTGCAAATAAGTGTATTCGCGCAGATGTATGTCGCGCGTAGCGCGACCGAGATGAAGCGAAGCGGAATCGAGGTGCGTTGCGGAAAGCAGCGAGGTGCGCTGCGCGTAGCAATGCGAAGCGAGAAGGAGGAAAAAATGACAAGCAAACAAAGAGCCTATTTAAAAAGCCTGGCAATGAAGATGGAACCAATCATGCAGATTGGCAAGGCAACCATCACACCGGAACTTACAGAATCGGTAGAACAGGCATTAGAGGCAAGAGAATTAATTAAAATTAATGTATTAAAAAACTGTGTGGCAATGCCCGGTGATGTTGCAGCACTGTTGGCAGAACGGACTCATTCGGATGTAGTACAGGTAATCGGAAGAAAAATTGTATTATACCGTGAATCTAAAACAAAGAAAAAAATTGAACTGCCAAAGGCAAAAAATACAAAGGAGTAGGTAAAAGAATGAAAATCGGAATCATGGGCGGAACATTTAATCCGATTCATAATGCTCATTTGATGATGGCTCAGGCTGCGTATGAACAGTATAAATTGGATGAAATATGGTTTATGCCATCAGCGAAACCACCGCACAAAAATCAGGATGAAATTGCAGAAAAAGAACATAGAAAACGTATGGTTCAGTTTGCGATTGACAAAACCCCGTATTTTAAATATTCAAATATTGAATATAAAAGAGAAGGGAAAACATACACGTATGACACACTTGTAGAATTAAAGAAAGAAAGAGAAGATGCGCACTTTTATTTTATTATGGGTGGCGACTCTTTAGCGCAGTTTGAACAGTGGTATCATCCGGAAAAAATTGTGAAATTGTGTACGATATTGGCTGCCTCACGGGATGAGGTTTCCTATGAGCAGACGAAAGAGTACTGCAAGCAGTTAAGTGAACGGTTAGATGGAGATTTTCGTCCACTGAAAATACCTGCCATGTCAATTTCTTCACATGAAATCCGAAAACGTATTAAAAAGGGAAAGTCAATTATCGGATATTGTCCGGAGCCTGTGGTACGTTATATTCAGATGCACCATTTATATGGTGACTCTAGTTTTGAAATACCTAAAAACGAAAAAGAACAGATGGACTGCTTAGCGGCATCGCTTCGGCCGAAACGATTTCTTCATACGTTAGGAGTTGCCAATATGGCGGCAAATCTTGCCATGATGCATGAGGATGTTTCACTGCAAAGAGCAAAATTAGCCGGTCTTTTGCATGACTGTGCGAAATATCTGACGAATGAAGAGATATTTGCCTTATGTGAGAAACTGGAAATTCCATTGTCTGAGTCCGAAAAAAGTACCCCTGCTGTAATTCATGGGAAATTAGGTGCTAAATTAGCGGTGCTTCGATATGGCATAGAAGATGATGAAATTTGTTCTGCCATTGCCTGTCATACAACCGGCAAGTCGCAGATGACGACATTAGAGAAAATAATTTACATTGCGGATTATATTGAGCCAAACCGTGATATGGACTGCAAACCATATCCGCTTGAAAGAATTCGAAGGACAGCCTTTTTTGATTTGAATCAGGCAACCGGTATGATTTTAAAAAACACATTAACGTATTTAGAAGAGAATCAGATGCCGATTGATGAAATGTCACTGGAAGCGTTTCATTATTATTTCACAATAAAATAGAATCAGGAGGAAACGTTAGATGGAAAATCAGTCGAAAAAAATGGTACAGATTGTTTATGATGCCTTGGATGAAAAACTGGGAGAGGACATTGAGATACTTAAAGTCGATGAAATTTCGATAATTGCAGATTATCTGGTAATTGCAAATGGAAGAAATCAGAATCAGTTAAATGCCATGACGGATTTAGTCGAGGAAAAAATGATAGAAGCCGGCTATAAAAGCAAGAGAATTGAGGGAAATAAAAATTCTTCCTGGGTTTTGATGGATTATGGTGATGTAATCGTTCATGTTTTTTCTAAAGAAGACCGCTTGTTTTATGATTTAGAGCGAATTTGGAAAGATGGAAAGAAGATATCAAGAGAAGAATTATAAAAAAATTCCATGCGTAAGAGATAAGATAACGCTTCGCGTTATAAGCCTCTTACGCATGGAATTTTTTTATTGCATTTTGTTCGAGAGAGCAATAAAAAGATTTTATATGCTCTGTTTTTGCGATATAAGTTTAGAAGAAGCGGTATAAGCCGATTACTTTTCCTAATATGATTACTTCGTTTACATAAATTGGCTCCATAGAATCATTTTCCGGCTGGAGACGGTAACGTCCGCTTTCTTTGTAGTAAGTTTTTACCGTGGCGGAATCATCAATTAATGCAACTACAATATCGCCGTCTCTGGCAGTAGGAGTCTGCTGCACAATGATTTTGTCACCGTCATAAATACCGACATTTATCATACTTTCACCGCGGACATCAAGCATAAATAAGTTACCGGCAGGGAGCTGGTCTGCAAGCATTGGAAAATAATTTTCGATATTCTGCTCCGCAAATAATGGGGCACCGGCGGCAACATGTCCTAACAATGGAATGTTGCGGATTTCGCGCCTGGATAAATTAAAATCATCATCTATAATTTCAATTGCACGTGGTTTCGTCGGGTCACGGCGGATATAACCATTCTTTTCTAATGTCTCCAAATGGGAGTGTACCGAGGATGTTGACTTTAAATGAACAGCCGAACAAATTTCCCGTACTGCCGGTGGATATCCCTTTTCTAAAATTTGTGCTTTTATGTATTCTAATATTTCAGCCTGCTTTGCTGATATTCTGCCATTTCCCATAGAAACCTCCTAAAAAATTAGTAAAATACAAACAATTGTTTGCTTTTTAAATATATCATAATTTATTATATGTGTCAAACGAATGTTCGCTTTTTTGCGAAAAATGGAATTTATCATAGACAAATGACGACAGAATGGTTATAATAAACAAAGATATTCAAGATAAGGAGTGTAAATGGGAATGAAAAACGAGAAAAAAGGCTTTTTTAGCAGAATGCTGAGTTCAGAACATAAAGTATTTGAGACAAGTATGTTTGGTATTAGCGTGGTACTTACACTTGCGTTAGTGATTGGAATTGGCTATTATATTTCGGTTGCTTTCTTTAATCATAATACGGTTACAGATGAAGAGGCTAATGCTTCTGCTGTATCGGACAGTGCTGTTACGGTAAGAGAAAGTCCGGAGCCAACACAGACACCGGATGAAAATACGATGATTCGTGAAGATGATGCCGATACGCAGGTGGATGAGGAACTGGCAAAGGCAACGGAAGGTTATACGACATCGACTGTTAATATGCGTTCCGAACCGTCTTTGACGGCAAGTGTTGTGGCAAAAGTTCCGGCATCGACAAAACTGACTTTCTCTGGTTTGCAGAAGAAAGAATGGATGGAAGTTGAATATAATGGACAGAAAGGTTATATCAATGCGATGTATCTCTCTGTTGATAAACCAAAACCGATTGAGACAGTTACTCCAAGACCGACTCAGACACCGGTTCGTACAACGGCTACACCAAAGGCTACAAAAGTACCAAAGGCTACGAAGACACCAAAAGCGTCCAAATTGCCAAAGGCTACGAAGATGCCGAAAGCAACGAAAACGCCAGGTACTGTTGTTACAAAAGAACCGACTCAGGCACCAACAGAAGCGCCAACTCAGGCACCGACAGAAGCACCAACTCAGGTACCGACTCCAGAGCCGACTGCTAATACAACAGAATAGATTGGAATATTGCGAAAGAGGTAACAAAGACCATGGAACAGTTAACGCCAATGATGCAGCAGTACATGGAAACGAAAAATGAATATAAAGACTGTATTCTCTTTTACCGGTTAGGTGACTTCTATGAAATGTTTTTTGATGATGCCATATGTGCACACAAAGAACTTGAATTAACCCTGACCGGAAAGAGTTGTGGTCTTAAAGAGCGGGCACCCATGTGTGGTGTCCCGTTTCATTCTGCGGAGACATATATTAACCGTTTGGTAGAGCGGGGCTATAAAGTAGCGATTTGTGAACAGGTAGAAGACCCAAAACTGGCAAAGGGATTGGTAAAAAGAGAAGTAACACGTATTGTTACACCGGGTACCAATTGTTTTACCGGTTCTTTAGATGAAACGAGAAATAATTATTTAATGGGAATTGTTTCAGTTGACCATAGTTTTGGCATTTCGATTGTAGATGTCACAACAGGAGAATATATGCTTACCGAAGTAGAGTCGGTAAGTAAACTTTTGGATGAAGTAAATAAATTTATGCCGGCCGAGATTATCTGCAATGATTCCTTTTACATATCCGGCGTTGATTTGACCGATTTGAGTGAACGGCTTGGAATTACCATTTCTGCACTCGAACCGCGCTACTTTGAAAAAGAAAGCTGCCGGGAGGCTCTGTGTCGTCATTTTCATGTAAGCAGTTTAGACGGCATGGGAGTAGAGGAATACTCGATTGGCATGATTGCGGCAGGAGCCGTCATGATGTATTTGATTGAAACGCAAAAGTGTGCCCTAGAGCACATTTCACATTTGCAGCCGTATCATGTTGGCAAGTATATGCTTTTAGACAGAAATACCAGACGGAATCTGGAACTGGTGGAGACACTGCGTGAAAAGCAGAAAAGAGGTTCGCTTCTCTGGGTGCTTGATAAGACAAAAACAGCGATGGGTGCCAGAAAATTGCGTGCTTCCATTGAACAGCCTTTGATTGAGGAAGAAGAGATTCTTGCGCGTTATGATGCGATTGAGGAATTAAATGCGAATGTTATTACCAGAGAGGAAATTCGTGAATATCTGAATCCGGTATATGACTTAGAGCGTCTTTTGAGCAAAATCAGTTACCGAACCGTAAATCCAAGAGACATGATAGCACTGGAATCTTCTTTGGAAATGCTTCCGGCGATTCGTATGCTTCTTGGCAATTTTAAAGCGCCGCTTTTTAAAGACTTATATGATAAGATGGATGCACTGGAAGATATTTACGGATGGATTCATTCGGCAATTGAGGAAGAACCACCGATTTCGGTAAGAGAGGGCGGTATCTTTAAAAACGGTTATCATGAAGAAATTGATAAGCTCAGACAGGCAAAAACCGAAGGCAAAGACTGGCTGGCAAATTTAGAGGCAAAAGAAAAAGAACATACAGGAATTAAGAATCTTAGAATTAAATATAATAAAGTTTTCGGGTATTATTTTGAGGTCACAAAATCTTTTCTTGACCAGGTGCCGGAAAACTGGATTCGAAAACAGACATTGACAAATGCGGAGCGTTACACGACTAATGAACTGAAAGAAATGGAAGATGTGATTCTGGGGGCGGAGGACCGGCTTTATAATCTGGAATATGCGGTGTTTTGCGAACTGCGGGATAAAATATTTGGGCAGATGAAGCGGATTCAGGATACGGCATCGGTGATTGCCTTTTTGGATATGTTAGCATCTCTTGCGTATGTAGCAGAGCATAATCAGTATGTACGGCCAACCATTAATCACAATGGCTCCATTACGATTAAAGAAGGCAGACATCCGGTGATTGAGCAGATGATGACAAAGGATATGTTTATTGCTAACGATACCTACTTAGATGATGATACACACCGTGTTGTGATTATTACCGGACCAAACATGGCAGGTAAATCTACTTATATGCGTCAGACAGCATTGATTTCTCTGATGGCGCAGATTGGCTGCTTTGTTCCGGCAAAAGAAGCAGATTTATCTTTAGTTGACCGTATATTTACCCGTGTCGGGGCATCGGATGACTTGGCGAGCGGGCAGAGTACCTTTATGGTGGAAATGACCGAAGTTGCCAATATTTTACACAACGCAACAAAAGACAGTTTGATTATTTTAGACGAAATCGGCCGCGGAACCAGTACCTTTGACGGACTAAGTATTGCATGGTCGGTTGTTGAACACATAGTAAATAAGAAAAAAATTGGAGCAAAAACATTATTTGCCACACATTACCACGAATTGACGGAATTGGAGGGTAAATTAGAAGGTGTTCAGAATTATTGCATTGCCGTAAAAGAGGATGGCGAGGATATTGTATTTCTTCGCAAAATTGTAAAGGGCGGTGCTGACCGCAGTTATGGTATTCAGGTTGCCAGACTTGCCGGTGTTCCAGATGAAGTTTTAGTCCGTGCAAGGGAAATTGCGGATTTGTTGGAAGCAAAAGATGCAAATAGCAATCTTTCAAAACTTACGGATTTAAGTGAGAAAGATTTAAAAGGCGGCACGGAAGCCATGACGCAGCTTTCCATTTTTGATACGATGGAGACGACAAATCAGACGGATGCCATTTTGTTTGAATTGCGTGATATTAATTTATCCAATGTGACACCGATGGATGCGATGAATTTAGTTTACAAGTGGCAGAATAAATTAAAAGAACAGTGGTAAAAAGAAACGGAGGATGTCATGATTCAAGTTCTTGACCAAAAAACGATAAATCAAATTGCGGCAGGCGAAGTTGTGGAACGTCCTTCGGCTGTTGTGAAAGAATTAATGGATAATTCTTTGGATGCCGGTGCATCCGCCATTACAATCGAAATAAAAGAAGGCGGAATTTCTATGATTCGTATCACGGATAATGGTGCAGGTATTGCAAAAGAGGAAATTCCGACGGCGTTTTTACGCCATGCGACAAGCAAAATTAGAAATACTGAAGATTTACTTTCCGTAACAAGTCTTGGATTCCGCGGTGAAGCATTGTCAAGTATTGCGGCGGTGGCTCAGGTTGAATTGATTACAAAAAGAAAGGAAGACATTGTAGGAACCAGATATTTCATTGAGGGCGGAAAAGAGACCGGATGTGAGGAAGTCGGCTGCCCGGAAGGAACTACTTTTGTGGTACGAAACTTGTTTTATAACACACCGGCAAGAAGAAAATTTTTAAAATCAAAAACAACTGAGGGAAACTATATTCATGAACTGGTGCAGCGGTATTCACTGGCTCATGCGGATATCCGTTTCTCTTTTATTGTAGATGGGAAAACAAAATTCCAGACAAGTGGTGACGGACAGGTAAAGACCAATATTTTTTATCACTACGGAAGAGAAATTACGAAAGAACTGATACCGATTTGTCAAGAACAGGATGGCATGCGCTTAGAAGGATTTATTGGAAAACCAATTTTATCAAGGGGAAACCGCTCGATGATGAATTACTTTGTAAATGGGCGTTATATCAAAAGTCCGATTTTGGCAAATGCAACCATGCAGGGATATCAGGGATTTCTTATGGGACACCGTTACCCGTTTGTGGTACTCATGCTTTCGATTGATTCTTCTTTTATTGATGTCAATGTCCATCCGACCAAAATGGAAATCCGCTTTACAAATCAGATGGAAGTTTTATCACTTGTGAGAGACACGGTTACTGAGGCATTGAAGCAGAGTACTTTAATTCCGGATGTCACACTGGATGAAAAAGAGAAGCAAAGTCCGGTAGAAGAAAAACCGATTGAAAAACAGCCGGAGCCGTTTGAATATGAAAGAAAAAAAGAGTGGAGTATGCGCGCACAACCGGAGAAAAAGATGGAAGAAAAACCATTTGTGTATGAAAGTGCACCATTTTCCGGAAAGCAGAATGTATCAATTGTAAGAGAAGATTACAAGCAATTAGATTTTAAGAAAGAAGAACAGCAAGAGGGTGTTGTTTTCCGGATTATCGGACAGGTTTTCGGCACCTACTGGCTTGTGGAATACGAAAAAGAATTATTGATTATTGACCAGCATGCAGCTCATGAAAAAGTGTTATACGAGAAATTAATGAAAAAGTTAAAGGATAAAAAACCGCTGACACAGAATTTGATTGCGCCGATTGTTGTGTCGCTGTCAGGACGGGAAATTGAAGTGCTAGAGGAAAATGCACAGACCTTAACTGCTATTGGCTTTTGCTGGGAAATGTTTGGAGACAGAGAGTATTTGATTACCGGTGTGCCGGCTGACTTTTTGAATTTAGAGCCGAAACAGTTGTTTTTGGAATTGCTAGACAATTTGAGAAATCAAAATATGAAATCAGCACCGGAATTTGTAATCGACCATTGTGCTACGATGGCATGCAAGGCGGCGGTGAAGGGCAATCATACGTTGTCTTACGCAGAGGCAAAAGAGCTGATTGGACAGATGTTACAGATGGATCAGCCGTATCATTGTCCCCATGGAAGACCGACAACGATTGCAATGAGCCAGTATGAATTTGAAAAAAAATTCAAACGTGTGCTTTGAATGTCAAAAAGGAGTGTATGGATATGAAAAAACCAATTATTGTTTTGACAGGGCCAACCGCTGTCGGGAAAACGGAAATATCCATTGAGCTGGCAAAAGCGGCAGGCGGTGAAATTATTTCAGCTGATTCGATGCAAGTATACAAACAGATGGATATTGGAACTGCAAAAATTAAAAAAGAGCAGATGCAGGGCGTTACGCACTATATGATTGATGAATGGAATCCGGATGAAGAATTTAACGTGATGATTTTTCAAAAACGCGTAAAGGAAATTATGGAAGATATTTATAATCGTGGGAAGATTCCGATTCTTGTAGGCGGAACCGGGTTTTATATTCAAGCAGTGTTAAATGATATTGCTTTTACAAAAGAAAAACAGGGTGATGAAATCAGAGCGGATTTGCAAAATCTGGCAAAAGAAAAAGGTGCTTCTTATCTACATCATGAACTGCAAAAAGTGGATAAAGAATCCGCAGAAGCCATTCATCCAAATAACATAAAACGTGTGATTCGTGCCTTGGAGTATTTTCAAAGTACCGGACAGAAATTTTCAGATCACAATAAAGAGGAGCGGCAGAAAGGGTCGCCGTATAATTTTTTGTATCTGGTTCTCACAATGAACCGGAAGGTGCTTTATGAACGGATTGACAAACGGGTTGACCAGATGATGGAAGAGGGACTTGTCAAGGAGGTAAAACAACTTTTGGACGCCGGTTATTCAAGAAATTTGGTTTCCATGCAAGGGCTTGGCTACAAAGAAATTGCGTCAGCTCTTTTTAAAGAGTGTACAATGGAAGAAGCTGTTTACCGCTTAAAACGGGACACCAGACATTTCGCAAAACGTCAGATGACATGGTTTCGACGGGAACGAGATGTGACAATGATTAACAAAGATAATTTTTCAAATAACCATGAAATTGTAAACTATATTATGAAATTAGCAGTAGAAAAGGGCATTTGTTCATGCCGGGAAGGATAAATCATGACAACAGAAGAAATGTATGAAAAATTTGGAATTAAAAAAGATGTGATTGATTTTGGAAAAACTGTTTTGGGAGAAATCGAAGACCGGTTTGCTAAAATTGATGAAGTGGCGGAAATTAATCAGTTGAAAGTAATTCATGCCATGCAGAAGAACCGTGTGAGTGAAAACCATTTGTGGGGAACAACAGGGTATGGTTATAACGATACCGGAAGAGATACGTTGGAAGCCGTATATGCTGACATTTTTGAAGCAGAAGATGCACTTGTGCGCTCACAGATTACCTGCGGAACGCATGCGTTGACAATTGCTTTATCGTCGATTCTTCGACCGGGGGATGAACTGCTGTCGCCGGTTGGAAAACCATATGATACATTGGAAGGAATCATCGGCATCGAGGGAACAGATACCAAAGGATCTCTTCGTGAATTTGTACGATGAAAGAGATCATTGCTCCTGCTGGCGAACTGGGTTCTACGGGTGTGATCATCGTCCCGGCTTTCAACGGTCAAAAACCGGCTATGCCTCATACGCAGGAAACGCGGGATTTCTTGTGCGAACAATTCAATGAAATGGGTAACTTCGCAAAAGAGCACGGGACTACAGTTATCTTTGAACCGCTCAACAGGAAAGAAGCATTCTATCTTCGTCAGGTAGCGGATGCAGCTTCCATCTGCCGCGACATCAACAATCCGGGTGTACGCTGTATGGGTGACTTCTGGCACATGACTTGGGAAGAGACTTCCGACATGGGAGCTTTCCTTTCTGCAGGCGAATATCTGCAACACGTGCACGTTGCCAGCCGTAAACGTCGCAGT
>OGYP01001507.1_pt1 | contig 11407 bp, 10 predicted proteins | sample 1576571 | NCBI WGS metagenome assembly OGYP01 (sample SAMEA3541559, study PRJEB24748) | human gut metagenome | biome: human gut; feature: human-associated habitat; material: faeces | place: China | collected 2012
GGGTCAAAATGAGTACAATATATGCTGTGAAATTGTGCAGAAAGGGATTTTTCATGGCCTATCAGCTCATCGCCGTCGATATGGACGGCACGTTGCTCAACTCAAAAAAAGAGATCACGCCGCGCACGGCCGCCGCTGTGACGCAGGCGCTTGCGCGCGGATACCATGTCGTTATGGCGACCGGACGCTGCTACCGGCAGATCGCGCCGTATATGCGCCGGTTCCCGGCCATGCGCTATGCCATCACGTCCAGCGGTGCGGCCGTGGCTGACTGTGTGGAAAACCGCATCATCTCGTCGCAGAACATCGCTGCCGATACGGCGGCGGGCGTTATGCGCGCGTTTGTCGGGCTTGACGGCTTTCCGATCATCTTTTCCAACGGAGAGGCGCTCTATCGCCCGGAGCTGCTCAACGATCCGCAGCGTTTCGGCATGGACGCCTATGTGGATAATTTCAAGGCCAACGGCACGGCCGCCGAGGAGATGGAGCGCAGCTTCCTTGCCGCGCCTTACCCGGTCGAGAAGCTCGACTTTTACTTTACGGACGCGGCCGAGCGCGCCAAGTTTCTCGCGCGTGTGCAGGGTGCGCCCGCATGGGTCGTCCCGTGTGAGAGCGCGGGCGTGGAGGTCAATGCCACCGGCGTTGACAAGGGCAGCGGCCTGCAGGCGCTGTGCCGGTGCCTGAACATCCCGGTCAGCGCGGCGATCGCCATCGGCGACTCGGAAAACGACTGCCCGATGCTGCGCGACGCGGGGCTGCCGCTCGCCATGGGCAACGCCATTGACGATGTGAAGGCGGCGTCGGAGTATATCATGCCCGACTGCGACCATGACGGTGTGGCCGAGGCCATTGAACGCTTTCTGCTCGCGCAGCGTTGACCCGCCGCGCGAAGCGTTGTATGATAAAGCGTGGCCGTTTACGGCCGGATTTTATAGGAGGCGGAGTTCATGGATAACATTCAGCAGCTCAAACAGTGGATCGACGGCAGTGACCGGATCGTGTTTTTCGGCGGCGCCGGTGTCTCAACCGAGAGCGGCATTCCGGATTTTCGCAGTGTGGACGGCCTCTATAACCAGAAGTATGACTATCCGCCCGAGACGATCCTGAGCCACTCGTTTTTCATGGCGCACCCGGAGGAATACTATAAATTCCACCGGGACAAGCTCGTCGTGGACGGCGCCAAGCCCAACCGTGCGCATCTGCGCCTTGCCGAGCTGGAGCGCGAGGGGAAGCTGCAGGCCGTCATCACGCAGAATATCGACGGGCTGCATCAGGCGGCCGGGAGCAAGAATGTGCTCGAGCTGCACGGCAGCATCCACCGCTGCTACTGTATGCGCTGCGGCCGGCCGTATCCGGCGGAGCGCGTCAACCACGGCACCGGCGTGCCGCACTGTGACTGCGGCGGCATCATCCGGCCGGACATCGTGTTTTACGAGGAATGTCTGGATGAGGACGTTTTGTCCAAGTCCATCCGCTATATCCGCGAGGCGGAGGTGCTCATCGTCGGCGGCACGTCACTGGCCGTGTACCCCGCGGCGGGACTTTTGAATTACTATTCCGGGCATAAGCTGGTGCTCATCAACCGCAGCGCCACGCCGTATGACGCGCAGGCGGATCTCATCATCCATGAGAAGATCGGCGAAGTCTTTGCTCAGGTGTAACGGAGGAAACAGGTTTTCATGCGAATTGATGTAATGGGCGTCGGGTTTGACAGCCTGACGATGGATGAAGCGGTCGCGCGTGCGCGTGACCTGATGGCGGAGCGGCGCGCGGCCTATGTCGTCACGCCGAATCCCGAGATCGTGATGCTCTGCCGCGAGGATGCGGCAGCCATGCAGGCCGTGCAGAATGCGGATCTCGTGCTGGCCGACGGTGTCGGCGTGATCTACGGCGCGAAGATCCTCGGCACGCCGCTGCGCGCGAAGCTGCCGGGCATCGACTTTGCCGCGGCGCTGATGACGCAGATGGGCCGCGAGGGCAAGAGCGTGTTTTTGCTCGGCGCGAAGCCCGGCGTCGCCGACGCTGCGGGCGAGAAGATGCGCGAGCGGTTTCCCGGTCTCGTCATTGCCGGCACGCACGATGGCTATTTTCAGGACGATGATCCCGTTGTGGAAAAGATCAATGCCGTGCAGCCGGATCTGCTGCTGGTGTGCCTCGGTGCGCCGAAGCAGGAGCTGTGGATGCAGCGCAACGCCCCGCGTCTGCGCGTCGGTCTTATGGCGGGGCTCGGCGGCAGTCTGGACGTGTTTGCCGGCAACGTCAAGCGCGCACCGAAGTTTTTCCAGAAGCTCGGTCTCGAGTGGTTTTACCGGCTCATCAAAGAGCCGAAGCGCATCGGCCGCATGATGAAATTGCCGAAATTCCTGTTTGCGGCCATCGGCCGCAGGCTGCGGGGGAAGAAACACCATGGCGAAGGGTAAACTGATCGTATTGGAGGGCATCGACGGCAGCGGAAAGTCCGCGCAGTACCGTCGCCTGTGCGCGCGTTTTGACGAGGCGGGCATGGCCTACCATCATATTGTGTTCCCGCGCTACGACCAGGAATCGTCGGCACTGATCCGGATGTACCTCAACGGCGCGTTCGGTACGCACCCGTCGGACGTCAACGCTTATGCCGCGTCCACGTTTTTCGCGGTCGACCGCTATGCGTCCTACCGCACCGACTGGGGCGAGAGCTATGAAAACGGCGGACTGATCCTCTCCGACCGCTACACGACCTCCAACGCCATCCATCAGGGCTCGAAGCTGCCCGAGGCGGAGCTGCCGGCCTTCTTTGACTGGCTGTACGATCTCGAGTACGGCAAGCTGGGTCTGCCGCGCCCGGATCTGGTGCTCTATCTGGACGTGGACCTGCCGACCTCGCTCAAGCGGATGCAGCACCGGCAGGAAAAACTCAACACCAAGGCCGACATCCATGAGCAGGATGAGGCGTATCTGGAAAGCTGTCTGCGCATTGGCCGCCTTGCCGCTGCGCATTACGGCTGGACGGTCGTGCCGTTCATGAAAGATGGCGCAGAGCGTGCGCTCGAGGAAAAGCACGAGGAGATCTTCTCGATCGTCCGCAGCGCTCTATGAGCATTTCCGAGGAAAAGTCCGCCCTGCGTCAGGCGCTGCGCCGGCGGCTTGCGCAGAGCGATCCCGCGGACAATGCCGCGTGCGACGTTGCGATTACGATGCAGGTGCTCGCACTGCCGGAGTTTCAGGCAGCGGAGCGGATCTTTGCCTATTGCAGCGTCGTGCCGGAGGTGGACACGCACGCCATTCTCGCGCAGGCGCGCCGCCGCGGGAAAACGGTGGCGCTTCCGGTCCCGGAGGCCGGCGGGCAGATGTACTTCGCGCGCTATGACGGCGCGCTCGTGCCCGGACGCTACGGCATCCCGCAGCCGCCGCGCAGCGCACCGGTGCTGCAGCCGCAGCTCGGCGACCTGATGCTTGTCCCGGCGCTCGCCTATGACCGCGCGGGGCGGCGTCTCGGCCGCGGCGGCGGGTACTATGACCGCTGTCTCGCGCAGCTTGACTGCTGCACCGTGGGGCTCATCCGTGCGGAATTTTTGCTCGACGCGCTGCCGACGGCGTGGAACGATATGCCGGTCGCGGCCGTCGTAACTGAGCAGGGCATTTTGCGCCCGCAGGAAAAACCGGGGCTCCCGGAGGAGCCCCGATCCCTCAGCGGCTGTTAGCAGCCGCAGCCGCAGCTGTTGTTGTTCTCGCAGCCGCAGTTGCCCCAGCTGCCGCCGCAGCAGAAGAGCAGGATCAGAATGAGGATGATCCACAGACAGCTGTTGTTATTATTTGCGCAGCACATAACCAAAACCCTTTCTCCGCGCAACGGATTTTTGCGCAGCCAGACCCCGCGCGGTGCATGGATCTGACGCGAAGTTTTCCGGCAGGACCGGACAAACGGCGCCGTTTCCGTCCGTCGCCTTATCTTATGCCCCAAGGGGAAAGGGGGTTCCTACGCCGAGAGGCCGCAGGGACGCATTCCAAGTTGACAGGGAGATCAAGCCATGGCCGATCATTTTAAGAACTTTGACGAGCTGTTTCGTGACGAACGAGAGCCATCCCGCCCGCAGCGCCCCCCGCAGCGTCCGGCGCAGCCCGCCCGCCGCCGTCCGCAGCAGCAGGAGGGACAGCCGCGCGCTGCCCGCCCGCGCCCGGTACAGCAGCAGCAGCACGCGGCGCGCCCGCATCCGGAGCAGCCGCATGTCCAGCACCGCACGGAGCGGCCTGCCCGCCCGCAGCCGGAGCAGACACATGTCCAGCACCGCACGGAGCGGCCTGCTCGCCCGCAGCCGGAGCAGACGCACGCCGCGCGCCCCGCCCGTCCGCAGCCGGAACAGACGCACGCCGTGCGCCGCCAGCCGGCGCCCCGCCATGAGCCAACGCAGGAGCCGGAAGTGCAGCAGCGCGCCGGGCGCAGCGGCTGTCTCGGCGGCCTGATCTATTTTGCCTTCGTCGTCAGCGTCAGCATTATCCTCGCCTGTGTCGGCTGGATGGCGGCGTCGGACGTGCTCGCGCTCAACAAAGAGCCGGTCACGGCGACGGTCACACTCGACAAGGCGGAGTTTCAGGATGTCACCATCTCCTACACGGACTCAGAGGGCAACGCCAAGGAGCGTGCCGGCCATCAGGTCAGCGTCGGCTACGTGGCAAAGCAGCTCAAGGACGCCGGCATCATCAAGTACAAGGGTCTCTTCCAGCTCTACTGCAGCGTCTCACACGCAAAGACAAAGATCGATCCCGGCACGTATGAGCTGAGCACGAACTACGACTACCGCGCGCTCGTCAAGAAGATGCAGGTCGGTTCGGGCGCAATGGTTACGACCAAGGTCACCATCCCCGAGGGCTATACGATGGAGCAGATCTTCCGCAAGCTTGAGGACGAAAACGTCTGCTCGTACGATGACCTCATGGACGCCGCCGCGAACTATTCCTACAACTACTCGTTCCTCGACCAGAGCATGCAGGGGGACGCCAAGCGTCTGGAGGGCTTCCTGTTCCCGGATACGTATGAGTTCTATCAGGGTATGCAGGCCTCAAGCGCCATCAACAAATTCCTTGAGAACTTCCACAACCGCATCACGGCCGAAATGCTCGAAAAGGCGGATGAGCGCGGCATGTCTATGCAGGAGGTCGTCACGGTCGCGTCCATGATCGAAAAGGAAGCCGCCAACGACGATGAGCGTGCGATGATCGCCGCCGTCATCTATAACCGTATCGCGGCGGGCATGCCGCTGCAGATCGACTCGACGATCATGTACGTCCTGCCGGAGCATAAGGATGTGCTCACCGTGGAGGACACAAAGATCGACAGTCCCTACAACACCTATCAGAACACCGGCCTGCCGCCGACGCCGATCGCAAACCCCGGCCTTGCGTCCATCAAGGCGACGCTCTCGCCGGCAAGCACGAAGGCGCTGTACTACGCGCTGGATTCGGAGTCCGGCACGCATAAGTTCTTCACGAGCTACGGCGAATTCCAGGCGTTCGTGGCCAAACAGAGTTACTCACAATAAGCGGAGGGGTGGCATGAATAAACCGGAGTTGTTGTGCCCCGCCGGAGATCTGGAGCGCCTGCAAATGGCGCTCCATTTCGGCGCGGACGCAGTGTATCTCGCCGGGGCGCAGTTCGGCATGCGCGCCGGTGCGGAAAACTTTACGCCGGACGGCATCCGCGCCGCCGTGCAGCTTGCGCACGCACAGGGCGCTGCCGTGCACGTGACGTGCAATACCCTGCCGCGTGATGACGAGATGGCGCAGCTGCCCGCGTACCTCGAGCTGCTCGACGATGCGGGCGTGGACGCGATCATCGCGGCCGACCTCGGCGTGATCACGCTGGCCAAGCGCCATGCGCCCCACGTGGCGCTGCACGTGAGCACGCAGTTCGGCGTGGTCAATTCGGCCGCCGCCGCAGCGCTGTACGATCTCGGCGCGCAGCGGGTCGTGCTCGCGCGTGAGCTGTCGCTTGCCGAGATCCGCACCATCCGCGCCAACACGCCGCCGGAGCTGGAGCTTGAGGCGTTCGTCCATGGGGCGATGTGCGTGTCGTTTTCCGGCCGCTGCCTGCTGTCAAACTACCTCACCGGGCGCGATGCCAACCGCGGCCGCTGTGCGCAGCCCTGCCGCTGGAAGTACGGTCTCACGGAGGCCAAGCGCCCCGGCCAGGTGTTTGATATTACAGAGGACGAACAGGGGACATATATCTTTAACTCCCGCGATATGTGCATGATCGACCATCTGCCCGCGCTGCTCGATGCCGGCATCACGAGCCTGAAGATCGAGGGACGCACAAAGAGCGCCTACTATGTCGGCGCGGTCACAAATGCCTACCGCCACGCGCTGGATGATGCGATCGCCGGCCGACCGCTCGCCCCGGTCTGGCAGCGCGAGGTGCTGCAGATCAGCCACCGCCCGTACAGCACCGGCTTTTACTTCGGTGAGCCGGGGCAGTATACGGCGAACTCCGCCTACTTTGCCGGGGCCGAGGTCTGCGCCGTCGTGGAGGGTACCGCGCCGGACGGACGCGCCGTGCTGACGCAGCGCAACAAGTTCTGCGCCGGTGATACGCTCGAGCTCATCACAAACGACGCGCCGCCTGTGACCTTCACGGCCGAGGCGCTGCGCGACGCCGACGGTCTGCCGCTCGAGACCGTGCCGCACCCGATGCAGCGCTTTACCATGCCGCTGCCGTGTGCGGCTGCGCCGCTGTCACTCATCCGCCGGAAATTGCCCGCAGAAACGGTTGACATCCGGCTCGAATGTGGTAGAATATAAAAATCCAGACGATAACGCTGTGATGGAGAAAAGCTGTGCAGCACCCGGTCATCAGAGAGAAGGGGACGGTGGAAGCCCTTCGGCCGGCGGCATGGCGGCCGCTTCGGAGCGGCTCGGGACGACCGGGACGTGTGTCCGCGTTAAGGACGACTTGAGACGCCGCGTGAGCGGCAATCAGGGTGGTACCGTGAAAGCAGATTGCCTTCGCCCCTGTGTATGGGGCGGAGGCATCTTTTTTTGAGGAGGTATGTTATGAAATGTCTGCGTTGTAACGGCGAGATGGAGCATCTGGGCCATGAATCCCTGCAGCTTGGGCAATACGGCTTTTTTACCGGCCACCTGTCCAACCTCTTTTCCGGCGCGCTCGAGGTCGATATTTATGCCTGCAAGTCCTGCGGCAAGCTGGAGTTTTATCGCGCGGACGCACCCAGCCTGTCCGAGCGGCTGAAAAACGAATGAAGCAAACACAATTGGAGGATAAATGATATGAAATCTTATGGTCTGAATGAACTGCGCGAGATGTTCCTGCGCTTTTTCGAGACGAAGGAACACCTGCGCCTGCCGAGCTTTTCGCTCATCCCGCAGGACGATGCAAGCCTGCTGCTCATCAACTCCGGCATGGCGCCGATGAAGCCCTACTTCAAGGGTGACAAGGAGCCGCCGCGCCACCGCATCTGCACCTGCCAGAAGTGCATCCGCACCGGCGACATTGAAAACATCGGCAAGACGGCGCGCCACGGCACGTATTTTGAGATGCTCGGCAACTTCTCCTTCGGCGACTATTTCAAGCACGAGGCCATCGCATGGTCGTGGGAGTTTCTGACGAGCCCGGAGTGGGTCGGCCTCGATCCCGAGCGGCTCTATCCGTCGGTGTATGAAAAGGACGACGAAGCGTTCAACATCTGGCGCGACGAGATCGGCATCCCCGAGAGCCGCATCACCCGCCTCGGTAAGGAGGATAACTTCTGGGAGCACGGCTCCGGTCCGTGCGGCCCCTGCTCGGAGATCTATTTTGACCGCGGCGAGGAATACGGCTGCGGCAAGCCGGACTGTGCGCCCGGATGCGACTGCGACCGCTATATGGAGGTCTGGAACAACGTCTTTTCCCAGTTTGACAATGACGGCAACGGCAACTACTCCGACCTCATTCAGAAGAACATCGATACCGGTATGGGTCTGGAGCGTCTGGCCGTCGTCTGCCAGGGTGTGGATTCGCTCTTCGATGTCGACACCGTCATGAACATCACCCACAAGGTCAGCGAGATCACCGGCGCGCACTATGGCGACAGTCATAAGACCGACGTGTCCCTCCGCGTCATCACCGACCACATCCGTGCCTCCGTCATGATGATCTCGGACGGTATCCTGCCCTCGAACGAGGGACGCGGCTACGTGCTGCGCCGTCTGCTGCGCCGCGCTGCGCGCCACGGCAAGCTCCTCGGCGTCAACGAGCCGTTTTTGTATCAGGTTGTGGATGTGGTCGTGCACGAAAACGAGTGCCAGTATCCCGAGCTGCGCGAGAAGCAGGCGTATATCACCCGCGTCATCCGCAACGAGGAGGAGAATTTCGCCAAGACCATCGATGCCGGCATGCACATTTTCTCCGACCTGCTCGCCGAGCACAAGGCCAAGGGTGAGCGTGTGTTTTCCGGCGCGGATGCGTTCAAGCTCTACGACACCTACGGTTTCCCGATCGACCTGACCCGCGAGATGGTGCAGGAGCAGGACATGACCGTGGATGAGAATGCGTTCCGCGAGCTCATGGAGCAGCAGCGCGTGCGCGCGAGAAAAGCGCGTGAGGCGCTCGGCGATCTGGCGTGGGCCGGTGTGGATCTCGGCCTCGACCCGACGCCGACGCAGTTCACCGGCTATGACCGCACGGAGGATCAGGGCACGATCCTCGCCATCGTCTGCGACGGTGAGGTCTGCTCGGAGATCGATGCCGGCAAGCAGGGCGTGCTCGTGCTCGATTGCACGCCGTTTTACGCCGAGATGGGCGGTCAGGTGGCCGACCACGGCGTCATTGCAGCCGACGGTGCGCTCTTTGAGGTGACGGATGTCCAGAAGGACAAGGCCGGCAAGTTCCTGCACCACGGTGTGCTGCGCTCCGGCCGCCTGCAGGTCGAGCAGACCGTCACGGCGCGCATCGATGTTGACCGCCGCAAGGCGATCATGCGCGCGCACTCGGCCACGCATCTGCTGCAGGCCGCGCTGCGCGAGGTGCTGGGTGACCATGTGCATCAGGCAGGCTCGCTCGTCGAGCCGGACCGCCTGCGCTTTGACCTGACGCATTTTTCGGCTGTCACGCCCGATGAGCTGCAGCGCATCAATGAGATCGTCAGCGACTGGATCCTCGACGGCATGGATGTCACCGTGTCCGAGATGACCATGGAGCAGGCGAAGGCCGCCGGTGCCACGGCGCTCTTCAGCGAGAAGTACGGCGACGTTGTGCGCGTCGTGAACATGGGCGGCAAGTCCGTAGAGCTCTGCGGCGGCACGCACGTGGACAACACCGCAAAGGTCGGACCGTTCCGCATCACGGGTGAGAGCTCGGTCGCATCCGGTGTGCGCCGCATCGAGGCGATCACCGGCAAGGCCTACCTGCACGAGATGGAGGCGGTCAACCGCCGTCTGTACGCCGCGGCCGAGGTGCTGCACGCGAAGCCGGTGGACATTCTTGCCAAGGCCAAGAGCTTCACTGCGGAGCTCAAGGAGGCGCGCCAGAGCGTTGAGCGCATGAAGGAGAAGATCCTGCACAGTGACGTGGAGCGCTTCCTCTACGCCTCGAAGAACATTGGCGGCATCAAGGTCATCACGACCACGCGCACCGATCTCGAGGCCGGCGACCTGCGCAAGCTCGGCGATTTCCTGCGCGACAAAGACCCGGACACGGTCGCGGTGCTCGCCACGGCGACGGAGAGCAAGGTGACGTTTGTTGCCGTCTGCGGCAAGAACGCCGTGGCTAAGGGCATCCGTGCGGGCGATCTGGTGCGCGCGGTGTCGGCGGTCGCCGGCGGTAAGGGCGGCGGCAAGCCGGACTCTGCCATGGGCGGCGGCAGTGAGGTGCTCAAGATCGATGACGCGCTGGCCGTCGTGGACGATTTCGTAGCGGAAAAACTGGGACTGTAAGGAGGATTTCATCATGAGTGATTGCCTGTTTTGTAAGATTGCGGCGGGGGAGATCCCTTCCACCTGCCTGTACAATGACGACGATGTCTACGCATTTCGTGACATCAATCCCCAGATGCCGGTGCATTTTCTCGTGATCCCGAAGCAGCACATTGACGCAGTCGCGTCCATCACGGCGGATAACTCCGCTGTGGTCGCCAAGTGCTTTGAGGTCATCGCGAAGCTCGCCGCGCAGGAGGGCTTGACCGGTGGCTACCGCGTCATTTCCAACTGCGGTGACGATGCCGGTCAGACCGTGCATCACCTGCACTTCCACGTCCTCGGCGGCGCGCCGATGGGTGAGAAGCTGCTGTAAGCAAACGAAATTCGGCGGCGGGACTTGTTCCGGCCGCCGATTTTGTTTATAATGTCTGCAGAGAAAGAGGGGGCGACGGCGTGCGAAAGCTGGCATATTGCGCGGGCGGTTTTTCGGCTGCGATCTTTCTGGCGCACTTTCTGCTGCCGGGGCACTGGGTGCTTCCCGCGGCGCTGGCGGCGGTCGTGCTTGCGCTCACGGCGCTGCTGCTCCCGGGCGCGCCGCGCCGCCGCGTGATGCTGGCGCTGCTGTCGGCGGCGATCGGCTTCGGGTGGTATGCCGCGGCTTCGGCCGCGCGGCTGACGCCGGCCGAGGCCGTCCCGGACGAGCTGCAGACGCTCGCCGGCCGGGTAACGGAGTACCCGGCTGCTTATGAGTACAGTTACGGGCTGACTGTACTGCTCACGAGCCCGGACGTGCCGTCGTGCAAAGCGAGGCTCTATGTCTCCGACGCGGAAGCGGCAGCGCTGCGCCCCGGCGATGAGATCACGGCGGAGGTGAAGCTCCGCCCATCCACACAGCGCTATGGGGTGGAGACGGATGCCTATACCTCCAAGGGAATCTATCTTATCGGCAACATTAAGGAGGGTTCGCTCGTACATACCGGCGTCTGGGCACACAGCCGTCTCTACTGGCCGAAAACCGTTGCCCATGCGCTCAAAGCGAGCGCACAGGCGGCGTTCCCGGCGGACGTGCTGCCGTTTGCGCAGGCGCTCATGCTCGGCGATAAGACCGCGCTCTACGCGCAGAATCTCGACATCCCGCTGAGCACGACCGGCATCATGCACACGGTCGCGGTCTCAGGTCTGCATCTGGCGTTTCTGCTGGGCTTTTTGCGCCTCTTTACCGGAAACCGGCGCACGACCGCTGTCATCGGTCTGCCGCTGATGATCGTGTTCACGGTCATGGCGGGCGGCAGTCCTTCGGTGCTGCGCGCGACGTTTATGACGGCGCTGGTGCTGCTTGCGCCGCTGCTCGGGCGAGAGAATGACCCGCCGACATCGCTGCTGACGGCGCTGGCGGTCTTGCTTGCGGCGAATCCCTTCGCCGCCGGAAGCGTCAGCCTGCAGCTCTCGTTTGCGTCGATGGCGGGACTCTTTTGCGTGTCCGGCGCGCTGCACCGCGCGCTCAGCGACCGGCTGCTGCCCG
>OGYP01001511.1_pt1 | contig 11387 bp, 9 predicted proteins | sample 1576571 | NCBI WGS metagenome assembly OGYP01 (sample SAMEA3541559, study PRJEB24748) | human gut metagenome | biome: human gut; feature: human-associated habitat; material: faeces | place: China | collected 2012
CCGGTCAGCATGGTGTGGCTGCAGCTACTGTCGCGGCGCTTCTGGGGATGGAATGCGAAATATTCATGGGAGAAATAGATACGGAGCGGCAGGCGCTGAATGTGTACCGTATGCGCCTTTTAGGAGCAAAAGTCAACGCGGTGAAAACCGGTTCCAGAGTTCTCAAAGATGCTGTCAATGCGGCCTTGCAGAATTGGAGCGCCCGTTGTGATGACACGCATTACCTGATAGGTTCTGCTGTGGGACCTGCTCCGTTTCCGGAAATGGTCAGAGACTTTCAATGCTGTATCGGGGAAGAATCAAAAGAACAGATGATGAAAAAAGAAGGACGACTTCCGGATGCCGTATTTGCCTGTGTGGGCGGCGGCAGTAATTCTATCGGCACCTTTTACCCCTATAAAGATGATACCGATGTACAGCTTATCGGATGTGAAGCCGGAGGGGAAGGGATTGATACGCCGTACCATGCGGCAACAATTGCGAAGGGACGTATCGGTGTATTTCATGGTATGAAATCCCTTTTCTGTCAGGATAGTGACGGAAATATTGAAGAAGTATATTCTATTTCGGCAGGATTGGATTATCCCGGAGTCAGCCCTGAACATGCCTATTTTCATAAGATTGGCAGAGCACAATATATGGCGGTTACAGATGAAGAAGCTGTGCAGGCCTTTGAATATCTGGCTAAGACGGAGGGCATTATTTGTGCGATCGAAAGTGCCCATGCAGTGGCAGGAGCCATGAAATACGCTAAGAATATGGGGAAAAACGAAATCATACTGATTACTTTGTCCGGACGAGGAGATAAAGATGTAGCAGCCATTGCCCGTTATCGCGGACAGGATCTGAAAGAATGAGGAGGAAATCATGAGCCGTATCAAGGAAGCGTTTAAAGACGGAAAAGCACTGATTGGATTTCTGACGGCCGGCGTACCGTCAGCAGAAGATACATTAAGATATATGGGAGGTCTGGAAACAGCCGGAGCCAATCTGATTGAAATTGGAGTGCCTTTTTCGGATCCGGTTGCTGATGGCGCCGTCATTATGGAAGCCGATGTACAGGCATTGAAAAATAAAGTCCATTTGCCTCAGGTGATAGAAATTGTAAAAGCATTTCGGAAACAGTCAGAAACGCCTTTGGTATTCTTGACTTATTACAATCCTATATTTAACTATGGTGTAAAAAAATTCTTTGAAGAAGCAAAGGACATCGGACTGGATGGTGTAGCCATTCCCGATCTGCCCTATGAAGAGCAGATGGAAATACGTCCCTTTGCCGATACATATGAAATAGACATCATACAGATTATCGGACCGGCATCGGAAGAACGTATCTGTCAAAATGTGAGAAACGCGACTGGATTTATATATATTGTGTCTTCCGTTGAATCGGCAAATCGGAAATCAGATATGAAAACAAATTTGGCAGATATTATCTCCGTTATTCGGAAAACGACGGATACGCCCGTCGTAGTGGGACTTGACGGTCATCATACGGAAGAACTTCAAGGGATGAAAGAAATGGCTGATGGAATTACCACAGGAAGCATCGTGGTGGATATGATAAACAAAAACGGGAAAGAAGCGGGAGCGCCTATACAGGAATATGTGGAAAAACTGAAAATTTCCATAAAAGGCTGAAAGAATTTTGAAAAGGAAATCGGAAGCGATATTTTTCAGGAAATATCTTCATTTTTAGAATTAATAGGTTAATCAACCAAGAGCGTATCTGGTGTTTCACAGGCCTCATAAAATCATTGTCAGTGAAAAAGGATACACAAAAATACGGAAATGCTGATGGCAGGAACATTTTTTGTAGAAATGCTCCTGAAAAAGCTTTTCCGTATTTTTTAGAATATAAAAATATTGATGCAACCTTGTTATATTGTAACAATTATAAATTACCATGTTACAAATGAAGAGAAGCTTTTCCCCGACAGATAATCAAATGTCCCTTTTATTTCCGGAAAAGTGACGGAACAAGCGGAAAGGAGCTGGTGGGGGATGTTTAGAGCCGTGGAGATTTCGAGGCTCTTTTTATTTCCATACTTTCTGTCGCCTAAGATGGGATGACCTATGGAGGCGAGGTGGGCGCGGATCTGGTGGGGGCGGCCGGTAATGAGCCGGACTTCCAGCAGAGAGCAAATATTCCCCGCTTTTTCCATGGTGGAGATTCTTTTGTACCTCGTTTCTATGGGTACAGCATTGTCTTTTTGCTTTGTAATGATAGTGACTTGATTCGCTGATTCATTTTTTATGAGGAAGCCTTTCAGGGTGTCCTGTTCTTTTGTTTCTCCTAAGACGATACAGCGGTAATATTTATGAAGGGTACGGTTCTTGATGATTTCATTCAGCATTTGCAGACCTTTGACAGTTTTTCCGCAAAGAACGATACCGCTTGTATTTCTGTCCAGACGGTTGCATACGGATGGCTTCGCTGTGGAATGATTATTGTAATGGCAATAGTCCAGCAGGGCGTCATTCAGGGATGATTCATTGGAATTATCGCTTTGGGTGAGTATGCCTGCCGGTTTGTCTACGATGAGGATATGCTCATCTTCGTAGATGATGCGTCGTGAAAAGGAGAAGGCAGATTTCTTTTGTGAGGGATCTGCTTTTTTCTTTTCCGAAAATGTATGGAATGTTTCATCGGAGAACCATATTTTTATATTGTCTTTTTCCCGGAGAATTTCTTTTCCCGTGCATTTTTTATCGTTCCATGTAATATTTTTCTTACGGAAGTTTTTGTGGAATAAGCTTGTCGGAGCCTGGGGCAGGAGTTTGCAAAGGTACTTGAAAAGCGTCTGTCCTTCTTCTGCTTTGGTGATGGTAAATTCTTTCATGGTAAGCTCCTGTATAAAGAAAAATTCTTCGAGATTTTTTAATTGTGCCGTTTTGGTGCTGCTGGTATATCACTCACCAGCCGCAAGGACAAGTGAACCATTTTTACGCGTTGTTCTGCTTTTTAATAACAGATAATAAAAGCCGGCAGACGACTGACAGAGGAGAGAGTTTCATTCTTACCTTTCGTGTCACTCCCTTGAGCCAGTATCCTTCACCACTGACGTGGTCCCCCTCCTTATAGATAAGGGGGCTCTCACATTTCTTTATTTTTACTATTAAAGCCACCTTTCTAAATAACGGTTCGCTAAAATACTTTATGAAACTAAAAGGTAAGCTGAAAGGCTTCTTTAGAAGGAACTGGTGCGTGCAGCGCGGCTGAGGATGCTTGCTGTAATGACTTTAATCGTGAGGGTAGAGGATCATTTTGCTCCTTTGTATTATTTCGTAAGTTAGCTATTTCATTTTTTCAGCGGCAGTATAGTGCGGCTTGGTATCTGCGCAAGAAATACGCCGGCTGTCATGCAGAGGATACCGATGAGCTGCTTTCCGGTAAAGGATTCATTCAGAAAGAGCACGCCGCAGAGTCCGCCAAAGACCATTTCCAGACTTAGGAGCATGGTGGCTTCCGTGGCAGGGAGATATTTCTGTCCCACTGCCTGTAAGGTATATGCGACACCGGTAGAAAGTATGCCTGTATATAAAATGGGCCACCAGGAGGACAGTATGCTTGAAATAGAAACGGTTTCAAAGAAGAAGGCCAGAATAAGGTTGCATATACCTACGACCATGAATTGTCCTGATGAGAGTGTGACAGGCGGGAAACGCTGCGTCAGATAGTTGAGGAGAATGATATGGGCTGCGTAGCAGACGGCACAGAGAAGCACTAAGAAATCTCCATATCCGATATCGAGTGTTTCCGTGATGGAAATAAAGTAGACCCCCGCCATGGCAAGAATGACAGCGAAGCTATGGTTCAGGCGCAGTACCTGCCCGAAGAAAAGACCGATGACCGGCACCATGAGCAGGTAAGTGGCAGTAAGGAAACTTGTTTTTGATGCCGTGGTGTATTGAAGGGCGACCTGCTGAAGGGTAGCGCCGCCGCAGAGAAGTATACCCGCCATGAGAATGGCGATCCAGATAGAGAAGGAAGCTTCTTTCGGATTTCTGCCGGAAGGATAATAATAAATAATAGGAAGCAGAGACAGGGAACCTAAAAGGAAACGGATTCCGTTAAAGGTGTAGGGGCCTATGGAATCCATACCTACGACTTGTGCGACAAAAGCAAAGCCCCAGATAAAAGCTGCTAAAAGAAGCAGTAACCGATATTTCATGTGATTGGATGTACTCCGTTCGTTATAATAGATACATACTATTATAGCGAATAGATGATGGACTATAAAGGAGAAATTGAATGAAAATCAAAATGGCGGCGATTGATCTGGACGGAACTCTTCTTCATGATGATATGTCGCTTTCCGATTTTTCCAAGGATATTATACGGAAAGCAGAACACAGAGGGATACACATCGTGCTGGCGACGGGGCGTATGTTTGACGCAGCGCGTCCCAAGGCGGAAGAATTGGGACTTTCTGATACACCTTTGATTTGTTATACCGGCGCATGGATCATGATGAGCCGTTCCGGGAGACCGATATGGCAGGATGGGATAGATATTTCCGTGGCAGAAAAGATTCTTCTGACAGCAAGAGAAAAAGGATGGCTGGTACATACTTTTTTTGATGACCAGGTCTATTTGCCAGAGCCCGATAAAACGGAAGCAAAGTATAAGAAGTACAGAACCAAGGCTGTGGCATACCTGGGAGATACATTTTACCATCCGAAGAAAAAGCCAACGAGGCTGATTTTTGCGGATGGGTCCGAAGCGGTCCGCAGAGAGATACGCAGGGTCATAGAGACGAATTTTTCAGATGAGGTAGAAGTCGTATTCCCGGGAGATGATTTCGTGGATGTCCATAAAAAAGGAGTCAGCAAAGGGACAGCGCTTCAAAAGTTGTGCAATATGTGGGATATTTCTCTTTCTGAGGTCATCGCTTTTGGTAATACAGAAAATGATGTATCTATGCTGAAAATGGCAGGGATTTCTTATGCTGTAAAAAATGCGGACAAATATGCCCGTTCGGCAGCAGGAAGCATTTGTGACTCTAACGAGAATGATGGAGTAGCTAAAGTTTTGGCGGAGTATCTCGTATAATAAGTAAAAAAAGCATTTCTGTTCATGCGTCTGCATAGGGAAATGCTTTTTTGTATCATTTAGAGTCTGTCCTGAAAGAAATGAATCGTTTCGGTAAGACCGTCTTTGATGTTTCTTGAAGGAGTCCAATGCAGCAGTGTCTTCGCTTTTTGATTAGAGAGGCAAGAGCGATAGATGTCGCCTGTGCGTGGGGAACCGTAATGGAGAAGTTTTCGGGAGCGTCCGGCGGTCGCAATCATTTCTGCTGCCAAATCGTTCAGCGACAGTTCTGTTTCGGTGCTGATGTTTATAATTTCGCCGTCCGCCTGATGTAAAGCTGCCAGGTTGGCAGAAATAACATCATGGACGGAAATAAAATCCCTGGTCTGCCGACCGTCTCCGAAAATGGTAATCGGTTTGTTTTCCGCGAGCGATTTGGCAAAAATATAAATGACACCGCCTTCGCCATCAGCACCTTGCCGGGGGCCGTACACATTACTGTAACGGAGGACGGTATAGGAGAGTTCGTAAATTTTATGGTAAAGAGCGAGATATTTTTCCGTCATCCACTTTGTAAGTCCATAAAAAGAACTGGGAGCGGGAATCAGATTTTCTGTAAGAGGGAGCGCGGGATTATCTCCATAAACCGCGGCGGAGGAAGAGAAGATAATTTTTTGCACATCTGTTTTGCGTGCGGCTTCCAGTACACGGAGCATACCGCTGATGTTTATATCCGCGTCCAGATAGGGATTATCAATAGAAGCGGGAACCATGGTCTGCGCTGCTTCGTGATAGATGATGTCGAAATGTCTTTCTTTAAAGATATCCATCAGTTTTTCATCCCGGATATCCATTTTGAGAAATTCCGCTTCTTTGGGAAGAAAATCTTTTGTTCCGCTCGAAAGATCATCTATGATTGTGATCTCATGCCCGGCAGCGAGGAGCGCATCGGATAAGTGGGAGCCGATAAATCCTGCGCCGCCTGTAATTAAAATTTTCATAATATTATCCTTGTATCATGCAATGGTGTAAAGTTCTTCATCGGATGGTATTGCCCATTCAAAAGAATCAATTTCCATGAAACCGGTAGCCGGAGCCCCAAACAGTTTCAATCCGTTCATAAGCACGGCCGGATACCTTTTTTAATTTGGAACGGAGCCGGTTAATGTGGACTGTAACCGTTGCCGGCTCACCGATGGGATCTAAGCTCCATATCTGTTCGAACAGCTGCTCTTTTGAAAATACTTCATTGGGATGTGTGGCAAGGAAATAGAGAAGATCAAATTCTTTGCCTGTAAGCAATACATTTTTATCGTTAAGGATGACTTGCCGAGCTTTGGGGCGTATGATGAGGTCTCCGATAGTAATTCCTTCTTCCGGCATGGATTTATTGAGTTGTTCCGCTTTAATCCGCATGTGGACAGAAAGCTGTGCACGTAAATGGGCAATAAGGATGGTTCCTTTCAGCGGTTTAAGCAGGTAGTCATCGGCACCAAGTCCCAGCCCGCGGACGATATCAGAGTCTTCTGTTCTGGCTGCTGCAAAAAGAATGGGCACGTTTGTGATTTCTCTCAGTTTGCGGCAAAGGGAAAATCCATCTTCTCCCGGCAGGGTGACATCAAGAATAACGGCATCTATCTTTTCACTGCGCATCATATGCAACGCTTCTTCACTGTTTTCCGCAATGAAGGGATTGTATCCCGCGCCTTCAAGAAAATCCCTTTCCATGTCGGAAATGGCAGGCTCATCTTCCACGATGAGTACATTCGTCATTTAAATTCCTTCTTTCTGAATGGTATAAATAATTAGAATCTTGCAGGTATATCTTAGATTTCAATATCCAATTCCACCGGGCAATGGTCACTGCCCAAAATGGAAGAATGGATTTCTGCCGCTTTAATCCGCGGCTGCAATATATCGGAGACGAGGAAATAATCAATTCTCCACCCGATATTTCTTTCCCTGGATTTTGCAAAGTAGCTCCACCAGGAGTAGGCATCTTTTTTGTCCTGATGTAAATAGCGGAAAGAGTCAGTGAATCCATCGGAAAGGAGTTCTGTCATTTTATTACGTTCGTCATCGGTAAAACCTGCGTTCATATGATTTGATGCCGGATTGGCAAGGTCGATCTCCTCGTGGGCCACATTCAAATCGCCGCAGAGAATGACCGGCTTTTTTTTAGATAAATCAAGCAGATATTTTTTAAAATCATCTTCCCATTTCATTCTATATGTAAGCCGTGCCAGTCCACGCTGGCTGTTTGGTGTGTAGCAGGTTACCAGGCAGTGGTCATTAAAATCTGCTGTGATGACCCGTCCTTCCTGATCATGCTCCTCCATACCGATACCATAGGTAACAGAGAGAGGTTTTATTTTAGTAAATAATGCAGTTCCGCTGTATCCTTTTTTTACTGCACTGTTCCAATACTGATAATAACCTGGGAGGTCAAGCTCAATCTGGTCAGGCTGGAGTTTCGTTTCCTGCAGACAGAAGCAATCTGCATCCAACTCTTTAAAAGACTGCATAAAGCCTTTTTTCATACAAGCGCGGAGTCCATTAACATTCCAGGAAATATATTTTAAACTTTTCATAAGTTCTCCTTCTGAAAGATAAACGAGCTATTCTTTGGTTATTTATTATACACGGTTCTCTTCATTATTTATAGAAGAAAAGAATGAAGGATACTGTTTATGGGGATAAAAAGATGAATGAATATGAAATGCTAATGAATAAAAGATACGGTGTTATATGATATAATGACTAAGTATTGAATTATGACTTTTTGTCAGGGGAAAGGAGAACGGGTATGAAAAAGATTGTTGTTACGGTTATCGGCGCGGACAGTGTCGGTATCGTTGCGGGCGTTACTAAAGAATTGGCACTGCAGAATATTAATATACTGGATATTTCTCAGACGATTTTGGATGGAATTTTTGATATGATCCTGATTTGTGATATGGAAAAGGCAAAGGGAACTCTTAAAGATGTACAAGATGCATTGGGAATGCTTGGTAAAGAACTGGGTGTGGATGTGCGTGTACAGCTTGCAGACATATTTTATGCTATGCATCGCATTTGAGGAGGAACCATGCTTGAATTAGATATTGAGGATATCCTGTCCACGGAGCGTATGTTTGATCAGAATAAACTGGATGTAAGGACGATAACGATGGGGATATCGCTGCTCGGATGTGTTTCTTCTGATGAAAAAACTTTGTGTAATAACATTTATGATACGATCTGCCGTAATGCGGAAGATCTGGCGGAGGTAAGCCATGATATATCCCGTGAGTACGGCGTACCGATTATAAACAGGCGGATTTCTGTAACGCCGATTGCACTGGTAGCAGGCGGAATCAGGAGCTCCAGCTACGTTTCGATTGCTGAAACACTCCAAAGAGCAGCTGATGAAGTCGGTGTAGATATTCTTGGCGGGTTTTCCGCTTTAGTCGATCGGGGGATGACATCGGCGGATAAGGTGCTGATTGATTCCATTCCCGAGGCTTTAGCCGTGACACGGAGCATTTGCAGTTCTGTCGCTATCGGGTCAACTAAAGCGGGTATCAATATGGATGCTGTAAAACGTATGGGGGAAATTGTTAAAGAAACGGCAGAGTTGACGAAAGATAAAGATGCGTATGGCTGTACAAAACTGGTTGAATTTTGTAATGCTGTGGAAGATAATCCTTTTATGGCCGGTGCATTCCATGGGGTGACGCAGGGGGATGTTGCCATCCATGTCGGCGTTTCCGGTCCCGGTGTTGTGAAAAAGGCCTTGGAAAGTATAAAAGGCGCACCTTTTGATGTTGTAGCAAAAACGGTGAAAAATACGGCGTTCATGATTACGCGTTTAGGTCAGCTTGTGGCGGAAGCGGCTACAGAACGTCTTCACGCTTCTTTCGGTATTGTTGATTTATCATTGGCACCGACGGCAGCTGTCGGGGATAGTGTGGCGCAGGTGTTGGAAGAAATGGGATTGGAAAGTTGCGGCGGACCGGGGACGACCGCAGCACTTGCACTTTTGAATGACTCGGTGAAAAAGGGCGGTCTCATGGCGTCTTCTAGTGTCGGAGGCTTGTCGGGAGCATTTATTCCGGTCAGCGAAGACCTCGGTATGATTGAAGCGGTGCAGCGGGGAAGTCTTTCTTTGGAAAAATTGGAAGCCATGACCTGCGTATGTTCCGTCGGATTGGATATGATAGCAATTCCGGGGGATACTTCCGCAGCGACGATTTCGGCGATTCTTGCTGATGAAGCCGCAATCGGCATGATTAATAACAAAACGACGGCGACAAGACTGATTCCGGCTCCCGGAAAGAAGCCTGGAGACATGGTTAATTTCGGCGGACTTATGGGATATGCGCCGATTATTGATATTAATCGGTTTAAAGCAGATCAGTTTATTGCCCGGGGAGGAAAGATTCCGGCGCCTTTGAGATCATTAACAAATTAGAGGTTTATTTATACATAAAAGTGAAAGATGGTTATCTTTTCGCGGATACCATCTTTTTAAATTTATAGGGGGGAAAGATGGATATGATTTCTTTACGGCTGTGTTAGAATAATCAAAGATATAAAATAAGTACATTATATGGAGTAAAGGTTTTATATACATGGGAACCAGAGGGACTGTAAATCATATGCCGGGTATGGATAAGTCGGGAAATATACATTGGATATACTGGTGGGCATTTGCCACATTCATACCTGTAGGAATCACATTTTTCTTGAGCTGGTATTTTGGTGCGCCCGGCGGATATCAGCCATATTCATTAATTAAACTTTTTTTGCTTTTTCTGCAAACAGGATTCGTGACTGCATACTTCATCAGACGGCATTTATTAAAAGCGATTGTATCACTGTGGCTTACGATTACATTTTTATTCGGGCTTTCTCTTATTGTGCCTTATTTATCTATACAAGCTAATGTCACTCTGGATATGGCAGATTTATCGGGGGAATTTAGCACGCCTCTTTATCTTTTTATTTCCTGTCTTACTGCTGCATGGCTGCTGCCGCATAGGTGGAGAATGATTGCCCGGATTATCTGCATGGTTTTCATTCTCTTATATGTGCTGATCCAATTCAGCTATATCGGGTATTATATGACGACTAAGGCTCTTTTGTCAGTGAATATGATGATAGCCATGGCGCAGACAAATATATCGGAAGCGATTTCTTACATGGAAGTAAATCTTCCCTATGCCGGATTGGCAGGCGGGATTATCGCGCTGATCCTGTTGGGGGCATTGGTGTTCCTTACTAGCAGGTACAGCTTTCATCAGGAAGAAATTGTATCCAAAAAGGCCTGGTTTGTATTGCTTTTCTTCTTCTTTGCGAATTGTGGGCTTTCTGTACTTTCTATCAGCAGTACACGTATTGCCCATGTATATGCTGAGGCATATCAAACTTTAAGAAGCTTTGGCGAGTATCAATCCATTTTAAAAGCAAGGCGGAATATGCACATTACAGATCCGGATGTGCTGGCAAAGCTGAAAGCAGCTCCTGATGGAGTATATATACTGGTCATAGGAGAATCGCTTACGCGGGATCATATGCATGTATATGGATATAAAAGGGAAACGACGCCGTTTCAAACAGAGGCAAACATAGATCCTCACTATACGTTTTTTAACCATGTCTATTCCTGCTATACGCAGACGGTACAAGTTCTCACTTGTGCGCTGACGGAGAAGAACCAATATAACGGAATGAATTTGTCTGATGCTTATTCTATTATTGATTTGGCAAGAGAAGCGGGATTTAAAACTACATGGATATCTAATCAGTCCCGTTTCGGTATATGGGATACGCCTATCGGTGCTATCGGTTCTGAGTGTGATGACCAATATTGGCTTAATCAATATATAGGAACCGATGTAATTACGAAAGATTATGATACTGCGCTGATACCTTATTTAAGGAAAGTGGATCCTGCAAACAGGAGGCAGCTGATCGTCATTCATTTGATGGGGAGCCATATCAGTTATTGGGACCGCTATCCCGGAGAGTTCTATCATTGGCCGGTTGATACATCTAAAGAACGTGAAACGGCAGAGGTTATGAATGATGAATATGATAATTCGGTTCTGTTTAATGATTATGTGATGGAATCTATCATGAATGAGGCCACTAATTACCTGCATGCTGATGCTGTTATGTATTTCTCCGATCATGGTGAAGAGGTGACGGCCCGACCGGGACACAATGCGGATCAATTTAACTTCACCATGGTTCATATTCCATTTTGGATTTATATGTCTGAGGACTATCATCGGATAAATCCGAAGACGGCCGCGATGATTGAGGCGCGAAGGAACGTACCGTTTTCCAATGATATGCTGTATGATAC
>OGYP01001514.1_pt1 | contig 11351 bp, 10 predicted proteins | sample 1576571 | NCBI WGS metagenome assembly OGYP01 (sample SAMEA3541559, study PRJEB24748) | human gut metagenome | biome: human gut; feature: human-associated habitat; material: faeces | place: China | collected 2012
CAACGCAGAAATTTGATCAAGCAGTATTTGAAAATGCACTACAGGCAACAGCCAATCACCGTGATACGGCTCGACAGATCGAGGATGTTCCCGGCATTCTTCGGAATATCGAAGAAAGCCCAGAGCTCAAGACAATGTGGGAAAGGTACCGCAAACAATTCACCTATGCAACGGGTATTGAATACGAGCAGATTATAAATGTGCTGAAAACGCTGCTGGGAATAAATGCGATTGCCAAGAGAGAAGCGCCTGTTACAGATAAATGATTCAAATCTGACGGTAGATGTAGGAATGTGGAGATCTAAGGCTGAGTCCCGTTTTTCGTACAGTTTATAGAAATTAGAGGTAGTCTTGCGCCTCGATGGGGTGATGAAATGCTGATTATAGATAACATAAACAAAACAGTTAAAGAAGACTTGCAAGCAGGTATTCAAAAGGGCAGCAAGATGTCTGTCGCGGCGGCCTGCTTCTCAATCTATGCGTATCAGGAACTCAAAAAGCAACTGGAAGGCATAGAGGAACTGCGTTTCATTTTCACCTCTCCGACCTTTATCACTGAGAAAGCCTCCAAAGCGCAACGGGAGTTCTATATTCCTCGCATTTCCAGAGAATGCAGTCTTTACGGTACGGAGTTTGAAGTAAAACTCCGTAATGAGCTGACGCAGAAAGCAATTGCGAAAGAGTGTGCAGACTGGATTCGGCGCAAGGTGGTTTTCAAATCGAACGTGACCCAGGAGCAGATGATGGGGTTTATGACGGTTGATGAAAGCACCTATATGCCTATTAACGGGTTTACCACAGTCGATCTCGGCTGTGAGCGCGGCAACAACGCCTATTATCCGGTGCAGAAGACAGAGAGCTTTGAAAACGCCAACTACTTCCTCAAGCTCTTCGAACAGCTCTGGAATGACAAGAAGAAGCTACAGGAAGTCACTGACGTCGTAATTGAGAATATCTCCGCCGCATATCGTGAAAACGCCCCAGAATACATATACTTTGTTGCGCTCTATAACATCTTCAAAGAGTTCCTTGATGACATTTCCGAAGACGAATTGCCGAATGAGGCAACAGGTTTCAAGGAAAGCAAAATCTGGGGAATGCTCTATAACTTCCAGCGCGATGCAGTTCTTGCCATCATCAGCAAGCTTGAGAAATTCAACGGCTGCATTCTGGCTGACAGTGTTGGTCTCGGCAAGACATTCACTGCGCTTGCGGTGATCAAGTATTATGAAAACCGTAACAAATCTGTGCTTGTTCTCTGCCCGAAAAAGCTCTCTGAGAACTGGAATACATACAAGGGCAACTATGTCAACAATCCCATTGCAGCAGACCGGTTGAGGTACGACATCCTCTATCATACGGATCTTTCCCGCGAGCATGGACAGTCGAACGGAATTGATCTTGACCGCTTGAATTGGGGCAACTATGACCTTGTTGTCATTGATGAGAGCCACAACTTCCGTAACGGCGGTGAGGTGTCCGGTGAGGATGCAAAGGAAAACCGTTATCTGAAACTACTCAATAAAGTAGTTCGTGCCGGTGTAAAAACGAAGGTACTTATGCTCTCGGCAACGCCAGTCAACAACAAGTTTATCGATCTCAAAAATCAGCTTGCACTTGCCTATGAGGGTGATGCCTCACAGATGAGCAAAAAGCTCGACACAACCAAAAGCATTGATGAAATTTTCCGTCAGGCACAGAAGGCCTTCAACGCATGGAGCAAGCTCCCTGCCGAAGAACGCACGACGGACGAACTTCTTCGGACGCTGGATTTTGATTTCTTTGAATTGCTGGACAGCGTGACGATTGCGCGCTCAAGAAAGCACATCGAAAAGTATTACAATACTTCTGACATCGGCAAATTCCCGGAACGTCTGCCGCCGATTTCTCTACGTCCCTGCTTGACCGATTTGAATGATGCGATCAACTATAACGATATTTACAATCTGCTTATGTCGTTGAGCCTGACGATCTATACGCCGTCGAATTATATCATGCCGTCGAAACTGGCAAAGTACATCGACATGACGCATCACAAGGGAAACAGCCTGACCCAGCAAGGACGTGAAGAAGGCATTCGCCGCCTTATGAGCATCAACCTCCTCAAGCGCCTGGAAAGCTCGGTGGCTTCTTTCCGCCTGACGATTGACCGTATTAAAAAGCTGATTGACGATACGATTGGGACGATAAAAAATTATCAGTCTGGGGACTGTGTCCTGAATCTGACTGAGATTTCCGACACAGAAGATTTTGATTACGATGATCAGAACACTGACTTCTTCTCTGTCGGCAAGAAGGTTAAAATTGACCTCGCTGATATGGACTATGTTTCATGGATGCGCGAGCTGGAAAAGGACGCAGATAATCTGGAACTCCTGTCCCTCATGATTGCCGACATCACGCCGGAGCATGACACGAAGCTGCAAACATTATTTGGTTTAATCCAGAAGAAAATCGAGCATCCAATCAATCCTGGTAATAAGAAGATCATCATTTTCACAGCGTTCTCTGATACCGCAGACTATCTCTTTGCGAACGTCAGTAAATTTGCAAAAGAGAATTTCGGGCTGGAAACGGCAGAGATCACCGGCACGGTTGACGGAAAGACCACCATTCCAAAGCTTCGGGCAGACCTCAACACAGTGCTGACCTGTTTCTCGCCTGTTTCCAAAGGAAAATCCGTACTTCTGCCCGGAAGCACTGATGAGCTTGATATTCTGATTGCAACCGACTGTATTTCCGAAGGTCAGAACTTGCAGGACTGCGACTACCTCATCAACTATGACATTCATTGGAACCCTGTGCGCATTATCCAGCGGTTCGGACGAATTGACCGTATCGGAAGCAGAAACGACCATATCCAGCTCGTAAACTTCTGGCCGGATATGGACCTCGACGAGTATATCAACCTGAAAAGCCGTGTGGAAACCCGCATGAAGATTTCGGTCATGACCTCCACCGGCGACGATGATCTGATCAATGCCGAAGAAAAAGGCGATCTTGAATACCGCCGCGCACAGCTCAAGCGGCTACAAGAGGAAGTCGTGGACATTGAAGACATGACCAGCGGCATTTCCATCATGGATTTGGGACTTAACGAGTTCCGGCTTGATCTGCTCGAATACATGAAGCAGCACGAGGACATCGAAACCGCACCAAAGGGGCTACACACCGTTGTCGGGCAGACGGAGGATTCTCCAGCCGGTGTGATTTTCGTCCTCAGAAATATCAATGACAGCGTGAACATTGACAACCGGAACCGCATTCACCCCTTCTACATGGTTTACATCAGCGAAGAGGGCGAAATTGTCTGCGATTACCTGAACCCGAAGAAATTGCTCGACACGATGCGTCTGCTCTGCCGTGGCAAGGGTGAGCCTTGTGCGGAGCTTTGTAAGCGATTCAATGATGAGACGGATGACGGACGCAAAATGGGTGAAATCTCTGAGCTACTGAGCGAGGCGATCAATTCCATCATTGACGCAAAAGAAGAAAACGATATTGACAGTCTGTTCAAGAGCGGCGGCACATCTGCGCTGCTCAGTGCGGTTTCGGGGCTGGATGATTTTGAGCTGATTTGCTTCTTAGTCGTGAAATAAGGATGGTTATATGAAGAATATTGTTGATTTTTTGAAGTTGCCCCCGCGCATACTTGGTGCTTTGTCGGTTGCAAGCGGATTACTGCTTTTTCTTCCGAATGCAATAATAGAGAAACTGTATATGACAAGCTTCCGTGACAAATACGGATTTGCAATTGGAATTGTATTTGTTGTATCGACATCAATTCTGGTAGGAATATTAACCACCTATTATAGGGTGGGTATAAGGTGTATAGAGTAAAAATATGTGGATAAATAAAACGATAAACACATGGAAAGGTGGAAAATGTGTATGAGGTATATGGGAGAAATAGCTAACAGAGAAGTTGTGTTGATTCAATATTATAATGTTTTATTCCATTTAATATTTAGAATTGGCTTAGATGAATATAAGAAAAATATTTTGATCAATCGTATAGATTCTGGAGAAGTACTGCTGATGAAAGACATTTACATATGGTGTGAGCAACATCAGATACCAGTGGATATGAAATTTATATACCGGAAGGATTTTTCGGTAACAGCAAATTTATGGAACTTATATTCGTTTCTCCGATTTCATTTGGAAGTTAAGAAGAAAAGAAGATAATTTTAAGGCGAGTGACCACTTGTAAAATATTACAGAAAATAGCACACACTCTTTTGAAGTGAACCCCTTTTTGGGGTCACTTCATTTTGTTCGGAGGTTCATTTTTTGGGTAGAAAGTTTTTGGCGTAAAAGACATATACTAGTTTGTAGAAAATATATATGAGGTACTGGTATATGAAAAAAATTATCAACTGGCAGATTGCAGGCTTTGCTTTTACTGTTATTATAGGAACGGCTTTTCATTTTCTTTTTATTTGGACAAACGAAAGCATCGTAGCGGCATTTGTTTCCCCAGTGAATGAATCGATATGGGAACACATAAAACTATTGTTTTTTCCCATGCTTGTATATGCTCTCTTTGAATACAGTTTTTGGGGTAAGCAATACGCCAAATTTTGGTGTATAAAACTGAAAGGTGTATTAACAGGTATGGCACTAATCCCCACACTATATTACACCTACACGGGTATCATAGGGGAGTCCCTGGATTGGTTTAATATTGTTATTTTTTTTGGAGTGGCAGGATTGGTGTATTTAGTAGAGACAAAAATGTTTCAGGGAAACAAAACGTGCAGAATTCCTTCGAAATATGCCTTTGTAATGCTTAGCATTATCGGCTTTGTATTCTTTGTATTTACCTTTTATCCGCCAGAGATTCCGTTTTTTCAGGATCCTGTCAGTAAAACATATGGTTTTTAATGTTTGTTACAAATTTTAGCGTGTTCTTCTTAATGTTAAGCGTTGTTACTGTATTCGTCAATTCTAATGAATGCATATGGCATCAATGTTCTTCGTGTTCAGCATCTTTTTTCGTGCGATGCACCGTACCATAAGGATGCTGAGGCGGAGCGTAGAGCGAATAGAGTTTTAACGGACAAACTCCTACATTGACGATATTGTGCCACGTACCTGCGGGGATAAGAATTGCAAAATTTTCGTCCACGCACGCCTGTTCTTGCAAATGATTTCGGCAACTACCCATATAAACTTTGGCTTTGCCACTCTCTACTCGAATGAATTGGTCTACGTTGGGGTGCATTTCTACACCGATGTCACCACATGCAGGTATGCACATCAAAGTCAACTGCATATCCTGCCCCGTCCAAAGTGTCGTGCGGAAGTTATGATTCATATTGGTTGCGTGTCTGATATTAAAAATAAACGGTTCAGAGCCGTAGTCACGGATCTTGGGATGTTCACCCAGATTGTAATTTCGCATAACGATACCTCTTACCATAGTGTCAGTATTAGTATATGTGTCTTTCACTCCTTTGGATACAATGTAAGCTGTCATCTTCCATACGATACATACCGAGGAAGATATCCTTAAGCAGGAACTGAGCAAGCTGAGTCGAATGGGGAAGCAGTAATTGGAAATCTACTATTATAAAAAATTAAAGAAGAAAATAATCAAGGCAGTTGGCTGCAATTTGAGTCTACTGCTTTTGTATATATAAAGAAGATGAAAAAGTACGATAAATGCACAGAAAAAACAGTTTACACAGAGTGCGTATGAGGAAGAACAAGCGTGTGTTAAGGGGTATAGGACAAGGGGCTAAATTTATGGTGGTGTTTTTAGTTGTAATCATCGCAAAAAAGATCAAGGACAAATATTATAATAAGCGGCTGAAAAAAGCTCGGATTGCTTATTTAAAACGAATTGACGGCAATAAAGTAGAACTAATAAGGTATCTCCTTAATGAGTCTACTCATACAGCGATGCTTCCGATGCACGATGGAGTGGTTTTAGAATTGCAACATTTTTATGTTATTTTGCCTGCAGGATCAACCCATGCAGTAAATATGGTGAACCCGCAAATAAATTATTTTTTGCAGCCGTGGGTGATTGAACAGATAGATGGTGATCCGGAACTAAAAGCTAAGTTTGGCAGGTGACTTTAAAAGTGGTAGGTTTTCCTCAAGCGACTGAATTTAACAAAAGAATACCGAAGCAGAAATTCTATGAGAATCTTGACATTTCCCCTGCTTTGCGCCGTGTGTTTGTCGATCAGATCCGGCTGGTCTACTGGCGAAACAAGCTGGCAGCGTCTACGCTGAACATCGCTGCGGGCGAAGCAGTGGCCGAGATTGAAGTGTTCGAGGTGCGGCTGAACGAGCCGCAGCTTGATGAAGCTGTGCTAAAACAAATCGACAAGGAAATCCCGTACCATATCCTCTTTATTCTGACCTGTGACGGCAAGGCTCAGGCGTGGATCGGCTACAAGGAGGCTGCTGCGTCCGGCAGCAACGCCTTCAAGGTCAGCCGCTATTATCACACCGACTGGATGCTGGAAGACGAACTGCATCTCAGCATCGACGGCTTGAATATGGATGCCGTCTATGAAAGCCTTGTCCGCCAGATTGCCGGGGACAAGCTGCAAATAGATTCCGGCGAGAGCCTGAAAGAATCTGTCGAGCGTGATGAAAAGAAGAAGCAGCTTGAAAAGCAGATTTCCGTGCTGGAAAACAAAATGCGGCGAGAGAAGCAGCTAAATCGGCGGATGGAAATGAACGCGGAGTTAAAACAATTACAGAGAGAATGGAGGAAATGAAGTGATTCAAGAATATCTTTTTACGTCTGACCAATACAAAGCTGATTTGGAGAACCTGAGCATTTCCCCAAAGGTTACTAAAGAGATTACAACGATTGAGAATAGTAAATGCTGGACTCTGTTGATAAGTGTTCCTGGCGTAAGTATGGAAGCGGCAAAAATTCTTGACCCGCTCAACAGGAAAGTGTGCGAAAATTACAGACCTACAGTTCTCGCAAACGAATGCTCCGCTTATTTTAACAAAGCATTGTATCCAATAGTAAATGAATTCGAACGAAAACTGCGAAAGCTTCTGTATCTTGCAAGTTCACTGCATGGCGATGAAAATTCTCAAAAAGTAATTGTGGGATTGGAAGAACAGGAGCTTGGGAACATTTTTGAAACGCTCTTTTCGGATGCGGCATTTGTCAAAAAGGCAAAAGAAACGATTAACAAAACATTGTCATGGCAGTTTACGCGAGCTGAACTGCTGGATGCTATCAACAAATTAGATGAAAATAGATTGTGGACGCTTCTTCTGGGAGATGACTGCGTAGAGACACTTTGCAGCTCATTTTCTGAAATTCGCAACTACAGAAACGATGTAATGCATGCTCACAATATAGACTATGAGCAGTTCAACAAGGCACACAAGCTTTTTAAGAAAGTGAATACAGAACTGGATTCAGCCATTGGAAAACTAATTGGCGCGAAAGAAACAAACACCGAAGTTACATCCACAGATTTTAATAACACACTAAGTTCAGCTTTGGCAGCTTTACATTCTCCGATTGACACAAGTGGCTTGCTTGTCGTATCCGAAGCATTAAAAAGCATTACATCAAATCAGCCAATTATTAGTCCGGAAGTCTCAAAAACCTTGTCGCAGATTGGACGGTTTGCAACAGGTGAATGCACTTTGAAGCCCGAAGTAATTGCCGCCATTGCCAACCTTGGTAAAATTGCCGCTTTGCAAAGCGAAATAGCCCCAGCGACAAGAGCCATGAGTGAAATAGCAAAGCAGCTTGCATCATATAAAATTGACATTCCCCCGGCTGTAACAGAATTGCAGCAACGGCTATCTGAGATTGACTTTAGCATGTTGCCAAATAGCAATAATACTCAACAAGAAGATGAGGAGAAAAATCCTAATGAACCACATGAGATTTGAATCGCCGGATATGACGGCGCAGAATATAGACCGCATTGCCGCCCTGTTTCCCAACTGCATCACGGAGATGCTGGATGAGGAACACAGCACGCCGGAGGAGAAGGTGTACAAGCGGGCGGTCAATTTTGAGCTGCTGAAACAGATGCTCTCGCCGGACGTGGTGGACGGGGACGAGGCATACGAGTTCACATGGGTCGGCAAGAAGGCTGCAATCGTGGAAGCCAACAAGCCGATTCGTAAGACGCTGCGCCCCTGCATGGCGGAGAGCAAGGACTGGGACACCACTGAAAACCTCTACATTGAGGGCGACAATCTGGAAGTCCTCAAGCTCTTGCAGGAAAGCTATCTCGGCAAGGTCAAGATGATCTATATCGACCCGCCGTACAACACCGGCAACGACTTCATCTATGCCGACGATTTCATGCGCTCGCAGGAAGAAGAAAACGCGCAGATGGGAATGTACGACGAGGACGAAAACCGCCTGTTCAAAAATACCGACACCAACGGGCGGTTTCATTCCGACTGGTGCAGCATGATATATTCCCGCCTGATGCTGGCAAGAAACCTGCTGACAGAGGATGGCTTCATCTTCATTAGCATTGGAGAAGAAGAAATACACAACCTGTACACTATTTGCAATGAAATATACGGAAAATCGCGCCATTTAGGTACATTTATTTGGAAAAGGCGTCAAATGGTGGATAGCCGTTCTAAAACCGGGGTCAGTGAAGATCACGAGTACTTGCTTTGCTATGCAAAATCAGCATCACAGAGAATACTTGGTGCAAAAGCTGATATGGGGAAATACTCAAACCCAGACAACGATCCGCGTGGGGATTGGATGAGCGCTGATATGACAGGTTTAGCAACAGCTTCTCAGCGCCCGAATCTTCATTATGAATTCTCAAATCCTAAGACTGGCATTGTATATGCTTGCCCTCCACTGGGGTGGAGATATGATAGAAAACACATGGGGGAGCTTATCCAGAATGACGAGATAATATGGCCAGCTGCTCCAAGTGGAAGGCCTCGCCGCAAAAAGTTTGCTAAAGATTTGCAAAGTGAATATACGGGATTGAGTACAATACTTGATACCGTATATAATACACAGGCAACTCGTGAGTTGAAGGCTCTATTCGATGGGGAGGACTTCTTTGACTTTCCAAAACCAGTTGATTATTTGAAACTTATCGTCCAACAGGGCACACCCGATGAAGGAATTGTTCTCGACTTCTTCTCCGGCTCTGCCACTACTGCTCATGCTGTCATGCAGTTAAATCTCGAAGACGGCGGACACCGCAAATTCATCATGGTGCAGCTTCCCGAAAGGTGCGATGAAAAGAGCGAAGCATTCAAAGCTGGATACAAAACCATCTGCGAAATCGGCAAGGAACGCATCTGCCGTGCCGGTGAAAAAATTCAGGAAGCACGTCTGGAAGCGATTGCACTCTCGAAACACGAATGGGATCAGACCTGTTATTATGTTGAACACCAGGAGGAGTGCGATAGACTGGGACACCTGCCGGATGAATACTTTGAAAAGGAGCATCCGCCTATCGATACAGGCTTCCGTGTCCTCAAGCTGGACGATACCAACATGAAGGACGTCTACTATGCGCCGGATGACTACAGCCAGGACTTGCTTGCCAGACTGGAATCCAACATCAAGGATGACCGCACCGACCTCGACCTGCTGTTTGGCTGCCTGATCGACTGGGGGCTGCCCCTGTCCCTGCCGTACAAGTCCGAGCAGATCGACGGCTGCACCGTCCATACCTATAACGACGGCGACCTGATCGCCTGTTTTGACACGAACATTCCCGAAAGCGTGGTCAAGGAGATCGCACAGCGTAAGCCGCTCCGCGCCGTCTTCCGGGATTCCGGCTTTGCGTCCAGCCCGGAGAAGATAAACGTGTTTGAGATTTTCAAGCTCTATATGCCGGAGGATGCAAATGACATTTCCAAGCGTGTGAGGGTGATTTGATGAACGCCGACTTATTAGTCTATCAAGCAAAGTCATTTTATAACGCATATATAGCACTTGATCAACTAAGCAGGGATGATTCAGATGCACTGCTTTTGCTTTTTGCCCCTTTAATTGTAAACGGAGCGTTTTCAACCGAATTAACGCTCAAGGCAATTTTAGCTAAAAATAAAATTGAATATGGAAAAGAGCACAATCTGCTAATTCTTTTTCAGATGCTTCCGAAATCGTTTCAACAGGAATTGTGGACATTCTTAACTGAAAAGGCCCCAGAGTATGCAAATTTTGAAAGAGGACTCAATGAGCTTATTTTGCTCTCAAACGCCTTCGTTGACTGGCGTTACGCATTTGAGGGAAACCCTGTACCCGCGATCGAGTCTCGTTTTTTAGCGGCTTTTGCAAATGCAGCGATTCGGACAATGTTTTCTCACTACAACACAGATTTACGTCCTGTGGCTAAAACGGAATCAGACAATGCGATTGAGCAAAAGTTTCGTGATAACCGTGAAAAATGTAAAGAAATAAATCTGAAAATGATCAAAAAGAAAACCAAGGAGCATCAGTTATGAAACTCCAATTCAAACATCAAAAATTTCAAGCGGATGCGGCGAAAGCGGTTGTTGATGTCTTTGCCGGGCAGCCATACCTCACGCCGACCTATATGATGGATCGCGGCGACGGGGACTATCAGATCGGATTAGAGGAAGAAACTGACTTCACCGGCTGGCGTAACGAACGCATTGTGCCGGAACTTTCCGACAAGCTGATTTTAGAGCATCTGCAAAAGGTGCAGCGCACCAACCAGATCAAGCCGTCGGACAAGCTGGAAGGTCGTTATAATCTGACGATTGAAATGGAGACCGGCGTCGGCAAGACCTATACCTACATTAAGACCATGTATGAGCTGAACAAGCACTACGGTTGGAGTAAGTTCATCGTGGTCGTGCCGAGCATTGCCATCCGCGAGGGTGTTTATAAGTCCTTTCAGGTGACACAGGATCATTTCGCAGAGGAATACGGTAAGAAGATTCGGTTCTTCATCTACAATTCTGCCCAGCTCACGGAAATTGACCGCTTTGCGTCAGACAGCGCCATCAATGTCATGATCATCAATGTGCAGGCATTCAACAAATCTGTTGACGCGAATGAAAAGCTGGAAAGCGGCAAAAGAGCGGATAAAAACGCAGCAATTATATTCAGAAAACTTGATAATTTCCGCTCCCGCCGTCCAATCGACATCATCGCCAAAACAAATCCGATTCTGATTATTGACGAGCCGCAGTCTGTTGAGGGACCTGCTGCCAAGAAAAATCTGAAACTTTTTTCTCCGCTGCTGACGCTGCGCTACTCCGCAACCCATAAGGCAGACAGCATCTATAACATGGTCTATCGCCTTGATGCGATGGAAGCGTACAACAAGCGGCTGGTTAAGAAAATCGCCGTCAAGGGCATCACTGAGTCCGGCAGCACGGCAACC
>OGYP01001517.1_pt1 | contig 11331 bp, 9 predicted proteins | sample 1576571 | NCBI WGS metagenome assembly OGYP01 (sample SAMEA3541559, study PRJEB24748) | human gut metagenome | biome: human gut; feature: human-associated habitat; material: faeces | place: China | collected 2012
TGGCGGAAAGAAATGTAAAGTGCTACACAACAAAAAAGTCGCAATTGACATTCAATGTACTTCAAGGGGAAGATTGCTTCGGTAATGTATTTGCAGAAGATATTCCCATTAAGTCTTCTCTTATCAGAGAAAATTGGTTGAAAGAAATTAAAACATATTAAATCAGCATGAAATTATCTGTCGCACTTTGCACCTATTAATGATGAAAAATATATCAAAAAACAATTAGAATTTATTCTAAATCAAACATTACCTATAGATGAAATAATTATTTGCGATGATCGATCTCAAGATAACACTATACAACTAATTAAAGAATTAAAGATACGACAAAAAAATCATTCTTTCAGTTATGAACGTTCATTTATTAATCGTTTTTCAACTAATAGAAAGATAAAAAAGTCACAATATCCTAATTCACAATATAGTATTTTTCATGTCGCTGAGTTTTTATAATAAATGGAATAAACTTCAACCATCTATACTTTTGGGAGATTGGACATATGAATTCATAATTAAGGAAAGATTAAAAAGGAAACCATATTGAAGATACAAATTTCTCACACTTATTTCAAATTATAAAAAATGACAAAAGATCTCGTATCGATTGGAATACCTGCATACAAAGCTACATATTTAAAAGAAGCCATTGACTCTGTTTTAAATCAAACTTACACAAAGTTCGAACTGATCATAGTCAATGACAAATCTCCTGAGAACATAGAGGAAATTATTTCTACATATAACGACAAACGTATCAGATACTATAAAAATGAGGACAATTTAGGGAAAACCTCCATTGTCCTAAATTGGAACAAATGTCTTTCCTATGCTAATGGTGATTTTTTTGTACTACTATGCGATGATGACATTATGCTACCGAATTTCATTGCAACGATGCTTGGTTTAGTTAAAAGCCATCCACAATGCAATGTCTTTAAAACAAGAACGCTCCTTATTGACAGTAAAACCAATACAAACATAGGAAAATCTCCCTTGTTTCCTAAATATGAAACATTTGCTGATTTCCTTTCAAATACTATTATTGGAAAAAGAAAACATACAATATCGGAATTTTTTTATAGGACACAACATATTCAACAATTAGGAGGGTATCAAATTTATCCGGCAGGTTATTATGCTGATGATGCTTCCATCTTACTTTTCTGCAACAACAATGGAATTGCATCAACAGAAGAAAGCCTAATAGTTTATAGGAAAAGTGAAAATAACATTTCTTCAAGCTCATGTTGGAATGTAGAAAAATCCAAAGCTGCTTTAAAGTATTATCAATGGATTATTGATGAATTCCCCATGAAACAACAAGATGAGCAAATAATACAACAAAGACTTGATTTTGATTTGTATACTTATTTTTCAGCAGCATTAAATATTCATCAATCTATCCAAATATTAAATTGTATTCCAGTCAACATTTGGAATTGGAAAAAGAAATTATTATGTCTTTACAAGTTCATATTAAATTCTTATGCAAAGCAAATTAAATAATCTTCTTTTCCTCATCGAATCCCTATCTGGCGGTGGGGCAGAAAAGGTATTGACCACCTTGTTGCAACATCTCGACTCGAACAAATTTGATGTCACACTATGTTGCATCGTAGATTGCGGGAAATATGTAAACGATGTAAAGCCATACGTTCACTATACTTCTATATTGCCCAATCCAGAACAAATAAAAGGAATAAGGAAACTGATTTATCAACTCAAATACAAATTAATCTATTCGTGGCTTCCGTTACGATTGGTTTACAAATGGTTTGTTCCACATCATGCAGACGTGGAGATCGCTTTTGTGGAAGGATTTGCAACTAAACTATTGGCACATTCTACTAATAAACAGGCCAAAAAGATCGCTTGGGTACACACTGATTTTGAAAAACATCATTGGACTAATGTTATATTTAAGAATAAACAGAATGAAGAACAGACATATAGCCGATATCACCAAATTGTCACAGTTTCTGTTACTGTCCAAAAAGCCTTTATAAAAGCTTTCCCTTTAGTAAAAAGTTTAGTAAAAATCATTTATAACCCTATAGATCACGAAGACATTATAAAAAAAGGAAAGCAATACGAACCTTTGCCTTCCAAAAGCAAAATACGATTAATCAGCATTGGCAGACTGACCAAAGTTAAAGCATACAGCCGGTTGCTCCACATCGCTTTACGTTTGAAGCAATCCGGATACGCTTTCGAACTATGGATATTGGGAGATGGTGAAGAACGTGAAATGCTTCAACATTATATCTGCAAAAAACAGTTGGAAGATTGTGTTACTCTATGGGGATTCCAAACAAATCCATACGCCTTTATGACACAATCCGACTTGTTTGTCTGTTCTTCAATCAGCGAAGGGTATAGTACTGCGGTAACTGAAGCACTTATTTTGGGGCTTCCGGTTGTGACCACTGATTGCTCCGGTATGAATGAACTTCTGCAAGGAGAAAAGTATGGCATCATTACAGAGAATTCGGAAGCGACCTTGTTTGAAGGTATTAAACAACTACTCGACCATCCAGAGCAATTGTCACATTACAAAGAGAAGGTAATCAAACGAGGGAAGGAATTTACTTTGGAAGTATTGATGAAACCAATTGAAACATTATTAACTCGATGAAAAAAAAGATCCTTTTCTTTACTAACGGACTTTATGGTGGAGGAGCTGAACAAATTCTGCTGACGCTATTAACTCATATTGATTATACATTGTTCAACATTACATTATATAGTCTGACCAAAGATGATGTAACAAAAGAGTATCCCGAGCAAATTCATTACAACTACATCTTCCATCCAATTAGCGACCAAGACAATTGCTGGAGACGAATAACTAAAAAGATCATTAATAAATTCAAACACCTAATCTATCATCACTTTTCTGCCAAATTGTTTTACGCTCTTTTTGTCAAAGGGAATTACGACACCGAAGTAGCCTTTATTGAAGGATATGCCACCCGAATCGTTTCTGGATCTAACAACAAGCGATCTAAAAAGATCGCTTGGGTACATACTGATTTAAAAAACAATCATTGGACAACTATAGCATACAGAAGCTGTCAAGAAGAACAAGAGTCCTATCAACAATTCGACGAGGTTACTTCTGTCTCTTTGGATGTAAAAACAAGTTTCGACCTATTGTTTTCCCATCCCAACAGCACAGTCACTTACAATCCTATTGATGAAAACAAAATAAAACTACTAGCAGACAAATCTATCAATCCAATTTGCTGGTTAGAACAAGGATTGATAATGGTCACTATGGGAAGATTAGTACCACAAAAAGGTTACGACCGATTGCTTCCTATCATCAAAAGATTAAAAGACGAAGGTTTTCGTTTCTCACTAAATATTTTGGGAGAAGGAACCGACAGGGAAAAATTGAAACAGTACATCAAGCAACACCATTTAGAAACATGTGTCCGACTAAGCGGATTTCACACCAACCCCTATCCTTACTTGGCAAAAGCCGATTTATTTGTCTGTTCATCGCGGGCAGAAGGATATAGTACAGTAATCACAGAAGCATTAATTTTAGGCTTGCCCATTATTACAACTCGCTGTGCTGGTATGCAAGAATTATTAGGAGAAAATGGTGAGTTTGGACTTATCGTTGACAACAATGGCACATCGCTATACGAAGGACTTAAAACCCTATTGTCAAGTAATACCTGCTTAATGCATTACAAACAAAAATCTCAAGAAAAAGGTAGACAATTTGCTCTAAAGAATTTAGAACAAAAAGTCTACGAGAAATTGTAGTAAAAAGAACAAAAAACTCATTCTATCGGATTCGTACGATGATTTCTATCATAATACCTGTATATAACGTAAAACTCTACTTAGACAATTGTATTCAATCGGTTATCCAACAAAGCTATACAGATTTTGAATGTATCTTAGTAGATGATGGTTCTACGGATGGTAGTAGTGAAATATGTGACCAATGGGCAGAAAAAGATAACCGGATTATAATTGTCCATCAACCCAATGGAGGAGTATCATCCGCTCGAAACAAAGGATTGGAACAAGCAAAGGGAGAATATATCTGTTTTATTGATAGCGATGACTGGGTAGATGTTGATTATCTTTCGGCAATGATAAACAATTTGAAAGAGAAAGAAACTGATTTGATAATATGTGGATTGACTCAGGAATTCAAAGACAGGAATTGCATAGATTATATACCTCAACAGTCACTAAATTTCGAGTTAGGCTGCAATCATACAAACTATTTTGTAATGCTGAATGAACAGAACTTATTGTACGGACCAATTGTGAAACTATACAAAAACAACATCATACAGCATCATCAAATTTTGTTTGACCCACAAGTTTCATACGGTGAAGACCTTTTATTCAACTACCAATATTTGGAATATGCACACACCATTGCGTGCATAAACGAAAGTCATTATCATTATCGCATATTAGGTAGCGGAACCTTATCTAGTAAGTTTCGTCCCAAACAATTTGATACAGACTATCAACAATGGAAGATATTACAGTCTTTTTATCAAAGACATCATTTATGGTCATCAACGGCTCAGACTTATCTGTACAAACGACTGTGGGGTATTCTATACGATGGAATTTTTCTCTATCCACGTCTGCAAAATAAAAAAATCTCTTATCTACGAACTATTCTTGCGATACCGGAAATAAAAAAATTGAAAGATTTTACACAATGCTTTTCGTGCAGCAATTGGATCAAGCAGTCCATTCTGTATCGGTTATATCCTATATTCTATATTTATTTTTCAATCATTGCCAAAAGATGAAACTTTTATTATATCCTCACGGAGGTAGTGGCAACCACGGATGTGAAGCTATTGTACGTTCGACACTAAAAATGATACCGACAGCTACTCTATTTTCCAGCAACCCGGATGAAGACAAAAGATACGGTCTGGACGCCATCTGTACTCTTCGGGCAGTACAAGCACCAATGTCTCATCTCAGTTTGGCGTACTGGAAAGCCTTTATACGTTATCGCTTCGGAGACAAAGAAGCGTTCGACCGTACCAGTTTTCGCTCTATTTTTCAAGAAGCCAACTCAGATAGTTATGCTTTGTCTATCGGTGGGGACAATTATTGCTACGGAGTGCCTGTTTTCATTTATTTGGTCAACAAACAGCTTCGAAAACAAGGGATAAAGACTATCTTGTGGGGATGTTCCGTTGAGCCGGAAGTTCTAAAAGGCGATATACTGAATGATTTACGTTCCTACACCCATATCTTTGCCCGTGAAAGCATCACGTATGAAGCCATGAAAGAAAAAGGGATACAACAACTCTCTCTCTTTCCTGATCCGGCTTTTCAGCTTAACCGTACAGACTTTACTTTACCCGAGGGTTTTGCAGAAGGTAATACGGTAGGCATTAACGTCAGTCCTATGATTATAAAACACGAAAAGGCGAAAGGGATGACACTTCTGAACTATCGACAATTAATTCGTTATATTATTGCCACCACGGATATGCAAATTGCATTGATTCCTCATGTAGTATGGAACTATAACGACGATCGGATCCCATTGCAATTCCTCTACAACGAATTCAAAGGGACCGGTCGTGTCGTTCTTATCGAAGATCATAACGCCGAGGAACTAAAAGGTTTCATCTCCCGTTGCCGTTTTTTGGTAGCCTCACGCACACACGCTTCCATTGCAGCCTACTCCACTCAAATACCTACTTTGGTGATGGGTTATTCGGTAAAGGCACGTGGCATAGCCCGCGACCTGTTTGGTAACGAAGAGCATTATGTCTTGCCCGTGCAGTCTCTGCAACAGGGAAACGACCTGCTCAAAGCATTTCAATGGTTGCAAACACACGAGGACGAGATTAGAAAACACTACCGTACATTCATGCCGGGATACTTAGCCAAGACATTCCAAGCCGGACAATTGCTTCAAACATTATGATTCTAATGGTTTACATACTCACCTTAATAGGGACAATAGCCCTTATATTCTTTTCCGTTGATTGGACTATTGAACTATACAAATGGCAAAGTCGCATCCACATTGGTAGATGGACAGACCGCAAAGCATGGCAGCAAGCTGTTGAAAAAAAGGCACGCCAATGGCTATACAAAAGCCCTACCGTACAGATTACGGATCAAGATCGGTTAGTCCTTTGGGATATGCTAAAAGGGAACTATCGTTCCACCACCATACAAAGCTGGCAGGATGCCGGACTCCTTTTATCCTTGCCCGAACAGGACGCCCAAGAGTATGTCAAACGCCACCCCTCGCTATTCATAAAAGAAAATTGGCAGATAGACCAATCGCTATTGGCGTATGTCTTAAAAAAGAAAGATGCACTTTATATGGAAACAGAAAAAGAGATTAAAGAACACTTTATATCTTATCAACAAACTGAACAGACTATACCTTATCGGAAAACATTACCTCACATTCGCTTTGTCGATACCATCGGATTGGTTTGTCCCTTTTTACACCAATGCGATTTCAGTGATTTAGCCATCCGACAAATTGAAGAATACGATCATTGCTTATGGGAAGAAGTATTTCCCCCACATGCATACGACTTAGCCTCACATAAGCCCTTGGGAGTATTTGATTGGGCACGCGGATGGGGATGGTATGTCTTAGGACTTATCGAAACTGCCGATTTACCTGGAAACAAGAAACGAATACTAAACTTGAGTAACCATCTGCTGCCTTTTCAGAAAGCAGATGGAGGATTCAGTTGTTTGGTATTCAATCCTAACGAACGATTTGAATCTTCGGGCAGCGCCTTGTTTGGATTGTTGTTCGTTCATGCGTACCGAGTGTCTGGTGATGAACGTTACTTGAATGCCGCAATAAAAATTGAAAAAGCACTTATGAAGGCTACCCGTCGAGATGGCACGATAGATTTTGCACAGGGAGATACCAAAGGCATTGGTTCTTATTCACAAATATTTGATCGAATGCCTTTTGCACAAGGAATGGGACTGTATTTATCTAAAACATTAGATATATATGAAAAAACTATTGGTTGACATTTGGAATTGTTTATTCGACTGTTACTTGACAGTTCGAAATTCACTCTATCTCTTTATGGATATTCCATATCGAAAAGTTGTAATAGCTCCTCACGTTGTATCCATTGAAGAAACCATCCGATACATCATCCAATCGCATTGTTCGGTCAGCCGTTTAGGAGATGGCGAAATAAAGATAGCTAATGGAAAGGCACTCGCTTTCCAAACCCAACAACCGTTACTACAACAAAAAATGCAAGAGGTACTGTCGGTACCTATTTCCAATCACATCGTATGCCTGCCGGATATATTTACAGACTTAAGCCTCTACAATATAGAAGCGCGCAACCACTGGAAACTTCATTTGGCATTTTACAGGAAATCGTGGTACAAGTATATCAATCGTAAAAGAATATTTCATAATGCTTTCATCAGCCGTTGTTACATGATGTTTGCCGACAAAACACAGTGTGCCTTTTATTTTAAACTCATACAACAAATCTGGGCAGACAAAGACATTCTGCTCATTGAAGGCGAAAAAAGTCGATTAGGTGTCGGTAATGATTTGTTTGACAATGTCAAATCTATTCGACGGATATTAGCACCCAATACAAACGCCTTTGATCACTATGATGCCATTATGAAAATAGTTCAGAAATATTCTCCTAATGAATATCTCATTCTTCTGGCTTTAGGCCCTACTGCCACAGTCATGGCTTACAACCTTGCCCAAAAAGGATACCAAGCCATTGACATCGGTCATATCGACATCGAATACGAGTGGTACAGAATGGGAGCGAGCCACAAAGTGCCCATTCCAAGCAAATATGTCAATGAAGCCGATGCAGGTGTAGGAGTGGGCGACATCCATGATGAAAAATATAAAAAAGAAATTATATGCCGGTTTTAAGTATCATCGTACCTGTATATAATGTTGCAACTTATCTACGAGAAGGATTGGATTCCATACTTAGGCAAGAAGTTCAAGACATAGAAGTGATTTGTGTTGACGATTGTTCATCTGACTCATCGCCCGACATTCTGAAAGAATACCAGGCAAAGGACAACAGAATACAATTTATTCGTCAATCAGAAAACAAAGGTCCAAGTGCCACTCGAAACATCGGCATAAAATATGCTAAAGGAAAATATATTGCTTTTTTCGATCCAGATGATAAAGTGGAAAATAATCTATATGCCGAATTAATTCATGCTATTGAGGATAAAAAAACCGATTTGGCTTTATGTGGTTATTCTACATTCCCCACTCATCAGATACACATACCGAATTTCAAACCATACCATGCCATGCAACCTATGGACTTTATTCAAAAGAATCCAAGAATAGAAATGAATAACGATTTATGTTATACTTGGAGGTTTGTATTCAAACGTAATTTTCTTATCAATAAAAAAATAAGGTTCATTAAAAACCTGCATGTCGGAGAAGATACAGTTTTTAATTATGAATGCGTCCTACAGGCGTCTTCAATCATAATGATTCCAAAGGCATTATATCAATATCGTATCAATAATGCAGGTAGTTTGATGAGGCTGCGTTATAAGCCCTATTTAACAAACAATCTACAAAAATTGGTTGATGAAAAGAAAAGACTTATCAGAAAATACAATATTGAACATTACATCCCCATAACAATTGACTTGTCTGAAAAAATCATCCTGCGTTATTTGCCGATGCTTTTCAACAATCTATATAATAATTCTAATCAACCGGACAAGAAGCAGGGCATTCAACAAATTTTATCAATGACTATGATACGAGATTCCTTCTGTATTATAGGTTTTCGCAACATTTATCCTTCATGGAAAGAATACTTATTCTATCTGGCCATGAAGTTCAAATTTACACGATTGGTTTGTTATGAATACAACAAGATATTTACACCAGAAAAAAGAGTGTAATAAATGTCAAATTATTGAGGCCCACTATATATTAAACAGCTTACACAAGCCTTCTGTAGTCTTTATGGTATTAGGGACATTATGCTCCTATACATACAGGAACAAGTACCTTCACGAAGGTTCGGAGCGATGATAGTCGAGGAGGAAAATTCATGTTTCCTACGTGAACCAAAGTAAGATATGTTCGTGGACCAAGTTAAGTATCTTACTCGGCCAAGTAAGATATATTACTTGCCCTACGAAGATATGTTCCTTTTTAGCAGAGCATTTTTATTGTCTTTTCCACTAAAGCTCTTATATACTAAGAACATGAGGGAAAAGGTATGGCTATTCAATTCCACCAAGAGATGAAAGACAGAGATTATCCCACAAAGGAGCCGGTGAGGAATCCCCAGCAAAGCAATGAACAAGCGAATCCAATGGGACAACTGGAAAAAGAAAATCCGTTTCCGGATCCTATAGGATTGACTCCGAGACAGCGATCCGCTCTGCTGCGGCGCCACGCGCTTCATCAGAAATACGACAAGGCAGTTGCCCTTTATGCGGAGACAAACATGCCACTGAAAACGATAGCTATGGAATGTCACGTCTCAGCGGGAGGACTCGGCAGTTACTTGCGCCGCTACTGGCGCGAATTGGTATTACACCGCCATCGCATTCCTTTGGAAGGAGAAAATCCCTATGCCGTCAAGATCATGTCCGAAGGAAAGCCCAATGTGGTGTCGCATGCCAGATATAAAAAAGCTATAGATGCATGCTTGTCTCTGGAGGATATCGAATTGAATGTGTCGCAGATAGCCCGCAAACATGGAGTGGAGGGAACGGGACTAGCCAACTTCATGCGCATCCATGAACCGGAAGTCATTCCTTGGCGCGAGAAAGTACGCCACTGGTTGGGCATAAATGACAACACCCATCGTGGGGCGACCCCGGCTTGCACCAAACAATACGCCGAAGCAGTGGAGCTTTATAAAAAGACAGACATGACGATCCCTGAAATAGCCGGGGCATGCCATGTCTCACCAAGCGGTTTCAAACAGCATCTGAGGTTCTATCACAAAAATATACTGGAACAAAAGAGAAAGAAACGTTCGGAAGCACAGGCCAGACCAGAGAAGAAGAGAGGCGAACTATCCGGCAACGGAAGGACCTACAAACCCTCTCTCCGTACAGAAGATAAATATGCGAAAGCCTTGTCTCTTTATAAGGACACGGCTCTCACGCTAAAAGAAATCGCAGAAAGAACACACGTCACGGCGGAAGGACTTCGTTCTTATCTGCACAAATGGCATATCGACTTAGTGAGGGAACGGGCAGGACTTTCCAGCAAGGCAGAAGGGGGTCTTGATTTGCGGAAATCGAAAAAGCGAATGAAAACCGTAGCCGCCAAATACGAGAAAGCCATCGGGAGCCTGAGAAAACACCCCCGCCCGATAGCCCACGCCGCCAAAGAGTTCGGGCTCCATCCCGAGACATTCAGAGAGTACCTGCACAAACATGAACCGGAGTTGGCAAACCGACAGGGTATGGTACAGACCTCTGAGGGGAAACGGATGTCCAGACAAAGCAAAGAAAAATATGCTGAAGCGATCCGCCTGTATGGGACGACCACCGAAACACTGAAAGACATTGCCACCCGGCTGGGATTGACATACAACAGTATAGGGGGATATATCCGCCGAAACCATCCAGAGGTGATCAATGCACACTCTACATTATTAATAGAGAAAGATGAAAAATCAGTCATCACATCAAAATAGACAGCCAATCAAACATGGCACAACGCCTCCCCGTATTTTCATCGCCATCCAATACCTGGAGATAGGCGGGGCAGAACGCTCGCTGATCGGCTTGCTCAATGCCCTAGACTATTCGCGTTGCCAAGTGGATCTGTTTGTCTACCGGCATAGCGGGGAATTTATGAACCTCATACCCAAGGAAGTGAATCTTCTGCCCGAAGTAAAAAAGTACACCACCCTCACCCGCCCTATCCGGAAAATTATCCGCGAAGGGTATTGGGACATTGCTGCCGGGCGCATCGCAGCACACCTTTTGGACTGGTGTTACAGGAAACGGAGGAAGGCAAAAGAAAGTCAGGCCATATTTCAATATGTAGCAGACTGTACTACTCCATTCCTGCCCTCCATCAACGAAGGCCGGACGTATGACCTGGCCATCAGTTTCCTTACACCGCACAACATTGTGCGCGACAAAGTAAAGGCACAGCAAAAATGGGCATGGATTCATACCGACTATTCCTTTATTGACATCAATACCCGCCGGGAATTGCCGGTATGGGGAGCTTTCGGCCGCATCATCTCCATTTCTGAATCGGTTTCCAAAGGTTTTCTTTCAAAATTCCCTTCATTAGAATGCAAGTTGATACTGATGGAAAATATC
>OGYP01001540.1_pt1 | contig 11255 bp, 9 predicted proteins | sample 1576571 | NCBI WGS metagenome assembly OGYP01 (sample SAMEA3541559, study PRJEB24748) | human gut metagenome | biome: human gut; feature: human-associated habitat; material: faeces | place: China | collected 2012
CTTGCAAAGAAAATGGGCAAAACCCGCCTGATAGCTGAGACCGGAGCCGGTCAGCACGGCGTGGCAACAGCAACGGCCGCAGCCCTTATGGGTATGGAATGTGTTGTATTCATGGGCGAGGAGGACACAAAGCGTCAGGCGCTCAATGTATACCGCATGCGTCTGCTCGGAGCAGAGGTTATCCCGGTTACATCAGGCACAGCCACATTAAAGGATGCCGTATCGGAGGCAATGAGAGAGTGGACCAAGAGAATTTCGGACACACATTACTGCCTTGGCTCTGTTATGGGACCACATCCGTTCCCTACCATCGTAAGAGATTTTCAGGCGGTGATCTCAAAGGAAATAAAGGAGCAGATGCTTGAAAAGGAGCACAGACTGCCTGATGCGGTCATCGCATGTGTGGGCGGCGGCTCAAATGCCATCGGAAGCTTTTACAACTTCATAGAGGATGAGGGCGTAGAGCTCATCGGCTGCGAGGCAGCAGGAAGAGGAATAGATACCTTTGAGACTGCAGCTACAGTAAATACAGGCCGTCTTGGTATTTTCCACGGCATGAAGTCATATTTCTGTCAGGATAAATACGGACAGATTGCTCCGGTTTATTCAATTTCTGCAGGACTTGACTATCCGGGAGTCGGACCGGAGCACGCATATCTGCACGATATCGGCAGAGCAAAATATGTACCGGTAACAGATGATGAAGCGGTAAATGCTTTTGAATACCTCGCAAAGACAGAGGGAATCATCCCTGCAATCGAGTCCTCACATGCAGTGGCATATGCCATGAAGCTGGCGCCTACAATGGACAAGGACAAGATAATCGTTGTTACTGTTTCAGGCAGAGGCGACAAGGACTGCGCGGCAATAGCAAGATACAGAGGGGAGAATATTTATGAGTAAGATAAGAAGTGCGTTTGAAAACGGCAAGGCATTTATACCATTTATCACCTGTGGTGATCCAAATTTAGAGACAACTGCAAAAATCGTAAGAGAAGCTGTTGCAAATGGCGCAGACCTTATAGAGCTTGGAATTCCATTCTCTGATCCTACAGCAGAGGGACCTGTAATCCAGGGCGCCAACATAAAGGCACTTGCAGCCGGAGTTACAACAGACAAGGTTTTTGACCTTGTGAGAGATTTGAGAAAAGATGTCACAATCCCTATGGTTTTCATGACATATGCAAATGTGGTTTACTCATACGGTGCAGAAAAGTTTATCAGTACATGTAAGGAAATAGGCATTGACGGACTCATTCTGCCGGATATCCCATATGAGGAAAAGGAAGAGTTTTTACCACTCTGCGAGAAATATGATGTGGACCTTATTTCATTTATCGCACCTACATCAAAGGATCGCATTGCGATGATAGCAAAGGAGGCAACCGGCTTCATCTATGTGATTTCAAGCCTCGGAGTCACCGGTACAAGAAGCGAGATTAAGACAGATCTGGCTTCAATAGTCAAGGTAATCAGAGAAAACACAGATGTGCCATGTGCTATCGGTTTTGGCATTTCAACACCCAAGCAGGCAAAGAAGATGGCAGATATCTCGGATGGTGCCATTGTGGGCTCTGCCATCATCAAGATAATCGATGAGTATGGTGAGGCTTCACCAAAGTATGTCGGTGAGTATGTTAAAGCAATGAAGGATGCGCTGTAATTTGTATTGACCGCTTGACAAAATTATTGGTTAATTCATAATAGTAAAAAGATGCAGATTTGCAAATATGATGAGAATTAACGTGGAGATACAATAATGCAGGAAAATGAGAAAGACAAAAGATTAGAAAAACAGCTTGATTTCATCAGAGAAATCGACAAGGAAAAGGAGATATTCCGCCAGACTTATTTAGCTGATGCAAGCCGCAAGGAAAATGATGCGGAGCATGCCTGGCATATGGCTATCATGACCATGCTCTTGAGTGAGTATGCCAATGAGAAGATAGACGTGCTAAAGACAGTAGGAATGCTTTTGATACACGACATAGTAGAGATTGACGCAGGAGACACATATGCCTATGATGAGGCAGGCAAGGCCACACAGCATGAGCGTGAGCAGAAGGCTGCGGAGCGTATATACGGACTCTTGCCAAAGGAACAGGGCGAGCCGCTTTTAGAGCTGTGGGAGGAATTTGAGGCGCAGCAGACGCCGGAAGCCAGATTTGCCCGCACCATGGACAATATCCAGCCAATGCTCCTAAATGATGCGTCGGGCGGGCGTTCATGGCGTGAGCACAGCGTAAAGCTGTCGCAGATACTTGGCAGAAATAAGCGCACAGCACTCGGTTCAGAGAAAATCTGGGATTATGCGTTTAACAATATACTGAAAAAACATGTTGAGAGCGGAAACATCATAGATGATGAGGGCATCTTCTCTGCGGAAGCCGGTGCGTCTGCAAAAGCCGGCGAGCGTAATGGACGGTAATAATGATTTACTGAAAAATCCTTTGAAAAATCACGTATAATTCTATTGTAGACCGTCGGCTTGTATGATATACTTTACTGGATTAAATCGGTGAACTAAATATCAGGTAACTATTCAAGGCTGCTTAAATAGTTACCTGACAATTATATTGAGTTTCATCGAAATCCACAGAATAAAACACACGGAGGAATCAAAATGAATATTGTATGCTTAGACCTTGAGGGAGTATTGGTACCTGAAATCTGGATTGCATTTGCAAAGGAGACAGGCATTCCTGAGCTTGAAAAGACAACAAGAGATGAGCCTGATTATGATAAGCTCATGAACTATAGAATAAATATTTTAAAGGAGCACGGACTCGGATTAAAAGAAATCCAGGAGACTATTGCAAAGATAGATCCAATGCCGGGTGCAAAGGAGTTTTTGGATGAGCTTCGTTCAATTACGCAGGTAATCATCATCAGTGATACATTTTCACAGTTTGCAGGCCCGCTCATGAAGAAGCTCGGCTGGCCGACAATCTTTTGTAACGAGCTTGAGGTTGCTGAAGATGGCGAGATTACAGGCTTTAGAATGAGATGTGAGCAGTCAAAGCTTACAACTGTAAAGGCACTGCAGTCTATCGGATACGATACCATCGCAAGCGGTGACAGCCACAACGATTTAGGCATGATACAGGCAAGCAAGGCAGGCTTCCTTTTCAGAAGCACAGATGCCATCAAGAAGGACTACCCTGAGCTTCCTGCATATGAGACATATGATGAGCTGCTTGCAGCGATTAAAGCAGCATTATAATCATAAATATAGTTGAAAAAAGCTTCCCACATGATATTTTAGAGTGGACACATCCACCTGTACATGTGGGAAGTTTCTATATATTTATGTCATGCAAAATCATATGAAAGAAGGTAGAGTGCAGATGTATACGGTAACACATATATATGAGGCTGATTTTGGCTGTGAGGAAAGAGCAGACGGCGCAAAAGCAAAATGCGTGGTTTATCTCGAGGACGAAAACGGCAGACAGCGTCATGTAGAGGTTGAGGATGAATGGCTTACGGCAAATGGGATAGAAGAGGGAAGCAGCTGGAAAGAAAATATCACAGATGAAGCCTGAATCATAAACTATGAGATTAATTATGTGATTAGAGTATGTGAATAAATTTTGTGTAGATGCACATTGTGTATTGACAACAGTATAAAAGGTGCTATAATAAAATTAACATATGAACAATCATTCATATGTTCAATGAAAAACGTACAGTAAAACAAATAATTCATGAAAATAAGGAGAACACCACTATGAAGAAGACTTACAAAATCGATGTAGACTGCGCTAACTGCGCCAACAAGATGGAGGATGCCGCAAAGAATACAGCAGGTGTAAAGGATGCTACAGTCAATTTCATGACACTAAAGATGAGCGTTGAGTTTGAAGAGGGACAGGATGCAAAGGCGGTTATGCAGGAGGTTCTTAAGAACTGTAAAAAGGTAGAGGACGACTGCGAGATTTTCTTATAAATTGCCGGGCGCAGGAATGACAAATGATATTTTTTCAATGCCTGCGCTATAGTAAGGGTGATTATCAAGAGATTATAATGAATGGAGCTATGGCGTATGAATAAAAAGCAGAAAAAAGTACTTGCGCGTATCATAATCGCAGCGGTACTCATGATTATATTATATTTCATACCGGCTAAGGGAATTATCAGGTTCCTGCTTTACATGGTGCCTTATCTGGTTATAGGATACGATATCCTGAAAAAGGCATTTAAGGGAATCAAAAACAAGCAGGTATTTGATGAAAACTTCCTGATGGCGGTTGCCACTGTAGGTGCGATAGCGGTTGCGCTCTATGAGAATGGTGACTATACAGAGGCTATAGCCGTTATGCTTTTCTACCAGATAGGAGAGCTGTTTCAGAGCTATGCAGTCGGAAAGAGCCGTAAGAATATCAGCGAGCTCATGGACATCAGACCCGACTATGCCAATATTGAGGTGGACGGAAAGCTCACCCAGGTTGATCCTGATGAGGTTGCTATCGGCTCAGTAATCGTTGTACAGCCCGGAGAAAAGGTTCCTATTGATGGCGTGATAGTTGAGGGTTCATCTACATTAAACACCAGCGCGCTTACAGGTGAGAGCGTGCCGAGGGATGCAAAATGCGGTGATGAGATAATCAGCGGATGCATCAATATGTCCGGTGTTTTAAAGATTAAAACGACAAAAGAGTTTGGCGAATCAACGGTTTCAAAGATACTTGACCTCGTTGAAAATTCAAGCTCAAAGAAATCAAAATCAGAAAACTTCATATCAAAATTTGCCAAGTATTACACTCCGGCAGTCTGCTACAGTGCACTTGCACTTGCGATACTGCCACCGCTTGTCAGAATACTTTTCATGTCAGCCGCGCCACAGTGGGGCAGCTGGATATACAGGGCACTTACATTCCTTGTAATAAGCTGTCCGTGCGCACTGGTTATCAGCATTCCGCTCAGCTTTTTTGCAGGAATCGGGGGCGCCAGCCGCGAGGGTGTTCTTGTAAAGGGCTCCAACTATCTTGAGACCTTATCACAGACCAGATACGTTGTATTTGACAAGACCGGCACCATGACAGAGGGCGTTTTCGAGGTGGCAGGAGTCTACGACAATACGCTCGATAGAGAAAAGGTGCTCGAGTACGCAGCACTCGCAGAGAGCAGCTCATCGCATCCAATCAGCAGGAGCTTACAGAAGGCGTATGGAAAGGAAATCGACAGAACCCGCGTGACAGACGTTGAGGAAATCAGCGGTCACGGAATCACCGCAAAGGTAGATGGCGTATCTGTAGCGGCAGGAAACTACAAGCTTATGAAAAAGCTGGGCTTAAGCTACAGTGAAACTGACAAGGTCGGCACCATAGTCCATATCGCAATAGACGGCAGATATGAGGGCTATATCCTTATCTCAGATAAGATAAAGCCAACCTCAGCGGCAGCAATAAAGGCATTGAAAAAAGCCGGAATAAAAGGTACAATAATGCTTACAGGCGATTCGAGGACAGTAGCCGACTCAGTAGCGGCGGAGCTGGGAATTGATGAAGTATATAGTGAGCTTTTACCGGGCGATAAGGTTGCAAAGGTAGAAGAACTGCTTGCAAGAAAGGGCAGTAAAGAAAAGCTCGCCTTCGTCGGAGACGGAATCAACGATGCACCGGTGCTCTCAAGAGCAGATATCGGAATTGCAATGGGCGCCATGGGTTCAGATGCAGCAATCGAAGCCGCAGATATCGTCCTCATGGATGATGACCCGCTAAAGATAGCAAAAGCAATAAAAATATCGCGCAAATGCCTGCGAATAGTATATGAAAACACATACTTCGCAATAGGCATCAAGCTGATCTGCCTCGTGCTCGGAGCAGTCGGAATAGCCAATATGTGGCTCGCAATATTTGCAGACGTAGGAGTAATGGTGATAGCAGTGCTAAATGCAATCCGCGCATTATTCGTACACAAGCTCTAAATGCATAGAGCCCAAAGAGCAGATATCAAAATGCCATAAAACTACTATATAAAAAATACCAGACAGAATGCACCAAAGAGGTGCACTCTGTCTTTCGCGTATATAAAAAAGTTACTGTGTAACTGCGAAGGCACATGCAATTTATGCGGAGCACCCGCCCCATAGCCAATAAAGAAAAAATAACGCAAGAATAACGCAGAAAGGACACCACACCATGAGCGAAAATATAAATGAACAGATAGAATGCTGCGACTGCAACGAAATCCACGAAGACCTTCTGAAAATAGTAAATGATACAATGCCAGAGGAAACCGAGCTCTACGACCTTGCAGAGCTTTTTAAAGTATTTGGCGACTCCACCCGGATCAGAATCCTCTTTGTGTTGTTTGAAGCGGAGGTATGCGTCTGTGACCTGGCAAAGGTGCTCAACATGACACAGTCCGCCATATCCCATCAGCTTAGGATATTAAAGGCAAACAAGCTCGTAAACAGCAGACGTGAGGGCAAATCAGTGTTTTATTCGCTTGCAGACGGACATGTGCGCACAATCATTGCGCAGGGACGTGAGCATATCGAGGAATAATACAGGGAGGAATACACGTGACAGAATTAGAAGAATACTATAACAAATTCAACGAGGAAAAGCGCCTGAACAGCCGCCACGGCAGGGTAGAGTTTATCACATCCATGAAGTATATACACGATTGTCTTGGCAGCCTGATGAATGAGAAGCAGCTTGATGATGAGTACTGTCCGTCTGATGCAGAAGCTGCGGAAGCAGCTAATAAAGTAGTAAATCTTGCTTCTGATGAAAAAATGCTAAGTGATATAAAAGCGCTTCGCTCACAGATCAAAATCCTGGATGTTGGTGCGGGAACGGGCAGATATTCAGTGCCTCTTGCCGAGGAGGGCTATGATGTGACAGCACTCGAGTTAGTTAAGCATAACCTCGGCAGACTGAAGCAAAAGAGCGATAAAGTAAAGGCATACCAGGGCAATGCCACAAAGCTTAAAAAGTTTGGAAACGATGAATTTGACCTTACACTTGTATTCGGACCGATGTATCATCTGAAGTCAGCGGAAGAAAAGCTTGCCGCATTGAATGAGGCAAAAAGAGTGACAAAACCGGGCGGTTACATACTTGTGGCATACATTATGAATGAGTACAGCGTGATAACCTATGCCATAAAGGAGAAGCATATAAAAGAGAGCATAGAGGGCGGAATGCTCGATGAGAGCTTCCATTGTACAGAAAAAGCTAATGATTTGTACAGTTTTGTCCGATTAGAAGATATAGAGGCTTTAAATGCACAGGCATCCCTCACACGTGAAAAGATAATAGCAGCAGATGGCGCGGCAAATTATATCAGGCCATTTTTGAATGCTCTTGACGAGGAAGAGTTTGATATGTTTGTACAGTATCATCTTTCAACATGTGAGAGAGAAGACCTGATGGGAGCAAGTGCGCACACGGTTGATATTCTAAGAGTGCGGTAGTTACGAACTGCTTCAATACAGTATAAGATTACATATGAGGAGAACTATGAAAAACAAGGGATTAAAAATTCTATTATCTGTGCTTTTGGTTTTATGCATAATTATGGCAGGAGCACTCATAGGAAAAGAGTATATTGCAGATAATATAAAAGAAGCCGCCAATCAGAATGGTGTAGGTGTACTTAAAGACACATCGGATACCGGAAAAGAAGATGATAATGCAGTTGACAGTACGGCAGCAGGCACAGAGAGTACACAGTCTGATGCAACCAAAGCTGATGCAACAGAAGCGGATACACAAAAGCCACAGATGTCAACCATAGTAATTACGGCCACAGGAGACTGTACACTTGGCAACAATCAGGAGCAAAGCTATGACGGCAGCTTCAATTCTTATTATGACTCAAAGGGTCAGGACTATTTTTTCGGTGGTGTCAGAGATATTTTTGAGGCTGACGATATGACACTCATCAATCTGGAGTGTGTGTTATCGGATGCGACGGAGCGCGTAGAAAAGCGCTGGAACCTTAAGGGAAAGCCTGAGTACATTGGAATTATGACGGGCAGCTCCATCGAGGCCTGCAGTCTTGGAAACAATCACACATACGACTATGGACAGGCTGGACTGGACGATACGAGAAATGTGCTTGAAAATGCCGGGATAGTGTATGGCTTCAATGATCATACCGGTATTTACGAGACAGCTGATGGGACAAGGATTGGAATAGTGTCGGTCAGCCTTTTGTCACAAAACGGTGACCGAGAGGCATATATCCAAAATGGTATAGCGCAGCTTCGTGAACAGGGAGCGGCGATAGTTATCGCATGCTGTCACTGGGGCATAGAGGGTGACCATTACCCTAATGACTATCAGCAGGCGGCGGCACATCGTATCATTGACTGGGGAGCAGACCTGGTAGTCGGAAACCACCCTCATGTGCTGCAGGGGATGGAGGTCTATAACGGCAAAATGATATGCTACAGTCTTGGAAATTTCTGCTTCGGAGGCAATAAAAATCCGGCAGACAAGAACACGGCGATTTACCAGCAGACGTTTACTCTGATAAATGGGGAATTGCAGCCGGGCATAGATGCACAGATTATTCCATGTACCTTAAGCAGCGTAAGCTCATACAATGATTTCAGACCGACAGTGGCTTCTGGCGAAAAAGCTCAGGAGATATGCAATTTAATGAACACATATTCACAAAATTGTAGTAATATAGAGATTGATGGGCTTGGAAAGCTGCATGTAAATTAATAGAACGAATTAAGATAAAAAGCAGTCATGCAACAAATAGCATGTACCATCATACAAATATAGTAAGGGAGCAAAGAGCAATATGTATATGTGGAGAGAGCGCAGTAAAGAAGAAAAGCATGAGGATGTAGTAAATACAGGCCTGCTGCCGCTTGATGTGGTAGAGGGATTTAAGATACGTCCGGGCTTTTTCAGAATGTACGGAGCGTGCGTGGCATCGAACGGAGTGAGCTTTACCATCAATTCCCATGGAGCAACAAGGTGCACTCTTTTATTGTTCAAGCCACAGGCATCAAAGCCGTATGCGAGGATTCCGTTTCCTGATTCATATAGGATAGGAGATACCTACTCCATGCTTGTTTTTGATATAAAGCCGGATGAATTTGAGTATGCATTTTCGTTTGACGGACCATATGAGCCGGCAAAGGGACTTTTGTTTAACGAGGAAAATGTCCTTTTAGACCCATATTCAAGAGCGGTCACTGGACAGCGAAAATGGGGAGAAAAGCCGGAGGGAGGCAAGGATTTTGAGTACAGAGCCAGAGTTGTAAAAAGCAGCTTTGACTGGGGCGACATAAAGCAGCTTGAGCAGCCCTTTGAGGATCTTGTGATTTATGAGACACATGTGAGGGGATATACAAAGGATAAGTCCTCAGGAGTCAGCGCACCGGGGACATTTGCCGGATTGAAGGATAAGATTCCGTATCTGAAGGATCTTGGAATAAATGCAGTGGAGCTCATGCCGATTTTTGAGTTCGATGAGATGGAGAGTGCGAGGGTGGTTGATGATGTACAGCTCTACAATTACTGGGGCTACAACACAGTATCGTTTTTTGCACCGAATACGAGCTATGCCTTCAACGAGGAGCACAACCACGAGGGAGACGAGCTGAAATCACTGATAAAGGCTCTGAAGGAAAATGGAATAGAGGTCATTCTTGATGTGGTGTTCAACCATACCGCTGAGGGAAATGAGATGGGACCATGCTTTTCCTTCAAGGGTATAGACAATAACGTGTACTATATGCTTACACCGGATGCACACTACTACAATTTCAGTGGCTGTGGAAACGTTATGAACTGTAATCATCCTGTTGTGCGCAGCTTTATTATAGACTGTCTGAGGCACTGGGCTATTGAGTACAGAGTGGATGGCTTCAGATTTGACCTGGCATCCATTCTCGGAAGAGACCAAAACGGTGCACCTATGGCCAATCCGCCGATTCTTGAGTCGTTGGCATTCGACCCGGTGCTTGGCAAGATGAAGCTCATCGCAGAGGCCTGGGATGCAGGTGGACTTTACCAGGTGGGAAGCTTCCCGTCATGGAACAGATGGGCTGAATGGAACGGCAGATACAGGGATGACATGAGAAGCTTTTTAAAGGGCGACAGTGGCGTCGCAGGGCGTGCAATTACACGTATCACCGGATCTTCCGACATGTATGATCCGGCAAGCCGCGGATATAGTGCATCCGTCAATTTTCTGACCTGTCATGATGGGTTCACGTTGTATGATCTGTATTCATATAATGAAAAGCATAATGAGAAAAACGGATGGAACAATACGGACGGGGATAACAACGGCCTGAGCTGGAACTGCGGGGTGGAAGGTGAGACGGATGATCCGGCGGTTATGAGCCTGCGACGCAGACTCGTGAAGAATGCATTTGCCGCGTTGTTATGCAGCCGTGGACCGGCTATGTTTTTTGCAGGGGATGAATTTTGTAATACGCAGTATGGAAATAACAACGCATACTGCCAGGATAATATTATTTCCTGGCTGGACTGGAACAGACTGGAAGAATTTCAGGAGATTCATGATTTTGCCCGTTTTATGATCCATTTCCGTGCAAAGCATCCGATTCTGCGAAGGGCTTTCTCCATGTCCTGCACCGCAAAGCTCACACGGGCCAGCAGCACGGCCAAAAGTAGAAAGCCCAGGGAAACCATAAACGTGCCGGTGCTGGTTTCGCCGGTCGTCTCAAAGTTCCCGGCAAAGCCCAGGCCAAAGAACAGGCCCAGGCCGCCACACACGACCGCAATCTTCTGCAATGCAATGGACTTGATTTTCATTTTGCTTCCTCCTGTGGTCTTATGGTCACGCCTTCCGGGTCAACGGTAATCACCGCGCCCAGCCCGGCGGCCAGCTTCATAACGGTGCCCAGCTGGGCCCGTTCAAGTTCTGCGCCCGGCCTGGTCAGTTTGAAAACTGCCCCCCATGGAAAGCCCTGCGGCTTTGCACAGCTTCGTCATGGAAAGGCCGCGCAGTATGCGGAGCTCGTCAATCGTCATTTTCCGAGCCTCCAATGTTTCCCAGCGCACCCAGCAGGCGCAGCGCATCAACCTGGGCCTTGCGGAACTTGTGGAAGTTCTTTGCACTGTTGGACGCGCCAACGGGGACGGAGTTTTCAACCTCTGCCGCCATCCGGTCCGCGTAGTAAAGTGCTTCTTTGGCGGCTTCGTCGGCCTGCTTCCGCAGCACAATGGTAAGTTCTGCGGCAACGTTGTCCGGGAGGATCTTTCCCTTCGCCTTTTCCAGGGCAATTTTGTCCTCTGCGGCCTCTTTCC